>Ga0209061_1001347_pt1 | contig 41970 bp, 34 predicted proteins | sample Coa_R1_10_FD_187157 | JGI IMG/M metagenome (GOLD analysis project Ga0209061, IMG submission 187157) | Surface soil microbial communities from Centralia Pennsylvania, which are recovering from an underground coalmine fire - Coalmine... | ecosystem: Environmental > Terrestrial > Soil >... | reverse complement strand
TATGATTTTTTTCGATAAGAGATATAGTTTCAGTCCTGTTCTCCGCCAGGATTAGGTTGCAACCCCGACCGGATACTTTTATATTACCCAACCATCAGCTTGATTCCTTCTCATCCTAGCCTCAATACCCAAAAATTTTTCACGTCCCCTCCATCCTGCAAGGTCATCGCAAATCGCTACTCTCATCGAGACGATTTTGCACTAAGGCAGAAGGAAAAATGAGAGAAACTTACTTGTCTCACGTTCGCAAATGGGACGCCGACCTCCGCAAAAAGCCGATTTTCGAGGGAACAGTTAAGCTTCCTTCACAATCCCGCGATGAGAGGCAAAGCCGGTCAACTTTCCTAAAACTAATACCCAATCCAATCAAGAGGGCAACCACCCTATACCACATCTCCGCAAAATCGGCGGAATTCACAGTCTACACAACGCCCTCGCCGAGAAGTCGGCTCCGGCATACGCTCCTGAACGACCATCTCCCGAATCTGCTCTATACAGGCCAAAACCTCCTGTCGTAACTTCGCGGTTATCCGCACCGGCGTTACCTCAAGGCCGACGCCCTCCCTCTTCTCCGGCGAAATGCGATAGATAAACCCCTTCTTCACTTCAGTGCCGAAGCGCTCCTCCACCAAAAGGGCATACCCTGCCAGCTGCAAGAGATGATTTGCATAGATAGGCCCCGACGTGTGCTTGAACTCGACCGGGTAGTAAACCCCTTCTGCATCCACCACCAACATATCCAGCAGCCCGCTCATACCCAGCCGCTCCGAACGCAGCGGCACATGAAAGAAGCGCTTGCCCTCCTTAATGCCGTAGGCCTCCAAACAACGCCGACTCTCCAACACCGAGAGCACCTCGTGCTGCTCGGCTCCATACTCCATCTTAAATGTCCTCTCTTTCTCAATGGGCAGGTAGTAGCTCCAATAGACCACTCGAGGACAGTAGGCGTACTGCTTGAGATCGCCAATACGTAGCTCAAAAAGGGGTGGCATCGCCTCTCCTCCTAACGCTCAATAAGTGTCTTTCCCATCTTTACAACCAAAGCGGCATCTCGTTCGCATAACGCCAGAACATAGACACAGCCCTCCGCCGTTTTGAAGCGGCTACGCAACTTTAGAACCAACTCTTGCCGCCGATTTGTGCTGAGTTCGCCCATGAAAGTCGAGTATTGAACGCGCTTCAGGCCATAGTCCAAGCAGATATCGGCGATCTTCGTGCGCAGCTTGTCGTCCACAATATCGTAAACCACAAAAACCTGCATCTCTTTTCCTCTGCGGGCGGGCGGCTACCACCGTGCGATGTAGGGTTTATAGTCGCCTTCTCCCCGTAAAAAGGTTGCCAAATGCCGTGCCTGTATCTGTAGAATGTGTCTTAGCTTGCGTCGTTTCCCCTCAAAAGGCTCCGTATCCTCAAGTCGCTCAAAAATTTTGGCAGCCAAAGCACGGCGTGTATCCGCTGATAGACGCATCTGTTGGGAGGGGGTCTCGTCGGTGTTCTCAGGGCTGGCGCCCTCCTCCTCGAGAGGGGAAGGGGTGCCCTGCCCCAGAAATTCTGGCGATTTTCTGGGGCCCCCTGTATCGGCCTTGACGTGTTTTTCCGCCCGCTGTTCGGCGTCGGGTGTTTCCCACTCCACCACAAAGCCTTTGTTGAACAAGGCGATGACCGTTCGATCCACAATGGGCTGACGAAACTCCTCTATAAAATCGAGCACGAGGCTGGGCTTTCCGGGCCGATCGGCGTGGAGAAATCCCGCAAACGGTTCGAGGCCGGCCAGAAGAAGCACATTCCAAACTTGGCTGTAGAGGATGCCGTAACCGTAGTTGAGCAGGGCGTTGACCGGGTCGGCTGCCCCCTGATGCACGCGACCAGGAAAGAGTTGTGGAGGCAGCAGGAGGCAGACTCCTTGCCAATAGAGCGATGCGGCACGCCCCTCCACGTTAAGAAAGGCATCACGAACCGCTTCAATGCCGGCTCCCTCTATATGGGGCAGGGTCTGCAGCAGCGCTTCGAGCTGTGTTATCAGGCCCTCGATGTGGGCGTAGGATTCGTGACCGCGCCGTTTACGGTACTTTCCGAAGTAGCGCAGGAGATTGATTTGATTTTGGATTTTTCCCATTGCAAACCGTCGGGCGATCTCCACGCCGCGAGGCTCGTTGTAGGCCATGAGCTGTGCGCGGCGGGTGCGCACGGTGGCGTGGAGGGCCGGGCTTGTGATGTGGGCGTAGGGGCGACCGGCATAGTCCGTCATAACGATGGCAATGCCACGCCTCATGCAAGCGGCCACGAGGTCGGAGGAGAGGGAGATGCCGGGAGCGGCGATGATCACCTGTTCAAGGTCAAGCAGGGGATACTCCGCGATTGTCTCTTTGGCTTTTTTTACAATCAGCCGTTCCGAGTGCTTGCCCAAAAACAGCCCAAACTCCGTAAAAACAAGGCAGTGTGGAAACTCTTGTGAGAAATTTTCTGTCATTAGCGTACTCTTAAAAGTTTTATCTAGATAATATAGTTTTAAAATATCTAATTATCACAAAAGAAGCCCTCCCCCCACTTTCCGGAGTCGGCCCTCAACGGATAAGCGCTACCCGACCAACTCTTCCTTGACTCTTATATCGCTCTCATCCAGAATGGGCAGCTGTGTGGCTTCTTTTGGCAAAGCATCGGGATGTTGCTGGAACCATCCCTTCTGGTGCAGTTGTTCGATAATGCGTATTAACACCAGATCGCGGGCTAGACGCCAATCAGGCCGCTCGACATCCTCTTCGTGCTCGAACACGGTAACGAACTCCTCAAATCCAATAAGAGGCTGTTGACCTCTTTCTGCACGGCGCACTCCGGCACGAATAAGCAGTGCGCGTAGGTGGTCATATCGGGAACTCCACCACAGGTTCTGAAGGAGCTTTTTGTCGTTCTGACTAAGGATCTCCCCGGCAATGCGATCGGCAACAACACGAATGGTTTCGATACGTTCTTTCTCCATCTTTAGTACCTCGTAAAGCCAAGTCTCAAGGAGCGTCCAAGAGAGAGGCCGCCTGCCTTCAGCGCCGGAGTTTCCGCTTGTTCCCTCGCTGTGCTCAGGAGCAGCGCTTCGGGCCAGACGCCTCGCCCTCTCTAGTCTTCGTGAGAGGCCCTTGTACTGATTCATACGTTGTTCCTCATTTCTCCTTTTACGTTCACGACATACCGAGTGAGCCTATATTGGATTGTCCTCTCGCCTGTACCATGTGAAGTGGCGTCCAGCTGCAACTCTTCGATAGGGAACCGCTGTTAGCTTCAGCACGCGATGTTTTCCAAGCTCGATGGATTTCTCCGCATAGGTGTTCACCCTCTGAAAACCCTGCTTATCTTTACAAAGCTCTTCGCCAAAGTCGTCTAGAGCCTGAGTCATTAGAAACGCCAGATGGGACGTCGCATTCTCATTAATCTTGTCGTGCGGACACGTAAAGCCGAAAGGCAACGGACCTTTACAAGTTTTGAATGATGCATATTGCCAGAAACTGCCGCGCTTACCGAAGGAGTTTACGCAAGCCGCTAGCTTCTGGATGAGAGCTGTCTCCTCATCACTCCAATCGCTTGCATCTATCGCGATGGTAAGTTCACCATCGAAATAGGCGAATTCACGGTAGGCTACAGTACTTTTAAAGGGGCTTGCAGTGGATTGGCCGTCTTCCTCCTTAGCTTGGCCGTCCTCCCCCCTTGTCGGTTCAAGTATCTTGATAAAGGTGTGCTGAACAAGGCAATGCTTTGGAGGGCGAAAGCGAAAATCTCGCTGCTTAATGAGATCAAAAACTCGCACCGCCTGCGTCGCAGCACTAGGAGGATCAAAACAGCGAAAACAGGCATCGAGCAGAGCCATTTTAACAGCATAAGGGGTTGGGACCAAAAGCGTTTTACCCCCTTTGCTTGTGGCATAGGTAGTGCGCAGCGAGAAGAGGCTTACCGGATAATAGGTAACAAGCAGCCATGTTCGCTCTTCCTCAGATTTCTCAGGTTCCTGGCCGAACAAGGAACCCATTTCGGTAGGTGGGTTCATGCTCTTCACCTCACACACCCCCATTTGATAGGCTCTGTATTAGAGTCTCCATACTTTTGCCGAACTCACTCAGGCTTTTGAAAGCGAAGAGATCGATCGGTTTTTGCTGCTCTGAAGAGGCTTCGCTGAGCTTATTAAGCGTCTGGCAGAGTTGTTCTATCTCGTTCTCAAAGTCGGAGTTCAACCCACTTATACAGGGAGCAGGCATTGCGGAGCGCGAGGCTGTAATCACACCCCGAAAATCCACGACATGAGGATTTTGGGTGTTGCGCTGAGCGCCGGTGGGCCTAATAAACGTATGAAGGATGCTCCGTAGAAGGGCACCGATTCGCTTTTTTCTTTCGTCCTCGTTGAGAACATACTTGAGAGAGATATCGTTTCGGCCTACCCGATATAAGTCAACACACACCACAGCGGCGTACTGTCCTGAGGAGGCCGGACGATGAAAGATGTTCTGCCCAAGGTTCTCTTCTTGGCCCGAGCCTTTACCACGTTCGGGAACATACTTGGCGTGGAAATAGGAATCGGTGGTGGTGCTCTCGGGTAGGCCAACAACCCACCCAAACTCGACACAACTTTTTCTTGCGAGAGAACGTGGGTTTCCACCGATATTCCCAGTAAGCAGAATGCCCTCACAGTCGTCTAAAACACAGCGGTTCACCAACTTTTCGAGGATCTCCTCGTTCGTAGCCCCCGCCCTGAACCCCTCCTTAAACTCGTTGTCGGCTCCGATACGATTGGCATCGAACAGCCTACACCCTGCGCATAAAGGCAACTGCATAGTCTCCGCTTCGTGGAAAAGGTGCTCGGCTTGAATGTGTTTGAACATATCACCGGATATCGCATTGACCGTAGCCCTCTTCCCTTCTTTGTCAACGATATCCACCATCCGAGTCATCATGGTGTTACCTTCCGTTCCCTCGTTGTTGAGCGCGTGAAGGTCTAGTGTGAGAATGCCTGAAATGCTGATGGAACGATACATCCCTTTTTCTCCTTGAGTTAGATTTTTAAACCTGTTCTACTCATTTCCGTTTTCGGTGGCCGATGCCGCGCCGCTTCCTTCGTCTTTTTCGTCTCTCCCGCTAACCTTCTCTGCTTGGGCGTAGCCATACGCAAGCAGTAAAGAGCCTACCAGTTCTGCCCCGTGCTTATCTATAAGCGAAAGCACTGCGTTGAGATCTGCTACGCTTACCATGTGCCCCTTGCCGTTCAGCTTGTGCTGCACTTCCCAGTTCTGATCTTGCACAAACTCTGAAAGGGCAGCGGCAAACTCGTTGTTCCCTCCCTTTATTTTCTGTTTCAACTGTTGGGCAAGACCAAAGCGCACTTCGCGATTATCTAAGCTTCGCGCGTAGATGGTGCAGTTACGAATTGCCCGGGCAACGCTTTGAAAACCCGAATTCTCAACGATCTCTTTTAACATAGGATATTCCTCCGAATAGGACTTTGTGATCAGCATGGTGAGGTTTTGAGTAGAAAATTTTTTGACAGCCTCCTTCTGCATACCATGCACGGCAAATTGATAGTGAAATTCGAGCAGTTCAAAAAGGTCCCCCGTTAACAGCCATTGCCGATACTGTTGAAGAATCCTTCCCTCATCCGAGTTGTCCTCCTTGAGAGAGGAAAGACAGCCTTTAGAGTTAGGGTCCCCCGGCCTACCGATCGCTTCACCGATAATCTCTAAATAGGCATCGGCATCCGATTTTTCTTTAATGTTAAACCAATCGGGCAAGGGAAAGAGCGCCTCATTCATGAGCGCCGCAGCCTGCCCTAAACTCATGAAGTAGGCCTGTCGAAGGCCGGTAATGATGCTTCGCGGTGTCATACGTTGCATCCATCGCTGCCGTGGTATCGAACTCTGCAACCTATCGAGATGCATAATGAGCACTTCGGCACAACGCAGCGTCGCATGAATATCAAGGCGGATTCCACCCCATAAATTCATGTTGCTAAGTTCTGCTCTCACGCTCTCCAAGTCTGCGATGGAGATATCCGCCGGCTCGATCACAAAGAACTTGAAGTCATTCCTGTTTCGAAACGGCAGCATCGCGCGAAACAGGCCACGAAGTTTCATCCACTCGGCAAAGCCATCTATGAGCGTCTCGTTAATGGCTGCAGGAGCCTTCCATTGAGTTTTTGCCACATGAATTCCTTTGCCCGATATCGGGTTGAGCATCTGTGAGTTAGTGATCTTAGGCAATTCGTTTGGAACCGACGCCCCGGGAATTTTGAGATTTACCTTCACCCACTCCAAAGCACGCTGACGATCTTGCGAAATCCACTTTGCCAGTTCCTTATCACTTTTCCATCCTTTGCGCATGTTGGCTAAGAAGATTGCGAGCTCGAGCTCCGGCACGGGTTTACTGGGGTCCTCACCCCCCAGTTGCTGCGCTACCACACTCTTGCGGCCCGACCGTTCCCGAGCCTTCTGATAAGCCTGTCGCTTGTCTTTTTCTTTTTGATAGTCGAGTATCCAGTTGCACGGTGGCTTGGGTTCTTTACCACACTCCCAAATGTAGGGGTACCCTACGTCGGGTGCCTGCCATTTGTCCGGCGGGATATCGGTTTTGGTCTCTATCATGAAGTAAGGGCCTTTATCCACTATACGAACCCCGTGTGCTTCGAACCCCAGCTCGGCAAGCAGAGACGCCCAACCGATCGCTTCTAAGGCATCGGCATAGGTACCGGTTCGTTTTTCAACTGTTATCTGCATGGTCTCTCTCCATCCATGTTTCGGGTCTCTAGAAATCGGCTATAGAACCTTGCCTCAAGTCGTGCTATTATGATGATGCTCTCGAACCGCCCCCTGATCTGCCAAACGAAGGCGTCGAACAAGAACACAATAAAAAGGCCAATAGCTCGGATTCTTCGTTATAGAGAGAAGTTCATCTCTAAAGGACTTGGCTTCTGTTTGCTCTTGACATTCTAGTAAACCCTCTTCGCCTTGCCATGGGAAAACCGCCCTGATCTCTTTTGCCGCATTCGGTATTAGACGAAAGCAGCATAGCTGTGAGGTTCGCGCGCCATGATGGCGTGCTATAGCGGTAACCAGACAACAGGTAATAGAGGCCGCCTGCTCTTCGTCCGGCACGCTCCCGAGCACTTGGGAATACAATAGCTCCCCCGATGCATAGGCGCCCTCAGCCGCATGAGGGGGAAACTCGCCAACAAGATTACGCATAATGTGTCCATCGGTTGCAGGATTGAAAAGCGTGTGGGCTAAGGCATTTTCCTGCATCTCATTTTGTTGGGCGCTTCGCCCCTCCTTATACCGCTGCCATTTCCAGGCCTTTTCTTGCCAATCCACCGCCAGCTTGCCGGTATCATGCAACAGACACACGCTTTCTACAAACTGCTCAACAAGTTCAGGCGAGGGGAACTGAAATTTTTTCGCCAGCCGTTTTGCAGCCACCCGATAGTAGGGAGCCATATGTCTTGCCTGCATCCGAATGCGCTCAGCATGTTTACCCCACTCCTCTCGAAGATATTGCGCGCGAGGCAGCGGCTCCGGAGTTCCATAGCGAAGAGGTGTTTCAGGACCTTCCTGCCCTAAACGCAGCCCGTAGCGTGGATCGTAGCTTGCGTAGTTCGGATGAAGGGCAATCAACCAGTGAATACAAAATTCTTTGCTATGAGAGATTGAATTCCACACCAACTCAAATCCTTGTGCCCCCTCTCCCGGCTCCACCACTTGAGCTGCTTTGGCGATCCAGCTGTTCGGTTCTAGAGGCATACGAAAATAATCGTCAAGCTCGGCAATAAGCGATTCAGGCGGAACACTAAGCAACTGAGGCCACTTCATGCGGCCATTGGGGTCTCCGAAAGCCTGCTCTGGACTTGCACAGACCAAAACGTTGACCCCGGTAGCGTCCCGCACTAATTCAGTAAGCAGTCCTCGATCCCCAAACTCGATCGCCTTATCAACCCGTTCACGACGCGGATTGAGATTATCATACCGCTTACCTAGCTGCCGATATTCGCTCTCTTCATGGACTCTATTTAACCATTCCAGCTCTTTCAGATAATCCACTCGTGCCCCCTCTGGTGGTAAGGCACACAAAATTTCACGGCCTGCATCCACAAACTCTTTCTGGTCTTTATAGGGGCCTAACTTGGCTCGGCCGTCCACTGCTTCCAACTCGTAAACTATCACACGCCCTCGATTACGGTGCACATAGCGTGCCACCCGTCCCGCCCGCTGGATAAGGGTATTCATGGGAGCCAGCTCGGTATGGAGGTCATCGGCAGAAAGGTCCATTCCCGCCTCAATAACTTGTGTTGTTACCAGGATAACATTGGTTTTAGCAGCATCCGGACCAAAGTAGTCATGAAGCTGACCCTCTACGGCTTTCCTATCTTCTGGAAAGAAGCGCGAGTGCAGAAGTAGAAGATGGGGTGGCGTTTCTTTACCCTGCACAAACTGTTCTAGCTCTGCGAAAATCTGCTGTGCCTTAGGGACGGTATTAACTAGTACAATGGTTCTACCACCATGGTGCATCTGCCATACAGCCTCCGCTGTGAGCGGTTTTGAACTCCAAAAGAATTGGCGCTGCTGCCCGACTTGAGAGGGAATATGCCGGATCTCGTCGGGTTCGAGAGCGATCACCTCCGCACCGAGTTTCTTGCTAAACCACTCCATACAGGAATCGGGAAGGGTCGCCGTCATTAAAACAAACTGGGAGAGGTCTCTAAGCCGATCGAGCATCTCTACGACGGTGCCTAGAGCTGTAGATGGCTCCAAAAGATGAACCTCATCAAAAACGAGAAACGCCCCAATGAGCGCTCCGGCATTTACATTGGCCACTCTATCCGGTAATGAAACCGGGATGCAGAGATAGTTAGATAAAACCTGGTCTATTGTGGTAAAGAGGAGGTCCGATTCAAAGAAAGGATCGTTTGGCTCCGTTCCCATTTGTAAGCTGCAGTAGAGGGCTGATTGAGTGTAGTCACGGTCTTTCCCAACTGTTTCCACACGGTCTCCAAAGTGCAACAGGCCTCGATTTTTCTGCAACAGACCTAGTGTGCTTTGATGAATGCCAGCTGCCAGCGAGCGCAGCGGGAGGGCGTAGATAAGCCTATCGGCTATAGGATGTCCGATGTTCAGGCTGTACAGAAAGGGTATGATGGTGCTCCATGTTTTACCGGCCCCTGTGGGAGCACGCAAAACAATTGAGTTGCCCCTTAAAAGATGTTCGGCCACGCGCTCTTGGTAAGGATAGGGGGCCTTCCCAACAAGGGATTCAAAAAATGCTCTGTAGTTATCGTTTACCATGTCGAGTCTTCCTAGTCTTGGTAGAGTTTAACCATCCTCTCGGCCTCGTGACGAATGCGTTCTCGCAGTTCAGGCGGGGCCAGCACCTGGGCATGGCTGCCATATTGCAAAACCCAACGCTGTAGGCCCTCCAAACTCGTTACCCGTAAATGCAGCAGCAGGCTGCCATCCTCCTGCTCCTCTTGGGCGATCTGACCCGGCCAAGCTTTCTCACGAATCCAGCGGGCCTGGTAGCTATCGAAGCCTATGACAACTTCAATCTCCCGATCCCCCCGAAAACCGCCAAAGTGGGCGGCTATATAGGTGTTTCTATCGAATTCAGGGTGCTCCGTCGCCGATTCGCCGGTGAGGTGTACCTCTAGAATACGGCTGATAGCGAAGTCACGCAAGGCTTGCCGCCCCAAATCGAAAGCGACTAAGTACCAGTCGCCCTGATAGTTATGCAGGTGTAGGGGGTCTACCACACGCTCCGTCTCCTCGTCACGGCTGGCAACGTAGTAGCGCATTTTGAGCCGCCGTCGTAACCGAACCGCCTCCTGAACCTGTAACAGCATCTCTGGATCTACCAAGCGTGCAGGTTCTGCACAAAACGAGATTATCGCCTCTAGCTGCTCGGCGTCCAGCGTGATGGCCTCCGGCAAAGCCTCACAGATTCGAGCGAATGCCCGCCGCAACTCGGCCTCATAGGGGCGCCCGATGTATTGGTCGAGCACCTGCTTTGCAAGCAGTAGAGCGAACAGCTCCCCCTCTGTCAGCAGAATGGAGCCGATTCGGAAGTTCGGATCGGTGTAGTAGTAGCCCCGTTCGCGATCATGCGCGATAGGCGCCTGCAGTCGGTCGCGCAAGAATGCGATGTCGCGATAGGCCGTACGCTTATTTATCTCGAACTTCTCGCAGATGTCTTGCAGCCGGAGCTTTCCGCCCTTTCGCAAACGGTCATCTATCCACAGAATGCGCTCTATAGGTGGGCGCGCCGTAGGTCCATAGCGGCTCATAGCTTTATTCTACACCTTCATGGGTGACATATATTGTCAGTGAGGCAAACCTCCAAAATTTTTTTATTCGGTGCTTACGATCCGGTAGACGCCCTGGCCGAATGCACAGCCCTTACCGACCTGAGTGTACTGCCCTAGAAACAGAAGGGGCAAAAACGGAGTTAGGTGCCCCACGTACACCGTTTCTCCAAGCACCCCCTCCAAAGGAACCCTGCGCTCCTGCCGCGTGGAGTAACGCTTCCAGGAGAACCAGCTTACCTGCTCCTCGGCAATGGAGATGGCTTTGGCAGCCTGTATCAGCGCGCGCACTTCTTCCGACCAGCCCTCTGGACGCCAATCCGATTCGCCATAAAGGTCAGCGATGGTCTCGATGCGTTGTAACAGCCGACTGATAAGCGCCGCAAATTCGACCCGACGCAGACCCTCGATGCCCATATAGCGCAGATAGACGGGACTTTCAAAACGGAGCCGTAGGCGCTGTGTTGGGGTGCAGACGGCTGCAATGCTCTCCGCCGTTATGCTGAGATCGGCGTTTAGCACCACCGGGTTTTCGGAGGCATATATCCGCTTTTGCTGACCCTCCACATCGTTCTGCGCCCATACCTCCTTAAGCCGCATCCGCCCTCGATGGGGAGGAATACCGATGGGCGGTAGCTCGCGAAAAGTAACTAAAAACCAGGGCAGGTCTTGGCAGGCTCGACAGAAGAGGGTGAGGGTAAAGCGCAGCGTGTCGCCGGGGAGATACTCCTGGCGCATTTCGAGAGGTGGGCTAATGGCAAAAGGCCGCGCCACCTCCTCGCCAGCACGAAAAGAGGCCTGTTCGCACTTACGTCGTGGAGCAAAGAGTTGCCCATAAGGACACTCACAACTGTCGTTCGGCTGAGAGAGACAACGTTCCGGCCAAGGGCAGGCGATGCGTTGAAAGCTGCTGCCAAAACATCCGCGCAGGGTGGCCCCTTTATAACGGGGAAGGAGGAGTTTCTCGGTCACCTCGAAGACAAAAGTGTAACGCGCGATGCGAAACCCCTTGGGCAGAAGGTTATTTAACATCTCACAAAACGCCCTTTCGTATCTTGTCTTTGCTTATTACATTCGCGAATTCTCTCTCGGACTCCTACAGAGGCAAGGGGAAGCCGCTTTTTTTCTATCGGCACCCTCTAGGGGAGGAAGACCGAAGCGGCTTCTTATCCCAACTCTCCCGTTTGTAGCGCAACAAAGGGAAAGAAAGCGCTAGAAAAAGAAGGATGTTGGTGGCACAAGGATGAATTTACTTATATATTGCCGTAACCATTTAAAATCATCGAAAGAGGACGACTATGAAAACCTATCAAGCGTCAAAACGCGAGCGCCTACAGTCTTATATCATGGTGCTCCCATTGCTCCTATCCAGCGTGATCTTAACCCTACTATGTCTGCACCAGCACCTCCGTTGGCCAGGGGCTATTGTGGAAATCTTCCTCGTTTTGCTATTCGCTATGTTGATGCTTTTGCTGCTTAGATACAGTTGGGGCATATTCAACGGGATGGTCGTTTTCGATGCCGAAGGCGTTGCGGTGCGAAGGGGAAAGCACACCGAACGAATGCGATGGGCCGATGTGAAGGCGGTTTCTTCTCTGGACGACGCCTGGGTGTTGGAAGATAGTGCGGGGCGTCAACTTAAGGTAAGATGCCCCACCAGAGACGAAGGGAGCGATGACTTCTTTGATCAACTCCAAGCGCACCTTCTGCCTGTTTTGGAGCATTTAGTTGATCGGCTGGAAGTTAACGGAGAGACATGGAATGTGTCACAAAAACAGACCAGCCTTTTTACGCGGATCACGTCTGGTCTTCTCATGTTTGCTCTGTGCAGTTTGATGCTTTGCGTGCTCGGCCTCTACTGGTTTGAATCTTCGCATAGCTCCTTACAAATCCGGCTTGAGCGACTGGGACTTTGGACCTTTTTGTTCATCTTCTGTCTCCACAGTATGTTCAAATCGCTCTGGCAAGCTGGCCGGCAAAAGCTTCTCATCGGTTCGCAAGGGCTTATTCGCACGAACGGGAAGAAAGCACTCTCCCTGCCCTTCGACCGGATAGAATCGGTACGGCAAACCGACCGAAACACCTTTCAGATCGTTGGCATGGGCGAAGAGCTAACCTTTAGCACCACGACCCCTGCAGGAGCTGTTGCGTTGGCTTGGTTACGTAGGCGCGTACCGTCTGAACGCTTTGTGGCGCTAGATGATCCGGAAAACCTAGAGGTCATCAGCAAGCGGCTGGCGGAGGTCGCCAGCTTGCGTCGGGTGCGTCTCTTTACTCTTTTCTTTATGCTTATAAGTTGGGGAATGGCTGCGGTTCCCATTCTGCTCATCGGCCTGCGTATGGTGCAATTTCACAAGGTAGCTACGGAAGGCATGCCCATCACCGGAACGATTGTGAAGCACGAGCGAAGAGCAACCCCTTTAGGCCTCCGCTACGTGTTGGTCTACCGCTTTGTGATGGACGGTAAAACGTATCAGGGGCGCAGTTCCGTGCCCCCTTCCTATTGGCGAAAGGCACAAGACGGCTCCCCTGCCGACGTCCTCTATGTAGCTCAACGGCCCGTTCTCAGCCACCTGAAGCAGTCCATTGCCATGCACGTTTACCTTCAGAGTATCCTTGTTTTTGTTGTTCCATCATTATTATTTCCTATATCTTTTACTTTTATGTTTCTATTTCTGTTTCGCAAACGCATGGATCAACGCCTACAAAAGTTAGAGGCAGAGCTTATGTTGCCACAGAGTCCTAAGTCGTCCTAACAAGAGAGCCTATTCGTTGGATACAGTTTCGATCCTTATTGAGGGAGAGGATGCCCTTCCCCAGAAAATCCCAGAATTTCCTGGGGCCTCCTGTATCGGCCTTGAAGAGCCGGTGATACGGCTGTTATTTCGAGCCGAAGGCGAGAAATCCTAAGTTTCCATTCCCAGCAGTTCTGAGGGGTAGGAGGTAGGGCTGTAGAGACTGCCAATTTCCCGGCTCTAGAGGCAGTTTGTAGAGAAGGTCGGCTTCGTTCGCCCTCTATCCCATCCTTTCCGTCTTGCAGACAGCAGTGCAGCGGCTAGAAAGATAGGGGGTTAAGGAAGTGTCGTAGGCCGCTGAGGCGGTTGTTGTGTCTCATTGGAAAAAGGGGGCGGTTGTGCTTAGTTTTCAAGGGAAAGGTTATCAGAGTATACTGAGAGTAACCTTACTAGTCTTCCCTCCCCCTGTAGGGGAGGGTCAACTGGCGCCAGTTGACCCTAAGACACCTCATGAGGACACCGATTTGTCATCTCCTCTTGCCGATACTCGGCCGTAACGACCGAGGAAAAGCCTCCGCGCACGTTGAACTCTCCACGCACCGTCATGCGGCGCGGATGGCACACCGAAACCAGATCGTCTAAAATGCGATTCACTACCGCCTCGTAGTAGATGCCTTGATTACGGTAGGAGAAAAAGTAGAGCTTTAGCGCTTTCAACTCCAAGCATTTCCGATCCGGCACATACTCGATGGTGATGGTAGCAAAGTCGGGTTGGCCTGTCTTAGGACATACCGAAGTGAACTCCGGACAGGTGTGCACGATAAGATAGTCTCTTTCCGGACGCGGGTTCTCGAAGGTCTCTAAAAGAGCCACCTGCTCCTCCCGGCTTAACTCTCCACGCAATAGCCGTGTTAAATCCATTCCTACTTCCCCTCTTTTTCTTTACGCTTCACTGACAAAGAAAAAATTTTACCCTGTAGAACTCTGTATCCTAGATTTCGCACTACGTCCAAAACTCGAGGTACAATGAGATCAATCTAGTTTGTCACTTAATCTGCTGCCTAAGTCTCGTCTAAGAGGTGCCAGAATGCGCTTACAGCCCGATCCGACGTTCTATCCCTCACCTCGCATGGCCATGCAAGCTCCCAAAGAGCGTGTGGCCTTCGTTGCGGGGTTGAGTGTACACCCAAACGAACACCCAGACGCCCTCTTCGTGGTGGATGTAGACCCCCAATCCACCTCCTACGGGCGCATTGTAGGGCAAGTAACTATGCCCAACAAGGGCGATGAGTTGCACCATTTCGGCTGGAATGCCTGCAGCTCCGCCCTTTGCCCCTACGCCCCTCACCCCCATGTGGAGCGCCGCTACCTGGTGGTGCCAGGACTGCGCTCTTCGCGCATCTATATTCTCGACACGAAGCCCGACCCCCGTAACCCGCAAATCGTCAAGACCATCGAGCCACAAGAGGTGTTTCAACGGGCAGGCTACTCGCGTCCCCATACCGTGCACTGCGGGCCGGATGGCCTCTATGTGAGCGCGTTGGGCAACCCCGATGGGGAAGGCCCTGGCGGTGTTTTTGTGTTGGATCATGAAACGTTTGACGTGCTGGGGCGTTGGGAGGTGGATAGAGGCCCTCAGTATCTGGCCTATGACTTCTGGTGGCATCTTGGCTACGACACCATGATCACCAGCGAGTGGGGCACGCCCAAAATGATCGAGGACGGTGTAAACCCAGAGCTACTTCTTAACGCGCAATACGGCCATTCGTTGCATCTCTGGGATTTGAGAAAACGTCGGCATCAGCAGGCACTCGACCTCGGCAAGGAACATCAAATGGTGCTAGAACTACGCCCCGCCCACGACCCCACCAAGCCCTACGGTTTTGCCGGTGTGGTGGTCTCCTTAAAAGACCTCTCGGCCTCCATCTGGCTTTGGCAACTCACAAAAGAGGGCTGGACGGTACAGAAAGTCATTGAGATTCCGGCCGAGCCGGTGGAGGATGCCGGTCTGCTGCCACCGCTGCTGCAGGGCTTTAAAGCGGTACCGCCCCTTCTTACCGACATCGTTCTCTCGCTGGACGATCGCTTCCTCTATGCCTCCTGCTGGGGAACCGGCGAGTTGCGCCAATACGATGTTTCAGACCCCCTACACCCAAAACTCACCGGCTCCATCCACTTAGGTGGGATCGTGCGCCGAGCGGCACACCCCCAAAACCCCGACAAGCCTCTGAACGGCGGCCCTCAAATGGTGGAGGCGAGTCGTGACGGACAACGGGTCTACTTTACGAACTCGCTCTATCGCACCTGGGACGAGCAGTTTTACCCCGATGGGGTTCGCAGCTGGATGGCTAAAGTGGATGTGTTGCCAGGAGGCGGCATGAGGCTCGATCCCAACTTTTTCCTCGAGTTCGATGAAACGCTGCGTGCCCATCAAATTCGTCTCGAAGGCGGTGATGCCTCCTCCGACTCCTACTGCTTTCCGTGAACGACTGCCAGCCTGGCGTACAGCGGCTTCGCTCCGGCGCCACCAAACCGTCGGTATCCGAGTCGCATACAACCCTTTACAGAGAGTGAGGCCGCATGGGATGCGCCGACAGCGCTTTTGCGGTGGGCATCGGCCATGCTCCATGCGACCGACCGGCGACATCGAGGTTCGCCGTATAGGCAGGCTCCTGATTCAGAAAGACTACCTACGTTTTGTTTGAAGTGCTAAGAAGAGGAAAAAAGAAAAACGTCGTCAAACCGCCTCTGTAGAGGGAGCGGTTGCCGCGCGCCAACCCTGCCATGAGTCCTTTTTCTATTTGGCTTACTCTGTTTCTTATGGGAGCTTACCACGGCCTAAACCCCGGCATGGGGTGGCTTTTTGCGGTGGCGCTTGGGTTGCAAGAGCAAAACGCCCGAGCGGTGTGGCGTGCTCTTGTTCCTTTAGGGTTAGGACATCTGCTTTCGATTGGCATCGTTGTAGGGCTTTTGCAGTTGCTTAGCTTCAGCCTGCCATTACCCATTTTGCGTGGGGCAAGCGCCGTCGTGCTCATCGGCTTTGGGCTTTATCGCCTCCTACGCGTTCGGCATCCGCGCTGGGTAGGAATGAAAGTCAATTTCCGAGACCTCACCCTTTGGTCTTTTATTATGGCCTCGGCGCATGGGGCCGGGCTTATGCTCGTTCCTTTTCTCCTGCCACAAGGCCATCCCAAGCCAATGCCCCCGATGCCCCATATGCATCATGCCATGCCACAGCCACCCCCCTCTTTCCACCCTCTTGAGGGCTGGCTCGGCGTCGGCTTCCACACTCTTGGCTATCTGATCGTAACAAGCGCTCTGGCCCTGGTGGTCTATCATAAAGTAGGGCTGGCCATTTTGCGACGCGCTTGGCTGAACTTCGACTATCTGTGGGGCTGGATGCTTATAGCCATCGGCGTGCTTACGCTCTTTTGGTAAAAGTTTCTGTCGCTTGACATGGCAAGCATTGCATGATACAATTGCCAACGAGGGCCGGCAGAAAGCGTGTTAGCGACCCTCCCGGAGGATCAAAATGTCCCGAATAGTCAACTTCCTACTGCTCGGTTCTGCATGGCTCGGCCTGGCCGTGCGCGGGGCCGCCCTGCCAAACCAACCGAAAACAGCGCACACCGCAGTGGCCAAACAGAAGGCCGAAGCGGCGGACGTCGTGCAGAAGGTGCAAGAGGCCTACGCCCAATTAAAAACGTTTCAGGCACGCGTCACGCATGACACCGCCACGAAGTTTCAACAGCAGACGGTCCACGTCGTCATGAATGGGCAGTTTGCCTTCAACCGCCCAAACCAGTTCGCGGTGCACATGCAGTTGTTTGGTCCCAACAGATTCCTACTAGAGGACATGAAGACGATCTGCGATGGCAAACAGGTGTGGATCGTGATGGGGAAGAAGTACCTGCAGAAACCTATCGGCGAGGTAAATTCAGGGCTTCTGACCATGGGGTTACCAAATAGCCTTACAGCACAACCCGACCAGATCAACTCTCCTCTTCAGTTTATCGCCTCTAATATCGCGGCAGGCCAAGTGCCCAAAGATATCCGTCTCGTCGCCTACAAGCCGCTCAACGGAAAACCGGCCTACGTCCTTCAGTACACGGAACTCCTTCCGGTGCCCCCTTCCAGACCTGCCGGCACAAAGATGATCGTTCAAATTTGGGTGGATGCCGCCACACACCTCATTCGGCGCATAGTCACCCATACAAGTCTTCAAGGCACCACCATGCAGATGGCGGAGGATATCCGGCCGACCGCCATAAATACCCCTCTGCCCCCTTCGCTGTTTACCTATCAGCCTCCAAAAGATGTGCAGAAGGTGGAAACCATTGCGGAGCTGTTCAATCTTCCAGCCCAAGGCAGTACCCCCCAAGTGGCCACCAACGACTCCGCTCAGAAACGTGCAGCCAAACTGATCGGCAAACCCGCCCCAGACTTTACCCTAAAAACGATAGACGGTAAGACCGTCTCTCTGCATGACCTGCGCGGCAAGATCATCTTGCTCGACTTCTCAACCTCTTGGTGACCCGCCTGTAATGCGGAGGCTCCGCATTTACAAAACGAGATTTGGCCTCAACTAAAGCAGCAGGGCGCCGTGCTTCTTCTTATTGACGGAGGTGAGAAATTGCAACCCATTCGAGACTTTAAAAAGAGACACAAAATCACGTTCCCTATCCTCAACGATGCAAACAACAAAGTGGATGACGCCTACCTGATCGAAGCCATTCCCACCAACGTTGTGATTGACAAAGAGGGCATTGTGCGTTACTGGGCCGAAGGCTTTAACCCCGACGCGCTTAAGCAAGCTCTTAAGCAGCTCGGGATCGAACTGAAATAGCCACAAGCCTCTATTTGGTCTGCGGTTTGTTGCCCCCCTGCGTGGGGGAAGGGGGCATTGGGTTTGAGGGAGAAGAGCCAGATTGCGAAGACGTAGAGGTCGCCTCCTCTTCGCGGGTCCCCTCAATGGTCCCTCCAACGCCGCTTATGGTCTCTTCTCCTTCTTTCGTTCCGATGACAATGGGGCTATCGAAGTGCGCTGTTGTGCCCTGGTTGTCCTTATAATCTATGGGCGGATAGAGGGTGAGCTGCTGTGTGGTGTCGTTGTACTTGGCGTAGGCAGCGGTAAGGTTGCGCTCTATCGGCTTGCCCTCGGTGTCGGTGAAGCTTTGGACGGCGTGCAGGTTACCGGTAAGGGTGAATATCTTGGTCTGGGTATCTTCTACTACCCGATCACAATAGAGGGTAACCCCATGCGAACGAATGTCGTTTGCGGAGGTATCGGAAGCTTGAGCGGTGTTTTCCGGTGTGTGGCTCGCGCCGGTTACGCTCTTTTTGGTGGTTGATGCGCTTGGCTTCGGCTTCAGCTTTAGCACCACGTTGCCTTCAAAGACATCTTGATGGGCTTTATCATCGAGGTGCGCTCGATTGCACGAGCCGAAGTACTGAGGGCTGTCATAGGTAAGGTGCCCTGTGGCATCAATCTGATCGGTTTTGTAGTTCCAGACAAGGTCGTCTCCGGAGAGAGTGAAGTCCTTCTCTTTATAGACAAAGTTATGCACGATGCGCGTGGAGGTTTTTGCCGAATCGCTCCAGGGGCCTGTCCAGGTCAGCGTGAAGGGAACTTTGGTGGTGTTTTGCGAGGGCTTGGCCGTTGGAGGGGCTGCAGCCGTAGAGGCCAGAGCGAGCAGAGCAATGGCCGTTTTGCCAGGGCTAGGGCGCAGTATTTGAATAGGCATCGGTTTTACCTCAAGGCCGACTCTCTCAATATCTGTTTTTGTTTTGGAAAGCGGAGAGGCGGCGTTGGAAAGCAGGGTTTGCAGATCGGCATTTATCGTTCCGCCGTTAAGCCCCGTTAGCAGTTGGTGTTTGATATCTACCGCTATATTTCGCGATGCAAATTGAATGCCCTGCCAAGTGCCCGTAACCCTGTTGGGAAAGCGCAGAGTCTGATCGTTCAGCGCCCAAAAGGCGCTATCCGAGCGCACGATGTTGGGGGTTTCGTGTAGGCCAAATAGGGTAAATTCCACGCCGTTTTGGCAGTCGGCCGTTCGCGTTTGTGGGTCGAAGCGCAGTTGGGCGACCTTTACCTGCGCATTCTTGTAGAGCAAGGTCGCCCCATGATGGCAGAAAGCCAGCAGTTTTGGATTGCCGAACGGGCGCGGCACCAGTTGAAAAAGGGTTATGGCGGGCGCCGTAAGCTGCTCGCCTCGTTGCATTTTTATCTGCACATGCCCCTCTAGGCGAAACTGCCAGCGCACATAGTAGTGTGTCTGCAGCCCAATAGGCAGAGCGGCATTATCCACAAACGTGGAGTAACTCCCTTGATCGGCGGAAAAAGAGGCCACAGGAGGTTTGGAAGGCACCAGCGGGGTCGTTGCCGGAGGATGTGTGGGTACTAAGGAGGGCGTTTGAGAGGTCGCGGCGTTGACCGGGTAAAGCTTGCCATCACGAATGCCAATAATGGTGGCATTTTGAACCCCTCCGTTAAGCGAGACTCCCGGCAGCGCATACACCTCTACTCGGTCGGCATGCAGCGACCAGTTGACCACTCCATCCAAGACGGCCACGAAGGGCACATTTTTCAGCAGAAGTGCCGGACCGGAGTTGGTTTGTGGGCGTGGGGCAAAAAGGTCGCGTGGGGAAGGCTCGGCCCAGCGATAGACGAAGTAGAGGGCGCCTATTAAGCCGAGTGCGCTTAGCATGCCGGCAGCAACCCGAACCCTATTCCGTTGAAACTCTTTCATTATCGCCGCGCCTGCACCTTCTCTCCATTATGGCATAAGGAAGTGCCTCTTTTTTGAAATACGTTAGGCGGGTTCAAACTTTCCACCAGGTAGGGATAGGACGGTCTGAATAATCGAACGATGCAGAACGCTAACATCCATTTAAGGGAGAAGACTATGCGGTGCGGCCGAAGCCGGTTAGGGAAGACTTTGTCTTGCTTCAACCAAATAAGCCTTGCTAACAGTGATGGTTTGCGACTACATATTCAAACAGCTCTTTTTTTGACGTACGTTTCCGTATCACTTGGGTTGAAATAGGCTCAAAACCGGCCTGAGAAAGAAATATGTAGGGGCGGGTTTGAAACCCGCCCCTACGTGTACCTCCCACACAAAACAGGCGTACCACCGACCGCTTTGCGGACGAGCCGTAGTGGATTTAAGGGGGCAAGAAGAGGCGAACGCCATTTCACAGCACGCTTGCTCTGCCAACGGGTTTCCCGCTAACCCCCTATAAATTTCCTTCTTCCTGTTGCTGCAGCGCAGTATAATGATAGAGACTGTTATTTGGAGAGGGTGAAGTGTCGGAAGAGAAAACGTCGGAGGGCAATAGAAAGGGGCGGCGAGAGCACAGGTTGACCGCAACCATCTCGTTAGAAAAGCTCTTTGGCCCCAAAGGGCCTCTCGCCCGCCACTTGAAGAGCTACGAGTTTCGAGCCGAACAGCTCGAAGTGGCTACCGCCATAGAGCAGGCTATGGAGGAGGGTAAGGTCTGTTTGGTAGAGGCGGGCACCGGCGTTGGCAAAACCCTCGCCTATCTTATTCCGGCCGTACGCGAAGCCCTGAAGGGACGCACCACGGTTATTAGCACACACACCATCGGGCTGCAAACACAGCTCATTCGAAAGGATATCCCTCTGGCACTTAGCCTTTTCCCCGAAGCCAAAGGGCGGGTTCGTGCCACCCTCATGAAGGGACGCGGTAACTACCTGTGCAAGCTCGAACTAGAGAACGCAAGGCACAACCTGTTTCTCCTCGGCGATCCGCTCTTTAAAGAGGTGGAACGCTGGCAGAGCCGACCGGGCTGCAGCGGCGATGTAAGCGACCTTCCCTTCCACTTCTCTGCCTGGAACGAGATCGCCAGCAACGTAGATACCTGCCGCGGCCAGGAGTGCCGTTTCTATGAGGAGTGTTTCTACTATCGCATGCGCCACGAGGCCGCCGAAAGCGAGATCATCGTGGTGAACCATGCCCTGTTCCTGAGCGACCTCGCGCTTCGCTACACCGAGCCGGAGGCCGGCATTCTGCCGGACTACCACCATGTGGTTCTGGATGAAGCCCACCACTTAGAGGACGTGGCCACCAAAACTTTCGGCATTGAATATAGCGCACGGCGACTGCCGAATCTCCTTGAACGCATCGGCTATCGAAACGACCTCGACATAGATAGAACCCGCCTGCAGGCGCTGGAGCAGATGAATGCCGACCTCTTCAACCTGTTCGCACAGAGCAAACGCTCGGAGTGTCTTTTGGAAGAGGGGTTGGACGAGCAGAAACTACATCAAGCGGGCGAATTGGCAGCCCTGCTGATGAATAGCCTGCGGGCTTTGGAAGGGGAGCTGCTGGATATCGCCCGTCAAGATGAAAGCCTACGCGATGTGGCCGAAGGGCTTGGTCACCTCTGCGGTAGAGCGCGCGAAGAGCTTCAACTGCTTTTTTCGGAACAACAGGAAAACCATATTCGATGGGTAGAGGTTTACGGCGACACCGTGCGCACCGCCAAGACACGGGAAGCCCAGGGCAGCACTACCTTGCCGCGCGTGGTGCTGCATCGTACCCCTGTCTCCATTGCCGAGGTGCTGGACAAGGCGCTGTGGCAAAGCGAGCGCCTGCTGCGCCGAACAGGAAGCGTTACCCTCATCTCGGCGACGCTGGCCACCTCCGGCTCGTTTGAGTTTTTGAGAAAACGCCTCGGCATTCCAGAAGACGCCATCGAGCGCATTGTGGGCAGTCCCTTCCGATATAAAGAGCAGGCGTTACTCTATGTTCCCGCACACCTTCCTGAACCGGCCGCCCAACCCTCTCCCTGCTATGTCGAGCAGGTCGTGGAAGAGATCGTGAAAATTTTGAACCTTACGGAGGGCCGCGCGTTTCTTCTGTTCACCTCCCGCGCCATGCTCGACGCCGTGAAGGAGCGACTTCGACTGCTGGTGCCCTACCCCCTCTTCGTGCAGGGCGAGATGCCCGCCGGCATGTTGCTAGAGGCGTTCCGCAACAGCCAAAACGGATGCCTCCTAGGGCTACAGACGTTTTGGGAAGGGGTGGACATCCCCGGTGAAGCGCTCTCCTGCGTCATCATAGACCGTCTTCCCTTCGCCGTGCCCGATTCGCCCATCATGCGTGCCCGCCAAAAAGAGATCATCGAGCAAGAGGGCGACTGGTTTCGCGATCTCGCCATGCCCATCGCCCAGATCAAGCTTAAGCAGGGTTTTGGCAGGCTAATCCGCTCTCACTCCGACCGGGGCATCGTCTGCATTCTGGATACGCGACTGATTAAACGCGGCTACGGAGCCGAATTTGTGCGCCATCTGCCGCCTGCCTCGCGTGCCAGCAAGTGGTTTCGCGTGGAACGTTTTTGGAAGGAGGGGAGAGTTTAAAAGCTCTCCCCTCTTCCGCTATCGCCGAGCAGATTGCTCAGATGAGGCCGGCACCGTGGCCGCCGTCACCGCCAGCAGCACGGGCACACCCACTCGGTCGGGCCCGTACTCCAAATCTATCGAGCGGATCTCCACATTGGGGCGCGGGTTGTTCCACTGCATAGAATAGGCGACCGCGTAGGAGCCATCGGGATAGCGCTCTTCCCACGCGATCTGGGCACCGGCAATCGGTGTGGGTTGCGACTGCCGGTAGTTCTCCACATCTATTTCCGAATAGATGGGAATCTTCACCGTTTGCCCGTCTGCATAGTGCACCACATAGTCTGCCATCTCAAACTTCTTGCCCTGCCGAAGCTCATCGCTGTTGCGACGCCGGTCAATACGCGCGGTTTGCAAGAAGAAGAGCGCGTCGGCCTTTTGATTGACGGCGATGCCTCTTACCTCCTCCGGCAAATTGCCCGGCACTCCGTTGCCTCCCAGCATGATGCAGTTGGGTACCGGAGAGGTAGGAAAGTCGTATACGTCGTAGAGCACCCCGGCAAAGGTATGGCGCCCCACAGGCAGATTGGCAAAAGTGTGGTCCTTATCGCCAAACCAGCCCCTATCGTTTCGGAACTGATCGGCCTGCTTTGCGATAGAAATGGGCGTGTAGACCAGCGGTTGCCCGGCGAAGATGGTTTTACCGGTGGCAGCGGTCGGCATTTCGAGGGTCTATGGCGAAGTAGTTCCCTCCTCGTGCGTACCAGCCGACCATGCATACTTGCCAATGTTTGCCGCCATCGAGGGTGCGATAGATGCCCCCTACATCGGTGCCCATCATAAGGAAGTTGGGATCGGTTTGCGAGATGGCGAGGGTGCGGATCATCTGTGCGCCCTCTCCTCCCGGCGCAACGCCGGCATCGCGCATCGCTTTGGTAATAAGGGGCACCGGAATCCAAGAGGCCTTGTCGGCAGGAGTAGAGGTTGCCGTTAGAGGCAGCACGAGGTAGAGCATCAGCAAAACCTTTTCGACGCCTTGGTGCAGCCTCCTCGGTCGTGCAAAACGCGGATGCATCGCTCACCCCCTCGTCTTAGCCGTTCTTTTGCGCCTCTTCCCGCTCGTAGCCGATGAAATCTCCCTCCGGCTGTTTCTCGTCGCCCTTTGGCTCCTTCTCTTCCCCGGTAAGCCGTTTATCGCGTGGCAAGGCCGCATCCATGCGTCCAATCCGTCGTAGGGGGATTGGCTGGATGGGCAGGGGATCGGGCAGTCCGGTCTCCTCCACACGGCGTGCCACCCAACTCTCCAGCTTTGCCTTGAGCTGCTCGGTCACTTCCGGGTAGGTCTCGGCCACATTGGTTAGCTCGCCGGGGTCGTTGGTTAGATCGTAGAGTTCGACCTCGGAGCGGCCGTGAAGGTCGGGGGTTTCCAGTGGAACGATCAGCTTCCAGGTTGCGGTGCGGATGCCCCGTTTTTTCATCCAGGTGTTCTCGGTAATATGTATCCAGTCGGTGGTACCGCGTTGGGTAGAGGAGGGGGAATGGATGAGGGGAATAAGACTTCGGCCCATCATGCCCTCGCGCTCGGCGAGGTCTCCCAAGCCGAGGATGTCGAGAATGGTCGGGGCGAGATCGAGCATTTGGGTTAGCCCCCCGATTCGTACGCCGGACGGAAGGAGCCCCGGGCATCGAAGGATCAGCGGAATATGCACATTTGTGTCGTACAGGCCGTGATGATCGAACCAGCATCCGTGTTCATCCAGCTCTTCGCCGTGGTCGGCCGTGATGACGAGGCAGGTATCCTCGCTCAGCCCGAGGGCATCCAGATGGGTTATAAGGTGGGCTAGGCAGGCATCGAGATAGGCGATCTCGGCGTCGTACTGCGCCTTCGGAAACTCAATGTCGGTAACATCCGGCATCCACTCGGCAAAATAGCGATTGAAGGCCTCAAACTCCCAAACCGCATCCATGCTTGGGTTATCGGGGGCCTTTTCATCTCCTGCGTAGAACATGCGGCTAAACGGTGCCGGCGGGAGATAAGGGGTATGCGGGTCCCAGAAGTGAAAGAAGAGGAAGAAGGGTTTGTCTTGATTGGCGGCGCGCGTCAGCACGCGAAGAGCCGCAGCCAGCACGGCTTCGCCTTTGCGCAGCTCGTTGCGATTGGAGGTATCCCATCCGTAAGGCTCGATATACTCGAAACCGCGGGCGAACCAACGCCCTAAGTTATCGGCCGCTGCCGTGAAAAACCCTTGTTCCCGTAAGATTTCCGCCAACATCCGCACGCCTTCCGCCGGTTCAGGCTGCGTTGCTTGACTCGTTACCTGATGGGCATAGATGTCTTTGCCGGTCATCATGGTGGTGTGGCCGGGGAAGGTGGGAATATGCGGGCTAAAGAAATCCGTAAAAAGCACCCCTTCGGCGGCGATCTGATCGAGATGGGGGCTGGTTTTTCGATGATAACCGTAGCAGCTAAGATGGTCTGCGCGTGTGGTATCCAGACTGATGAGAATCACGTTTGTCATAACGAAGGCTCCTTCTAGAAAAGTGGGCAATGGGGGTTAGCATATAATTCGCCTAACAGGCGCCGATAACCTTCAAGGCGATCTCCATGTTCCGCAGAGCACGCTCCTCCATAGCCTGGCTCACGGTGGATAGCTTCTCCTGATAGATGGCCTGTTGGGCCAATAGCTCTTTCACCTTTTCGGCCACCTCGTAGGGGTCGAAATCGTGCCAGTGGGCGATGTTCTGCTCCAGTCCAAAGAGGCGCATCTGACTTTCGATTTTTTGATCGTAACGCAGGGCAAATGGCGGCACAGCGGCTCGGACGGCAAAAATGAGCGCGTGTAGGCGCATGGCGATAGTCACCTGGGTATGGGCGATAGCACTCAGCAGTTGATGAGGCGCTGTGGCCTGATCGAGAAGGGGAGTCGGACGGGCAAAGCCGCTTTGATGGACTAAGGCACGCGCGAAGGCGACATCTTGCGGCTGCTGCATGGGAATGAGGATCGGCTGCGCCTCACAGACGGCCTCCAACGCGGAAAGCAGTTGCAGATAGGGCCGAGCGGACTGCTCGCCGGCAGCGCCCCACGCGCGGAGGGCCACCCCGATAAGCGGCCTCTTCAAGGAAGCCCATTCTCTGAGAAGCGGCTCTGCAGAGGCATCGGGAGACAGGCAAAAAGCAGGGTCGGCGGTGACTTCGATGGAAGCATTACGTACGCCGATCTGCCGAAGCAGCTGGGCCGACTCCTCATCGCGCACGGTGATATAGGCCGCGCGCTCGGCAGCAGCGCGTACAAGCCGGCGCGAGAGGGCGCGGCGAAGCGGCCCCAAACCCTGTGCAAAAAACATCACCGGCTTACGGAGGCGTTGTGCCAGAGCCATCACCAACAGATAGTAAAGCAGCGAACGGAGGCTGGTAACGTCCTGCAGAAGGCTGCCGCCCCCGCAGAGCAGCATATCGCTTTGCAGTAGCGCCTGTTTTACCGGGGCCAGCTGCATACGGTGCACGGCGTCGAGGCCGTGGAGAGCGGCGGTGGCCTGCGGGTTTTGCGAAAGCACAAAGAGCTGCACCCGTTCGCCTGCCAGCCGTTGGAACCCTGCCTTAATGCCGGCAAGCACCGCCTCATCGCCCGCGTTGCCGCAACCATAGTAGCCGGAAAGCACAAATCGCCACGGCCTCATCATCGCCCTTAGGGAACAGGAAGAGAGGCTTTTGTCGGCTCTGCAGGTCGCCCATCGGAAACCTCCATTTCAGAACGCTTTTCCGGCTCAGCGGGTTTTAGCGGAAAAAGCGCTTCAACCGCTAAGAAAAGAGCCGCTCCGATGAGGCCTCCCAGCAGAATGCCTAGCCCCCCTCGCCATGCCGAAACGATGAGCGGGGTATGGATGTGGCAGAACGTGTTGAGGAAAGAGACCTGCCCGATGCTGCCCACCACAAAAGTGGGCAAGGCCAATCGCCTTCTCCCTCGCCACCACCAAGCAAAGGCCAACACGAAGGCCGGATGGCCTATGAGAAACTCCTTCGTGCGCGGACGTACCGGCAGAAGATGGTCTAACAGGGCACGAAACTTCAACTCCAGCGGGCTTACCCCCACGGCCGCATCGTTGCCCGTACGAATGAGCATGATGGCCAATACGGCCAAAGCCACTAGGGTTAATAGCAGAATGCTGTAGCGAGCAGGCTCATTGAGATTTCTGCGCAGCTTAAACAGGGCACGCTCCCTCCAAACCGGCCAACTCTCCCCTGCACGCGCCTTTCCTCCTTGCAACAGCACCAGAGCTACCAGAAGGATAGGGATGGCATGCTGTGCCTTAATGCCGAGGAACTGATCGGTTTTTGTAAGGAAGAGGCGCGAAGCCAACAGGCCAACCACCAACAAGATGCCGGGCAGGGTAAGCAGGCTTGCCTGCAACAGCGTGCGGATGGCACGACGTAGGGACTCTCCGTTGGGATAGGTAGGGGCGGTCGATTCTGGGTCGGGCAAGAAGCTAAGGCAGGCGATGGCCGGAAAAGCGATGCCGGCGGCCAGCGCCGTAAGCTGACGTCCTTTAACATGCACCAGCGCGAGAAACCCAAAAACCACGGCGCAACCGATAGTCAAGACCAGCTCCTGTCGTTTGGAAAGCGGCACAATCAGCGCCAACATCCAGGCCACGCCGGCGCCTACCCCAAGCCCCATGAGAGCAAAAAGCCCCACGGGAATCTCCAGCCGTTGAAAAGGATGTGCCGGGCCAAAAGCAAAACCTCCGCCCGTCCATGCCCCTCCGTGTTCGATACGTCGCGCGATCCGTTTAATATAAAGCGCATTCTGGGCCACCGCATCCGAGCCGGCATCGGTAAGCAGGTGGATATAGCAGAGGCGAATGTTGCGCTCACGCACCGCCAACCCAAACCGTTCCACCATGGCCGAATCGCTCATTTGCCCCATCTCGGCCGGCAGAATGCTGTGAACCCGCACATAGTCTCCCTTCAAAGCCTGGGTGAGATCGGTCACTCCTTTCTGCTTGCCGAACTCGATATCGCCGTAGACAATGCCATGAGCCGGTCGAAGCAAAGGCGCAACGGCCTTCTCTTGTCCGCGGTAGCCCAGCACCTCATCGCCGTTGAAGATCACCACCGAGGCCCCTTGGGCCACAAGGCTCTGTAAAACCGCTGCGGCCGTGGCCTTCGAGACCCCTGGAAAGTTGGCGATGCGGGCGACGATCTGCAAGCCTGCCTGTTTGGCAGCCGCAACCCCGAGCGGAGGCAGCCCAATGCCAAGCGTTCGGATATGGGCATAGTCCAGGTTGGCCTCTAAGGCGGCCGCGTGGGGCGCAACTTGCGGGTCTACAACGAACCGAGTGATGCCGGCGTGCGGTTCGGGAAACGATTGGGGGGAGGGGTAGTCGGTAACCACAATCCCCCGAGCACGCAGTGCCGCCCCAATGCGTGTCAGCAGGCTCTCGCTGCGCACCACGGCCAATGTATAGGAGTGACCATCCGGCAACGGCTCGAAGATAGGGCGTATGGCGCCGGTGGTTTCGAGCAACATGGGCGTATCCTCGGTGAGGATGAGCGCGCTTAGGCCTTGACGTTTAAAATCCTGCAAAACGCTAGCAAGCGGGACATTTGCGAAGCGTGCGAGCTGATCGGCCTCTGCATACTCCACCCCCAAAGCCACACGCCGATTGGCCATCTCCACGTGGAAGCGGCGATAGGTGGCAACGAGGGCGGCAAGCAGACCAACGGCCAGAAACAGCCAGGTAATTGGTGATCGTCTCATGTTCAGTGTTACGGTATTTTTCGGGGGCAGAGTGCCGCCCACCCTGCCCGAGGGGAGGCCATGATGGCGCACACCAGGTTCAGGAGGCCCTGCCCACGCGGTAGAGCCGGTGTTTCTCAACGGTACGGCTTCTTCTCGGCCCCGGTTCGCCTTCAAAACGGCGGCCTTGAGGCCTTATTCTACACGAAGGGCAGGAAAAAATCAATATGAGGGCGCCCCTAGGCCTCTCGCCCGCTCCTGTAGGCAAACCGGATGCTCCCTTTCCGCTCTGTACCACTATTACTTAATATAAATTATTCTAATTTTCTATCTAGACTTATCACGATAATTTCACGTTCTGTTTGTATAATCCCTGTGTCATCGGGCGATGTATTCCGACCGACGAAAAAACGGCCAGTAGAGTCGGTCTTTAGGAAATCAAGGTATGGAAACTCTACAACAAGGGCAGACATTAAAGGCCTGTTTCGCACGCTCGCCTTGCATCGTGGAGGGTCTGCTGGGCAGCGGCACGCAGGGAGAGGTCTACAAGGTCCGTCTCGACGACCAGGCCTACGCCGTGAAGTGGTATTTCCCGCAGTTTGCGACCGACCTACAAAAAGCAAACATCCAGCGTCTCATCGAAGAGGGCAGCCCTTCCTCACAGTTTATCTGGCCTTTCGATACGGTGGCTCTGCCGAACGGATCGGGGTTTGGCTATCTCATGCCTCTGATCCCTCCTAACTACGTCTCACCGAGCAAAGTGCTCAGCCGAAAGGTAGACCCCTCCTGGTATGTGCTCGCCACCGTAGGCTATCTCGCAGCCAACAGCTATCTTACTCTGCATTCTATAGGCTACTGTTATCGCGATATCTCTTTTGGCAACATCGCCTTTGACCCCCAAACCGGCGAGACGCTCATCTGCGACTGCGATAACGTGACCCCAGAAGGCTTAGACGAATTTTCTCAAATCATAGGCACGCCTCTTTTTATGGCACCGGAGATACTGCGAGGCGAGGCACTTCCCTCTATCCAAACCGATCTCTACTCCCTTGCCGTTCTCCTGTTCACCCTTTTGGTGCTCAACCACCCCTTAGACGGGGCGAGGGAGGCGCAGATTCGCTGTTTCGATTTCGAGGCGATGATTAGGCTCTACGGGCACGAACCTCTCTTTATTTTCGACCCTGACGACGCTTCCAATCGTCCGGTTCCGGGGATTCATGACAACGCTCTGATTCTTTGGGAAATACTTCCTTCGGCACTCAAAGAACTCTTTACCCGAACGTTCACAGCAGGCCTTACAGACCCCTATCGGCGGGCCAGAGAAAGTGAGTGGAAAGGAGCTTTCTGTGACATGCGCGATGCCCTCTGGAACTGCCCCCATTGTGGGGCAGAAAATATCTGCCTCTTTCAAGGGCACCCGACCTGCTGGGCATGCCGGAGAGAACACGAATCGCTGCTCTACCTTCAGATTCACCATAAGCGAGTCGTGTTAAGCCTAGAGAAAAAGCTCTATCCCCATCATATCAAGGAGGAGCGACTCTACGACTTTTCCGAGCCGGTTGGCTGCGTGGTATCACACCCCAAAAACCCTGCGCTCCTTGGCCTCAAAAACCTCTCTCCCTTCAGCTGGGGGGCTACTGCTCCCACCGGAGAGCCGAGGGTGGTAGAGCCTGAACGCAGCATCGCCCTGCTTCCCGGCATGAAGCTTCAATTCGGCCAAAGCCAGGCCGAACTCATCAACGATATCACTTAAACTGGAGAGGAAACCATGTTACAACGACCAGGCGGAGAGGTTGCATCGCGCCCTTTGCATTTTATTTGGATTCTTGACTGCTCCGGCTCTATGGCAGCACAAGGCAAGATGGCGGCGCTGAACAACGCCATTCGCGAAGCCATCCCTCACATGCAGAAAGCCGCTGCCGAGAACGCGAACGCCAAAATGTTGGTGCGAGCCGTCCGTTTCTCCACCGGGGCGGACTGGCACATCAAAGACCCCATGCCCATCGAGCAGTTCGTTTGGAGCGACCTCACCGCCGATGGGGTAACCGATATGGGCAAAGCGTTTCGCCTCGTCACCGAGCAGCTAAAGGTGCCTCCTATGCCCGAAAGGGCTTTGCCCCCTGTCCTCGTTCTTGCCTCCGACGGCCAAGCCACCGACGATTACAAAACCGCTCTTCAAGAGCTTATGAGCGAGGAGTGGGGAAAGAAGGCGGTGCGAATGGCCATCGCCATCGGCAAAGATGCCGACCTCCGCATGTTGCAGGATTTCATCGGCCATGCTGAGCTTCAACCGCTGCTTGCAAACAACCCGGAATCTCTAGTGCGTCAAATCCGTTGGGCATCCACGGTGGCCATTCGTGTCGCATCCTCTCCGAAACCAGAGGAAGAAAAGAACCTATTGCACCACGGCGACGCACTGGATGATCAGGATGATCATAAGGATCATGACGTGTCGCCCCCCGATGACGACCTGGTCTGGTAAAACCCCATGGACAAACGCACTTCACCAAAATGCGAGTGGAAAATCTTAGGCACGTCGGTACAGGGCGCTCTGCATCGGGTACGCGGACTTCCCTGCCAAGACGCTCACCTATGGTCTTCCCAAACCGAGAGCGCAGAACGGCTCGTCGCCGCTTTGGCGGACGGGCACGGCAGCGCAAGAAGCTTTCGCAGCGACATCGGCGCCCGCTTTGCGGTTGAGACCGCCGTAGAGGTGTTGGGCGAACTCCTTAAAACCGACAGACCCCCTGCCCCTCTCTCCCCCAAAAGCTTGCAAAGAAGTGCCGAACGCATTGTGGAAAGATGGCGTGAAAAAGTAAGAAGTCACTTCTACGAACACCCCATCACCGCTGCGGAGTTAGAGGCTCTACAAAACGAAGGGGAAGTGACCCCTCGCGATACGCTTGAAGCCGATCCTTTTTTGATCTATGGAACCACCCTGCTCGCGTTCGTCGCTTCGGGCTACCACATCGCCCTCCTCCAAATAGGCGATGGTGATGCACTCGTCGTGTATCGAGACGGGCAGGTTACGCGCCCGATTCTTAAGGATGCGCGCCATATCGCCAATGAAACAACCTCCCTATGCATGGAGGATGCCGCCCAAGAGTTTCGCTTTGCCACGCTGAACGCTTGTCGAAACGACATGATGATGATCATGCTCTCCACAGACGGCTATGTCAACTCCTTTGTGGACGAGAAGAGCTTTTTCAAAGCGGCCACCGATCTGGCCGGTCTGCTTGCCAATGGACGCGATGAGGATGTAAAGACCAACCTCGAAACGTGGCTAAGCGATACATCAAGAGAGGGGAGCGGCGATGATATCACCGTATTACTGATCGCCTCAGCTAACCCGCTTGTTCGGCTCAGCGATAGAGATATGCCGCGAAGAAAGCCCTTTTCCTGGCCGGCCTTTCTCCTCGGTTTGGCGATCGGTGCCCTGTTAACCGCCGCCATCTTTCACTGGTGGCCTTCTCCCAAGCCAAAACACATCTCCATACCACCCTCTATCTCGCGGCCTAAGCCTGCCCAAAGCGTTCCTAAAACCGGCAAAAAAATGCCTCCAAAGCACGGAGAACCCATTACAAAACCCTCTGTAGGAGAATGAAACGATGCCTCTACCTGAACAACCTTGCCAACTTATTGTTCCCGGCGGACGTCACTTCGTACTGCGATACGGTACCGAGTTCCGACGAAACGACCTTCCTCACTTTCCCTCCGGCCCGGCCGACGAGGTGGTTGCCCGCGTCAGCGCAAAGCCAGGCGACGACTCCGTGCTGGGCATCACCAACCTGTCTCCCATAGACTGGATTGCCGAATCGCCACGAAAAGGCCGTTATGTGGTGGCACCAGGTCAAACGGTGCGAATCGAACCCGATGTAAAAATTCAGTTTGGAAACACCACAGTCGAGATCAAGCCGCTCTTGAGCGTCCCGCTCAAGAGCGGATGGTACCTTCGCATTATCTCCGGCCCAAACGCGGGTCAAGAGTTCGCTCTCACCCATAGCCATCTGACGCTAGGTGGCGCCCCTCCTGCAGGCCTTGTGCTGCCCGCCCCCCAGCTCCCGGCCGATCAGATCGAACTCGATATTGTAGATGACCACATCCTCATTCGAGCCTCCGGCGATCTGCTGAAGGTTAACGGCAAAAACGTTGCTTCCGTACCTCTGCGCCCAAACGATGAGTTCCAGCTAGGCAACCTTCATCTGCGAGTTATTAACCAACAGCTGGCCCAAAAGCAAAATAAACAAATCGGCTTCCTGCAGAACATGCCAGCCCCCACTCGTAACGGAGTGGTTGTGGGAACCCTCGCGGGGCTGCTTATCCTGCTCTTTGCCCTGACAGACAATTTCCATCTCTTACCTGTCGCCCTTATTGCTCTTAGCTTGGTGGTTCCCATTGTGGTGCTTACGCGAATCGTTGAAACCTACAACACCTCCAACATCTCCATCAACACCCTTCTCATCACCTTTCTGCTCGGTGGTTCTTTGGGGATGGTTGCCACCATCTTGCCGCAGGTGTTGCTCGGCATGCCGCCTATTATGTTTCTCGCAGGCATTTGGGAAGAGCCGGCCAAACTGCTCGCTACCTTTTGGCGCTGGAAACACCCCGTATACGATAAACCCATGGACGGCCTGATTATTGGAACGGCCGCCGGTTTTGGCTTTGCCGTGGCAGAGACTGCCGGCTATGGGCTTGACATCTTCATTCACAACTCGCTTACTCTTCTCGAAAAGAAAATACCTGGCGGGGTCCTCATCTTGCCTAATCTTTCGCAGCAAGGGTTGGTTGCCATGCTGTTGAACCTGATCTTCCGCAATTTGCTCTCCCCATACGGCCACTGTCTTTGGACGGGCATTCTCTGTGCGGCGTTTTGGGAAAGCGGGCGCAGTCTTAAAAAGGCCGTGAAAGACCCGCGTTTCTTAAAAGCGTTCCTCATCGTTGTCTTGCTCCACGGTCTTTGGGATTCCCCGTTTGGCCTGCTGGGCATTCTTATCAGTGCGGGCATCACCTCCTACATCTATAAGGAGCGACTGAAACACAACGGCTATTCACAATAGGAACGGAACAGAGCTTATGGCATACGACGATTCAGTGCGCAAAATACTGGCCGATATCGTAAGCACCTACGGTACCGCCATCCACGAAGAGAGCAGGCGTTGTCGTGCCCTTCTGTGCGACTACGCCCGCGGAATGCACAAGCCTGAGGTAAACGCCTTGATGATGGCGTTGGAAGAGGACGTGCCCAAAGAGCTGCTCTCCGCTAAAAGCGATCAAGCGCTTGAAGGGCTGATCAATAAAATGACCCAGAAGCTTACTACAAATCGCTCTATGACACCGGAAGCAGCCCGTTGGGCCGTAGAGAGCTGGGCTTTCGCCTTGGCGCTGAAGGGTGAGAATAAAGAGAAAAAGCAACAAGAGAAAGCAGAGGAGGAAAATGTACAGCCTTGGCTCATAGCCGCAGCGCTTAGCCTGGTCGTCAGCGCCTTTACCTCCCTTGCTTTCATCCTTCAATCGGTCATCTCCATTCAAAGCATTTGGCTCCCGCTTTTTTTCTACGGCGTTACTTACGGCCTCATACAGGCCATCCAAAAGCATAACACGCCTTATCAGGCTAAAAAGCTACAGGGAATCCTCTACCTCCTCATCGCCCTAACCCTGTTTGTGCTCGGCATACGCACGCTCTGAAAGGAAACACGGACGATGAGAGCTACCCCTTTACAACGGCCTGATGGCTTCGCCGTGAAACTCACCCGAATCTTCATTACTTGCCTGGGATGGATCATCGGCCTATCACACGCGAACGCTGCCCCCATCACACGAACGCCTTCACCCCCTCAACATGCCTATCTTCTTTCGCAAAACCCCATTCTCTCCGATTGCCTGCTCGACGGCGATTTGGCGGTGATTTTGGCTAAAGACTCTGCCACCTCCCATGTTGCGATGGAGCTATGGCATCTGAATAACGTGCCGGTCACCACAGAGAACATCCCTTTATCCGAATGGATATCTCTGCCCCTCCCATCAATAGTCGCCCACGGCGGCTGCCTCATTGTGGGAAATGGCAGCCTCTTAGGTCCATTGAATAACCATTTTTCGGTTTGGATCAAAAACGTGCAAACTGGCAACTGGGAAGAGCATCCGCTTCCGAAACCGCCATCCGGCACTTATGATGTCTATGACTGCGATGCTTCGCTGGTTGTGGGCACCGTGAGTCAAGAGCTTACGCACTTCTCAGCCGCATTTTGGGAAAAAGACAGCTCCAACAACTACAAAGGGCCTTTCCTCATCAACCCGAAAGGCTACGCAAACAGCTGTGCGACCGGAGTCGTCGGTTCTTCTAGGATTGTGGGCTATGCCCAACTGCTTGCGGACAACAAACAGCACGCCATGTTATGGCAGCTTGCCAGCGATAACACAACCTTTTGGCATTGCGATCTCTCTCTCGCTATCCCTGTGTATCTAGACATCACCGATTCCTATGCACAGGCCATAGACGGAAACACCGTCGTAGGATATGGGGTAGATGCCCAAGGCAACAACCATCCCTTGCTATGGCGAGTGCCCTCCGATATCTCCTCCCTATCCACGCCCTCGACCTCCTGCGACGAGCTTCCCCTACCGCCCGGATGGTATGGCGAGGCCTTTCAAATCGCCGGAAACTACGTCGTCGGAGTTGGATATTCCGACCCTCAGAACCAAAGCGCAACGCAACATGCCCTGCTATGGCATCTCGATGTAGATTCAGGGCAATGGCAGTTCACCGATCTCCAACAGATTCAACCGACCCCACCCAACTCATCCGATAGCTTCACAAGCTCCGTCGCACAAGGGGTGAACGACAATGGCGAGGTAAGCGGCCTGGTGTACACAGCGCCGAGTGCTGGCTCCCCTGCCAAGGCCTACCCTGTTATATGGACGGCCACACGCCTAGCTTTCTCCGACTCCTCTCCGTCGCAGAATCTCCCTTTAATGCCTCTGCCCAATCCGCTACCCTGGCACTTCCCCCTAAAACCCTTGCCTAAGCCTTCATCGCCTTGGCAGTCGGCGATACAACTCTTTCGTAGCCTGAAACCGAAGTTAGGGCGCATCGTGCTTGGGCTTGTGGAGATAGGTATCGCGCTAGGCTTCTTTGGGGCCGCCCTAGAGTGCCTCGAAAAAGCAAAACGGAAGTAGCCCGAAACGCAGAAGCCCTGCCGATGGACGGATGGGCCAACGCCCACCGGCAGGACGCAAACAGATTTTCGGCAGAACCTCCCCTGCCCTTAAGAGCAAAAGAGAGATTTTTCAAATTGTGCCACCTGTGGCAGTTCATGAAATTTCTTTCTTAAATGCGAAGCGCATCGTCTAAACAGCCGGTGCGCGGGTATAATGGAAGACAGATTTCGGTTCGGTAACCGTTTCAAACCATTTGCCTATAAGGACAGAACAGCGTTGCGCGTGCTCGTTACCGGTAGCGAAGGTTTTATCGGACAGGCTCAGGTGGCCACCCTGTTGGAAGCCGGCCATGAGGTGCGAACTTTCGATCAGCGCTCTGCGCGCCACCGCGAGTGGGAACACATCCCCGGTGACATTCGTGACATCTACGCATTACGCAAAGCGGTGCAGGACATGGATGCCATCATCCATTTGGCCGCAATCCCCAACGACCGCTATGGCGCCGAGGCGGATGTGCTGGATGTGAATGTGCGCGGCACCTTGAACGTACTCATCGCGGCGCACGAAGCTGAAATCGAGCGCGTTGTGTTCTACTCCAGCATCAATGCTATCGGCTGCGTAGGCCGATTCGGCAAGGCGCGCTACCTGCCCGTAGACGACTTTCATCCTCATCACCCTATGACGCCCTACCAGCTCTCAAAACATTTGGGTGAAGAGGCCTGCCGCTCCTACTCCGAGCGCTACGGCATGGTGACCGCCTGCTTACGTCCCACCTTTGTGACCCGTGAAGACCACTATGCCGGTCATTGGTTTCCGGCCGAAGAGGGGCGTTGGCAAAGTTATAGCACCGAGCTTTTTGCTTATGTAGACGTGCGCGACGTGTGCCAAGCGGGACTGCTCGCCCTCACCGCACAAGGCTTTCTCCATGCCGGTTTTCTTCTCACCGCCGACGACACCGGCCTGCCCATTCCCACCGAAGAGGCCGTTCGCCGCTTTTTCCCCGATCATCCCTGGCAACAGGATAAAACGGCCTACCTCGCCGAAAACCCCTACCGTTCCCTCGTGGACTGCAGTCAGGCGAAATGCCTCCTCGGCTGGCAGCCCAAACACTCCTGGCGCCACTACGTTAAAAGCTCCTAGCGCATGGCAGCCGCTTAAAGCCTCACATCCTGCACGCCGGCAAGCAGCGGCAGCTCTCGCCCACCCCATACAAGCGTGCCTTTGACCCCTTCAGGCAGCGCCACACGTCCGCGAAGGGCGCCCTCAGCAAAATTGAACTCGGCCTCTATAGCCCCCTTGGGATGTACCAGCACCCCTGCAAGCGATTTCAGCGGCCCCGGTTGTGGGGCTATGCGCACGCGGTCGAACCCAAAACGTGCCGGACGAATGCCGAGCAACGTGGTGAAATAGTGGTAGAGGGGATGCGCTCCCCAACCATGGCAGTCGGAGCGCGTCGGCTCGGGCATCTCAATGGTGGTGCAAAGCCCCATGGTTTTGAGGTCGAACCAAAGCGCCAACCGCTCCAAAAGCGCATCCGGTCGTCCCAAAACACGATAGGCTTCAAAAAGATAATGGGTAAACGAGATGGTCGTTCGATGAAGTTCGGTCGCGGGAACAGAGGCTGCGGGAAGAAGCGTTTCTCCTAATCGCGCGTGACGCTCCTGCGGCAGGAGTCCGCTCAGCAAAGCGAGGCACTGCGCATGCTCGGAGAAAGAGGTGTGCGCCAGATCATCGGCATAAAGACCGCGCTCTTCGTCCCAAAAGTGCTTGTCCGTTGCCCAAGCCAGTTCCTCTGCAAGCCGCTTATAGCGTGCTGCAAGCTCCGGTTCATCCAGCCAGCGTTCCAGAGCTTCCATCATCTTAAGCGCCATAACCAACTGCCAATTCAACGAGGCGCTCACCCCCCACTGCCCGTCCGGTGGGGTTCCGTGCCTCCAAGCTGGCACCCAGTCCAAGAAGTTCCAACCGAGCGGCCCGCGCATCAGGCCATCGGCCCCTCGATGCGTGAGAAAATACTCGATAACGCCGCGGGCGCCAGGAAGCAGCGAACGAATGAAGGGCGGATCGCCGCGCCATAAAGCGTAGTCATAGATCATCGCCACCCACCAAAGCGAAAAGGGCGGAATAATCTGCTGTACGCGCGATGGGTAGCGCGACTGCGTTAACCCGTTAAGAAGACGGCTGGCATCGAAAAGCCGAAGCGCCTTGCGGGGCAGACGGTCGTCTTTGGTAATCACATAGGTTACCAAAGCCTCTAAGCGCGTGTCGCCCACATACATCAGCTGCTCATAGTAGGGGCAATCCATATAGGTCTCATGAGAGCACATCTGCAACGCCCTCAGCGCCAACGGCGTCACCTCCTCTAAACGCGCATCGGAACAGGAGAACCGACTCTCCATCTCCAGCGGATAGCGCGTCTCATAAAGCCTAAGGCTCTCCAGCAGCAGAGGCTCCTCCTTTGTCTCGACGGCGATTTCAAGGTAGCGGCCTGCCTGCCACCATAAGGTGTCGAAACGGCGCGAACGCCCCCCATCGGGCAGAAACGTATCGCCAATCCCCTCTTTTAAGTGCCAAAGCGTTACGAAATATTTGCCCTCAATGGCGCTGCGATCGCCCTTCGTTTTGGCATCCGGCTCGTTGAAAAGCGATTCCTGCCAGTGGAGACGCAGGGTCGCGCCCCGTCCGCCACTCACCACAACCTCCGGATAGGCGCACACATAATCTTCCAGGTCGAAAAGCACACGGCGTCGCGTGTGTGGGGGAACGGTGAGGGGTTGTTGCGCGCTCCAAAGCTGCTGCCAGGCCATCGCCTCCTCCGCCAGGTGATCGGCCTGACGCACCGGCAGAGAGCTTGTCTGCAGAGAGGGCACCGCGGATACATGCCGTACCCGCCCTCGCTCCCAACCTCTCTCCATCATAGGCGGCAAGGCGGCCGGCAACAGCAGGTGCATCGGGGCATGGTCGTTTGCGTACCGCTTGGCATCCACCCCTGCTTCCAGCGCCTCCACCGGTAGCCACCCATCACCTTCACCGCGTTCAAACCCCCAAGAAAACGCCGTGCCCTCTAGGAGCAGGTTATCTCCGGTCCCCCAGGCCGCCAGCGGGTCTAGGAACGTATAGCCCCCCAGCCGTTTGCCCTCCCACACCGCTCTACCGGTGCCGATAAGGTCGTAAAACGGTTCCTCTTGAGGGGAGAGTAAGAAGCCGTGGTGTAGGCTCATCTGGGCATAGGGCGCTCGTTGCCCCAGAGTCCACACACGCGCCACCAACACATGAGGCCCCGCAGGGAGGGTCTCCTCGTAGGTCTCAAAGAACCAGTGTAACACGTCGCCTCGTTCGCTTCCCCGCCCCATGCGCACCCCATCCAGAAACAGGTCGTAGCGCTCATCGGCGGTTACATGAAAGCGCAGAGTTGCCGGTTCGTTGAGTTCAAAGCGGCATCGGTAGGCCACCACAAACGGCGGTACGCCAGGGTTCGGCAGGGCAATCCATCGGCATGGCCAGGAGCCGAAGTCGGGCCACCCCTTATCGGCATAAAGCGACGTATAGGGGTCATCGGAAAGAGAGATACGTGGCATAAAAACCTCCTTAAAGGCTATTCACTACGAACGATCATCCACAGGCCCCAGGCGGAGAACAGCACGTTTTGAGACCAAGCGGCCACCAAAGGCGGCAGCAGAGGCGGACTGCCCTGGGGGCCTGGAGAGCCTAAAATGCGGGACAGGAGCAGCGTGTTCCAGTAGACGAAGACGAGACAGATGGAGAGCAGCGTGCCTCCAAACCCCCCGGAGCGCCCAAATCGCATGGCGATGGGAGGGCAGCAGAGCGCCATCACCAGGCAGGAGAAGGGCACCGAGAGTTTAAAGTAGTAGTCCAAAATAAGCCGATAGTCGGTGATGTGCCGTGCACGCTCCGCCGCGATCTGCCGGCCAAGCTGGTGCAGAGTCAACATGGAGGAGGTGGCCAGCTGCCCCATAGGCATCTGCAACACCATGCCGTTCTGAAACGCTTGGGGGTCTGCCGGAATGGTGTAACGAACCTCCTGCGGCCAACTCAGCAGAGGGCGATCGGGGTGTTCGGGGTCGAAAGAGATGATAAGCGGACGGTAGAGCGTCCAGACACCGTTCTGATAGCGCCCCGAAGAGGCGATTGCCACAAACGGCTGTGTACTGCCGATAAGGCGTGCGCTGGCGTTGATCTCCACATCGTGCAGCTCGATATAGCCCCTGCGGGCTATCATAGAGCCTACTCCCACCACATAGTTCTGATCGGAAGAGACGAACGACTGGCCGGCCAGGGGCGTAAGCGACTTCAGATGGGTGATCAGCTCTCCCACCACCTCCTGATAGCGGATAATCGAGGCCGGCACCACCGTCTCTCCAAAATAGAAGTCCACCACCGAGACCACAAACCCGATGACGAAAATGGGGGTAAAGATGCGCATCACGCTGATACCTGCCGAGCGCAACACGGTGATCTCGGAATCGCGGCTCAGGCGGCTCACCGCAAGCGAGGCCCCCACGGCCATGGCCACCGGCATGGTCATATGCACCAAAAACGGGATAAAAAAGAGCGTGATGCGCACAATGTAGGTCAGCGGAACCTGAAATTGAAGGAAAACCTGCGCATTGTTGTAAAGCACGGAACCGGTGAGCAGCAGAACGATGGTGGCCTGCCCGATGAGGAAGGGCACCGTCATTTCGCGTAGCAGGTAGCGCGCAAGAATGCGCATAGGGCTTCTCTTTGTTCAGAAGATATGTTGATCCACATTGAAGGCATCGCATATCATGCGAAGCTCATGGGTGGAGAGACCATCGGCAAGCCCATGGTTGGTAAGGTTCATGTACTCGTAGCGGGCCCCGGTTTCGGCATATTCAATAAGGTCGCACGCGCGTTTCACCGAGACGTCGGAGCGGGCCAGCACTCCATGTTTGCCCCACACCACGATGCGGTGATCGCGCATCATCCGCACATTCCCCAGCATCAGTTCCGGGGAACCGGGGAGCATGAAGGGCAAAAACCCGATGCCATCGGGAATGTTGACGATGGATTCGGGCTGCCAGCGTAGAACATGGCGGCTTAGGTAGAGCGAATCCTGATAGCGGGCAATGTGGCTTAGGTAGACCAGATGGAAGGGTTGGGCGTGCACGAGCGCATGAAAATTCAGGCCGTTTCGTGTAACCTGGTCTCGATGCACGGCGATATGCGAGTTCAGTTCGGAGGTCGGTGTTTTAAACAGACGCTCCCGCGCCGTATAGAGCGTCCCCTGCCGCCCTCCCTCCTCAATGCGCAGATAGGCCAGATTAGCGTGCGGATTACGGATGATCTCGCGCAGCCTTCTGCCGGCTCCGGTTACCAAAAAGCCGTGGCCTACCAGCTCCGGGGCGGCTGTTGGGAGGGGAAAAGGCTCACTGAGAGGGAATTCGTCCGTAGGGTCTAGTTCCCAGCCGAGATAGACGGAAATGTTGCCGGCCGAGCCTTCGCTGGCTTCGATCTCGGCCAACCGTTGTCCGGCCTCTCCGATGAGGGTCATGAGAGTGGATAAGGAAGGATAAGGTTCTGGAATACGCATACGTCATCGTCCTCAATGATAAGTTAAATTATTCAATTTGAAAATCGAACGCGAGGATGTCGGCAGCATTCGGCAGAATAAGCTTTTGCACGACCTCTTGATGCGCCGGATGCGGCCCGTAGGTTTCAAGGGCTTTGCGGTCTCTAAAGCGCACGCGAAGCGCGTGCGTGTATCCTTGCGATCTGCCGGAGAAATCGCGCCCGCAGTTCAGCTCGAGGATGCCCTCGATCTGCTGGGGTAGCTTCTGCAAGCGGCGCATCACCTCCTCTATCGTCGCCTCCGAAACGCCCTCTTTCCATCGAAACAGCACGAGGTGTTCGATCACTCTCACTTCCTCACTGAAAGGTTCGACTCTTCTATTTTACCATCTTCTCATCGCCTCCGCGTCCTTGCGACCTTCTATCGGCGTCTGCGACGAGGCTCTTCCCAAAGCAAGGCAAGAACGGCTAATATAGATCACAAACTGAACTTCACAGAAGGATCACAATGCGGATTTACATTAGTGTGGACTTGGAGGGGATCGGCGGGGTGGTGCGCCCCGAACAGGTGCAGCCCAACCATCCAAGTTACACGACGACCTGCCTATGGGCGACCGAAGAGGTATTGGCCGCCATCAAAGGGGCCCGCCAGGCGGGCGCCACCGAGTTTTACGTGAAGGATGCCCATGCGCGTGGCATCAACCTGCATTGGGAGGCGCTGCCCGCAGGTGTCTATCTCGTGGCAGGCCGAACGCGCCCTACCCGTTTTCCCAAACTTCACTCCACCTTTCACGCCCTCTTCCTTATAGGCTATCACGCCAAAGCAGGAACCTCTCCGGCGGTGTTGGCACACACTTGGGAGGAGGGCATGCGCCTATGGCTCAACGGCCAAGAGATAGGCGAGATAGCCGTTGATGCCGCCATCGCCGGCCTGTGGGGTGTGCCCGTAACGCTTGTGAGCGGAGACGATCGGACCGCAGAAGAAGCCCGCGCGCTGTTGCCCTGCCACACGGTGGTCGTTAAGGAGGCTACCAGCGAAGAGGGCGCCATCCTTCACCCACGCACGGAAGTTCTTCAGGCCATCGAAGAGCAGTCGCGCCGTGTTGTCGAGCG
>Ga0209061_1001346_pt1 | contig 41984 bp, 36 predicted proteins | sample Coa_R1_10_FD_187157 | JGI IMG/M metagenome (GOLD analysis project Ga0209061, IMG submission 187157) | Surface soil microbial communities from Centralia Pennsylvania, which are recovering from an underground coalmine fire - Coalmine... | ecosystem: Environmental > Terrestrial > Soil >... | reverse complement strand
ACCGCGCTCATCGCCGGGTGCAGGCCGTGGTTGCGGACCGAGCGCCACAGCCGGTCCCACAGCTTCGGGATGTGCCGGGAATCCTGGCCGAGCAGCAGCGGGCGCAGCCCGAGCAGCACCCCGGCGCGCAGGATCCGCGCGTCGGTCTGCTGCACCCAGGAGTCACCGAAGCCCTCGTGGCCGTCATCGGTGGTGATGCGGACCAGGACGGAGTCCGGCAGCAGCCGGGTGGAATGGCCGCCGCCGATGTCGACCGCCGGGTGCGGGCTGCGGATCACCCACGCCTCGACCTCGCGGATGGTCATGCCGGAACGGGCCGCGGCCTCCGGGGCGGGCTGGTAAACGAGCGCGGCGGCGGGGTCGCCTGCCAGCGGCCGGGTCATGGGCTGCTCCTTCCGTAGCGGGGCCGGGGACTCGCACTGCGTCCGGCGCGCGGGCGGTCGGCGCCAGCCGGGCCGACCGGCGGGGGGAATGCTCATCCGACGAGGATCCGTGCCACCTCGGCACGCTCGCGCAGCTCCTCAGCCTTCCCGGAAAGCACGTTCCGGCCCTGCGCGAGCAGGCAGACCGAGTCGGCGTGCTCCATGGCCAAGGTGGCGTTCTGCTCCACCACGAGCAGGCCGACGCCGGTTTCGCGCACGCGGTCGATCTGGTCCCACACCCTCCCGGCGTACAGCGGCGAGAGGCCTGCGGTCGGCTCGTCGAGGACCGCGGCCACCGGCTCGGTCATGAGCAGCCGTGCCAGCGCGAGCATCCGCTGCTGGCCGCCGGACAGCGCGCCGGCCTTCTTGCCGTTGTCCGTGCCCAGGTCGGGGAACAGCTCCAGCACCTGCGCGATGCGCCGGTGCAGTCCGCCCTTGAGCGTGTAGCCGCCCATCTCCAGGTTTTCCAGCACCGACATGTGGTCGAACACGCTGGCAAGCTGCGGCAGGTAGCCCAGGCCGCGCCGCACCAGCTTGTGCGGGGCCAGGCCGGTGACGTCGGCGCCGGCGAGCAGGACCCGGCCGGCGCGGATCCGCAGCAGGCCCGCGATCGCCTTGGCCAGCGTCGACTTGCCGGCGCCGTTCGGCCCCAGGATCACCGTGGTCTGGCCCGGCTCGGCGGCGACCGCCACGTCGTCCAGCACCGGCGGCCCGTCATAGCCGGCGCTGATGCCTTCGGCGCGCAGCACCGTCACCTCACTCACCTCCGCCCACCGAGGACGCCCGCGGGCCGCGCGGCTCGCCGGCCGCCACCCCCAGGTACGCCGCGATGACGTCCTTGTGCTCCCGGGCCTGCTCCAGCGGCCCGCGGGTGAGCACCCGCCCCTCCGCCATCACCACCACGTCGTCGGCCACCCACGACAGGAACGCCATGTTGTGCGCGATCAACAGCACGGTCACCCCGGCCTCGGCGATCTCCCGGACGCGCCGGGCGATCAGCTGGCTGGTCTCCGGGTACACGCCCGCGGTCGGCTCGTCCATCAGCAGCAGCCGGGGGCGGGCCATCAGGGCGCGGGCGATCTCCATCAGCCGCCGCTGACCCCCGGACAGCGAGCCGGCCGGGCGGTCGAGGTGACTGCTCAGTCCCAGCCAGCCGAGCAACTCCACCGCCTCCTTGCGCAGCGCGGCCTCCTGGTCCCGCCAGCCCCGCTGCCACAGCACGGCCGCCAGCGGGCCCTCGCCGCGCTGCGCCGGGGCGGCGATCATCACGTTCTCGATCACCGGCAGGCGCGGCAGCACGCGGGCGGTCTGGAACGTGCGGGCGACCCCGAGCCGGGACAGCACCACCGGGCCGAGCCCGCCGACGCTGCGCCCGTCGAGCAGTACCTCGCCCGACTGGGGGGCGAGGCGGCCGCTCAGGATCTCCACCAGGGTCGACTTGCCGGCGCCGTTCGGTCCGATCAGCCCGGTCACGGTTCCCCGGCCGATGCTGAAGCTGCAGTCGGCCACCGCACGCGCGCCGCCATAGGAGTACGCCACGCCGCGGATGTCCAGCAGCACGTCGCCGTCCGGTGCGGCGGCCGCCGCTCGCGGCTCGGGGAACGGCGCGGCGGCCCGGGCCGCGGCGGGCAAGGGCGGGGCCGCGGCCGACGGTTCGCCGTCCGGGCCGGAACTCGCCGTGGCCGCCGCGGCGGCGGGAGCGGGCGGCTGCTCCCTGGTCCGGTACCACTTGAGCCAGCGCTCGGGGATGATGCCTTCGGGCCGGTAGCGGAGCATGAGGATGAGCACCAGCCCGATGACCACCTGGCGCAGCGCACCGACGTCCGCGCCGTTGCCGAAGCTCGGCACGTACCTGGAGATCTCGCCCAGCCCTTCGATCAGGACGAAAGCGCCGAGCAGGGAGCCCCAGTAGTTCCCGGACCCGCCGACGATGAGCGCGGCGAGCAGGATGAACGACTCCAGCGGGAGGAACGCCGAGGGGCTCCAGGCGCTGATGTAGAAGATCAGCAGCCCGCCGGCGATGCCGGCCAGGAACGAGCCGATCGTGAACACGGCGATCTGCGGCTGCCAGCTGGCCCGGCCGAAAGCCGTGGTCACCTGCTCGTCCTCGCGGATCGAGCGCAGCAGCCGCCCGAACGGCGAGCGGAAGATCCGCCGCGACAGCCAGACGAACACGGTCAGGCATACCGCGGACACAGCCAGGATGATCGCGGAGTAACCCTCGGTGCTGATGTTCGCGCTGCCGGTGATCTGCGGGACGTTGAACAGCCCGGTGTCGCCGTCGAACAGCGGCTGGTAGGTGTCGATCAGGTTCCACACGATGAACGCGACCGCCACCGTGACGATGGCCAGGTAATCGCTGCGCAGGCGGCGCACGGTCAGCAGGAACACCAGCGTCCCGAAGGCGGCCGACACCAGGCCGCCGATGATCAGGCCCGCCCACCAGGGCAGCGTCCAGCCCAGGGCGTAGCTGATCCCGGGGGTGGTGGACGGGCCCATCGTGGTGACCGCGGCGATGTAGGCGCCGAGGGCCACGTAGATGTAGTACGCGAAGTTCAGCAGGCCGCCGTACCCGTACTGCAGGTTCAGGCCCACCACCATGATCGAGTTGATGCAGCCGAGCACGAGCAGGTCGGTGAGGAAGTAGAGCATCAGCTGATCAGCCCCCGCGCCTTGATCAGTCCCTGCGGCCGGAACAGCAGCAGCACCACCACGACGCCGAACGCGATCGAGGTCTTGTAGGCGGCGTTCAGGTAGGCCCCGGAAACCTCGGTGAGGACGCCGACGATCAGCGCGCCGAGCATCGCGCCGTACGGGCGGCCGATGCCGCCGAGGATGACGGCGCCGAAGATGATGAACAGCTCGGTGAACCCGGTCGTCGGGCTGAGCGTGCTCTCCTGGAGCACGAGGCCGACGCCGGCGACGGCGGTGAGCAGGCCGGCGATGAACCAGGTCAGCGAGATGACCCGGTCGCTATCGATGCCGCAGGACTGGGCCAGGTCGATGTTGTTCGAGGTGGCGCGGATCGCCTTGCCGAACTTGGTGTAGGTGAGCATCAGGTGCAGCAGGAGCAGCAGCACCGCCGATGCGCCGATCATGATCAGGTCGCCCGGCGTCAGCAGGAACGGGCCGAGGTGCATGGCCTGCCCCAGGTTCAGCGAGAACCGCCGCGGCGCGGGCGACCAGATGAGGATCAGCGCGTCCTGGACCACGAACGACACGCCCACCCCGGCGATGAGCAACGTGACCGGGCGGACCCTGCGCCGCATGAAGGGCCGGAACACCAGGTGGTTGGCGAGCATGCCGAGCAGTCCCACGGCGATCCCGCCGAGCAGCACGGAGAGGAAGAAGTTGACGCCCTCCCGGTTGGCGGTCCAGGCCACGTATGCCCCGAAGCTCATGAAGTCGCCGAAGGCGAAGTTGAAGAAGTTGGTGACGCTTATCTGCAGGGAAACCGCGACGGCCGCCAGCGCGACTATCGAGGCGGTGACCACGCCGAACCCGATCGCCTGCAGCAAGTGGCTCATTGGCTTGCACTCCTAACGCCGGGCCCCGGTCTGGTGGTAACCGGGGCTGCCGTCGGGCTGTCAGCGGGCTGTCACTTGCCCAGCGCGCCGGTGATCTGCTCCGGGGTCATCGCCGCGATGGCCGTCACGCTGCCGTCGGAGTTGTAGTGCAGGACGTCGAACGGCCCGTACACGTTGTGGTACCTGTCGAACGTGACGCTGCTCGCGGCGCCCTCGTACTTGATGGGCTTGCCCGCCTTGAGCAGGTCGAAGCACTGGGTGTAGCTGGTGCATGTCGTGCCCGGCCCGTTGGCCGCCTTGAGGATGCCCTGCTCCAGTTTGGGGTAGCGGTAGGTGCCGGCCTCCTGGGCGCCGAGCGCCCAGATGTTCACCGCGTCGTACATGTACGTCTCGCCGTTGCTCGGCTGGTTCTGACCGGTCTTCTGCTTGAGCAGCGCGAGGAAGGGCTGGTAACCGCCGTTCTCGGTGCCGGGGTTGGCGATGTAGATGGGGCCGGTGGCGACGGACGAGCCGACCGAGGTGAAGAACTCCTTGGCGAACCACAGGTTGCTCACCACCCACGGCGTGGACAGCAGGTTCTCCTGCTTGAGCTCGCCGAACAGCACGCCCGCCGACGGGATGTCGAACTGGCCGACGATGGCCTGCGGGTGCCCGGAGAACAGGTCGGTGATCTCGCTGCGGAACGAGGTGGAGCCCACCGCGATGGTGACCGTGCGCTGGATCGTCATGCCCAGCTTCTTCGCCGCGGCGGTCAGGCCGGGGATCAGCGACGTGTCGCCGGTGGTGTTGCCGATGGCCAGCGCGACCTTGTTCCAGCCCCGCTGGTGCGCGTACACCATCATCGCGTCGGACATCTCGGTGTCGGACGGCGCGAGCCGGAAGAAGTACGGGCTGGTCTCGTTGTCGAACACGGCGCCGCCGCCCCACATCAGCATGGGGATGTTCGCCTTGGCGGCCAGCGGCAGCACCACCGGCGCCGTCTGCACGATCGGTCCCACGATGGCGACCACGTGGTCGACGTTGATCTCCTTGTCCGCGGCCGGCACGGCGTCGGCGGGGTCGGAGGCGTCGTCCTGCGGGTCCAGCTTCACCTGGTGGCCGAGCACGCCGCCGTCGGCGTTGATGACGCTGAGGGCCAGGTTGGCGCCCGCGACCATGGCCGCGCCGATGTCGGCGCGCGGCCCGGTCAGCGGCCCCATCTCGCCGAGGGTGATCGGCCCTTTGCCGGAACTGCCGCCGCTCGATCCCGATCCCGTGCCCGCCCCGGCCGAACTGCATGCGGCGACGAGGAGCGCCATCCCGGTCACCGCGGTGAGCGCCTTGATCTTGTGAGCCGTCATTGGATCATCCCTTCGCACTCGCGAGCGCCACGATCCTGGTGACAATGCACTGTATACGTGCACTGTATACAAGGCAAGATGTAGCGTCGATTACATCAGGGATACGGTATACTTAAGGCATGGACCGGACGTGGGGCACGTTGGGCGGGGCTTCCCCGCAGGGGATGCGCGAGCGGCAGCCGACCGTCTTCGGCCGTGCTCTCGGCGGCCAGCCCGTGCTATCGAGAACCGTCTCCGAGCAGGTGCACCGCTTCATCCAGCATGCCCTGCTCTCTGGCCAGCTCAATCCGGGTGACCGGCTGGCGGAGGGCGAGCTCGCCGCGGCGCTGGGGATATCGCGGACCCCGATCAGGGAGGCCCTCCGCCAGCTCAGCAACGACGGGCTGGTCGTGGTGCTTCCGCACCGGGGCACCTTTGTCCGGACGCTCGATCCGCTCCGGGGCCGCCAGCTGCACGAGGCACGGCTGCTGCTGGAGCCGGCGACCGCGCGTGCCGCGGCCGCCCGCATCACCGACCGGCAGCTCGAGCAGCTCCGTCCGCTGCTGGACTCCGCCCTGAACGAGGCCGAAGCCGGAGACATGGGAGGCGCCTCCGTGGACAGCGAGGCGTTTCACGTGACGATCTTCAGGATCGCCGGCAACGAGGTGCTACTTGAGCTGTGGAGCCGGGTGTGGGCGGAATGGCAGCTGTTCCGGGTGTGCGCCTGGCGCAACAAGCCACAGCGGCCGCGTGCCGTGGCGGCCGAGCACGCCGCCCTCTACAACGCGCTCGCCGCGCGGGACGAATCCCTGGCCGCTGCTGTCATGACCGACCATCTCGCGCAGGCGTGGTCGTACGTCGAGCGCTTCCTCTCCGCCAGCGAAAACGATCACGCTCCTGGCCTGCTGGGGTTCCCCGCCCCGTCGGGACGAAGCGGGGTCGTCCCGCTGTGACGGACGGGGCTGACGGCCGGGGCGTGCCTCACAGCACGTGGCGGCCGTACATCTCGCCGAGGGGGTCGGCCAGCAGTTCGAGGCGGGCGCCGTCCGGGTCGCGGAAGTACAGCGAGGTCCCGCTCTCCTCCTGGTAGGGCACGCCGGCCGCGTCCAGCCTGCCGCGCAGTTCCGCCCACGCCTGCGGGGTCACCGAGATCGCGATGTGGTGCAGGCCGCCGAGCACCTCGGCGTACGGCCCGAGGTCGAGGCCGGGGAAGTCGAAGAACGCGAGCAGGTTGCCGTTGCCGACGTCGAAGAAGAAGTGGTTGGACCCCCGGTAATCCCGGTTCTCGACGATCTCGGTCAGCGGGAACCCCAGGGTCCCCTGGTAGAAGCGGATCGTCCGCTCCACGTCCGAGCTGAGCAGCGCGGTGTGATGGATGCCGCGCGCGCTGCTGGGCGGGCGGGGGTCGGCGACATAGGTCGCGCGCAGCCGCGCGCGCTGCGCCTCGATCGCGGCCAGGTCGACGGCGGTCATCTCAGATCCGGAAGAACGAGTTGAGGAAGGCGTCGGCCAGCGCGCGGTCGCCCCTGATCGTCCCCGCGTTCGCCCGGCCGAACGCGGTCAGCACCAGGCTCCCGGCGTCGAAGTCGATGACGGCGGGCTGGCCGGAGACGTCCTGCCGAGCGTAGCTGAGCCCGTCCGCGGCGATGGTGACCAGGTAGTCGCCGGCGTTGCGGCCGGAGACCCGGATGCCGACCGCGTAGCGGTCGGTGTCCGCCGGGATGTCCGCGGTCGCCTGCCACAGGATGAACATGAACGGCACCAGCAGGTCGGCGGTGTCGCCGCCGAGCCCGTGCGCCCGGCCGGTGCCCTGGCGGATGTCCCACCCGTGCACGCCGTAGTCCATGAGCTGGAACACCGGGTAGAAGAACGCGGGCAGCGGCCCCATGTACTTGTGCGGCACCTGCAGGCCGCCCCACTCGTCGGGGCCGAGCGCCTCGAAGATCCCCATCATCTTGGCGAAGTCGGCGCGGAGCCGGTCGACCGCCTCGCCCTGGCCCAGCGAGCGGTGTGCCTTGGCGCCCGAATCCAGCATGTCCTGCATGACCCGGGTGCCCAACGGCCCGACGGCCGCCGTCCCGGACCTGGCTGCGTCGAAGCCGGTGAAGTAGCTTTCCGTGACGTCGATCAGGTGGCCGACGATGTCCCTGACCTCCCACTTCGGGCATGCGGTCGGCCGCGCCCAGCGGTCGCTGTCCTCCGCCATCGCCAGCAGCGCGTCGCCCTCCCGCCGCAGCACGCGCAGCAGGTTGTCCTTGGCGGCGTAACCGGTCGCGTCCCACTCCGTCATGACGGCCTCCAGGTTCGCATCGCGAACGTACGTTCATGTAGCGCAACCTAGACCCGCGCGGTGCCGGGGGTCAACGGCCCGGCGCCGGGGGGCGGAGGGGCGCGGGCGGGCCGCGCCGGGCCGACGGAGGCGGCCGCCGCCGGGAGGCGGAGCCGCCCGCGCCGGGGACGCAGCCGCCGGGGCGGGGGACGCTATTCGGGGACGCGCAGCTCGACGCTGACGTTGCCGCGGGTGGCACGCGAGTACGGGCATGTCTGGTGCGCCGCCTCGGCAAGCTCACGCGCCTTCTCCCGGTCCAGCCCGGGAACGTTGATGACCAGCGTGACCACTAGGCCGAACGCCTCTCCCTCCGGCCCGATGCCCACGTACGCGGTCACCGTGGAGTCGCCCGGGTCCACCCCGGCCCGCCGCGACACCAGCCGCAGCGCGCTGTGGAAGCAGGCCGCGTAGCCGGCCGCGAACAGCTGCTCGGGGTTGGCTCCGTCGCCGGTGCCGCCCAGCTCGGGCGGCATCGCGAGGTCGAGGTCGATGCGCCGGTCGGAGGAGACGACGTGGCCGTTGCGGCCGTCCCCGGTGGAGGTGGCCTCCGCGGTGTAAAGGACCTTGTCGGGCATGGCCAAAACCCTATCGATCGCGGCGCAGCGATGCCACCAGGGACGGCAGCCCCGGCGGGGGTCCCGTCTCGATGAGCCGGGCCAGCGCGGCGGTGTCAAGGTGCCCGGCGACCAGGTCGCCGAGCGCGTCGAGCCGCCGCTGCCGCACCGCGGCGAAATTCGTGCCGGGCGCGGGCGTGAAGTCCCGGCCCGCCTGGGCAGCCACGCGGGCGAGGAACGCGCGCCGGAACTCGTCGTTCTCCAGCGCGCCGTGCCAGCTTGTCCCGCACACCGCGCCGCGGCGGCAGCCGTCAAGGAACGGCTCGGCCGCCGGGTCGGTGACCTCGGCAGAGCCGTGGTGGATCTCGTAGCCGGCCACCGGCGCGCCGAACGCCCGGCCCGCTGTGCGCCCGACCCGCTTGGCGGCCGCGAACCGCACCCGCACCGGCAGCAGGCCGAGCCCCTCGACCAGCCCGCGGCCGGATTCCACCTCGTCGTCGATCCAGCAGCCGAGCATCTGGTAGCCGCCGCAGATGCCGAGCACCGGGGCGCCGCGGCGGGCGCGTTCGGCGATCACGCCGGCCAGCCCGCGCTCGCGCAGCCAGTCCAGGTCGGCGACCGTGGCCCTGGTGCCCGGCAGCACCACCAGGTCCGCGCCGGCCACCTCGGCCGGGCTGGCCGTGAACCGGACCAGCACGCCGGGCTCGGCGGCGAGCGCGTCGGCGTCGGTGAAGTTGCTGATCCGCGGCAGCCGCACCACCGCGACCCGCAGCAGGTCATTTCCGCCGAACGAGCCGCCGGTGCCCGGCCCCGGACCCGCGTCCAGCGCCAGGGAGTCCTCGGCGTCCAGCCACAGCCCCTCCCGCCACGGCAGCACGCCGTAGACCGGCCTGCCGGTGAGCTCGCGCAGCATGGCCAGCCCGGGGTCGAGAAGCTCCGGCGCGCCGCGGAACTTGTTGATCACGAACCCGCAGATCAGTGCCTGGTCCGCGGGCGGCAGCAGCGCCAGCGTGCCGTACAGCGCGGCGAACACCCCGCCCCTGTCGATGTCGCCGACCACGACGACCGGCAGCCCGGCCGCGCGGGCCAGCGCCAGGTTGGCCAGGTCGCCGTCGCGCAGGTTGATCTCGGCCGGGCTGCCCGCGCCCTCGCAGATCACCACGTCGTAGCGGTCCCGCAGCCGGGCCAGGCTGTCCAGCACGACCCGCCGCAGCCGCGGCAGGTGCGCCCGGTACCCGACCGCGTCCGCCTCGCCCTGCGGGCGGCCGAGAACCACCACCTGGCTGCGCCGGTCGCTGCCCGGCTTGAGCAGCACCGGGTTCATGTCCGCGGTCGGCTCGATGCCGGCGGCCGCCGCCTGCATCGCCTGGGCGCGGCCGATCTCCGCGCCGTCCGGCGTCACGGAGGAGTTCAGCGACATGTTCTGCGCCTTGAACGGCGCCACCTTGACCCCGGACCGGGCCAGCCACCGGCACAGGCCCGCGACCAGCGCGCTCTTGCCCGCGTCGGACGAGGTCCCGGCGACCAGCAGCGCTCCCCTCACCGCCGGGCCGCCGCCGGGCGAACGGGAGGACGCGGCGCCGCCGGGCGGCCGGCCGGACGGCGTGGCGCCAGCGCGACGAGCACGGCGAGGGCGGCGGCGGCCACCGTGACGGCCCGGGACAGCCGGACCGCGCGGCGGATGTCGTCCAGCTCCGGCGCCCGCCCCTCGCCCAGCTCCGGGCGGGCCTCGGCGACGCCGCCGTAGACGTTGGTGCCGCCGAGCCGGACGCCGAGCGCCCCGGCGAACGCCGCCTCGCAGCGCCCGGCGTTCGGGCTGGGATGCCGGCCGCCGTCGCGGCGCAGCACCCGCAGCGCGGCGGCGGCGTCGCATCCCCTGACGGCAGGCGCGCAGGCCACGGCCAGCGCGGCGGTGACGCGGGCCGGCACCCAGTTGGCGGCGTCGTCCAGTCGGGCCGCCGCCCAGCCGAAGCGCCGGTACCGCGGGGACCGGTACCCCACCATGGCGTCCAGGGTGTTGATGGCGCGGTAGGCGGCCAGGCCGGGGAGCCCGGCCACCGCGCCGTACAGCAGCGGCGCCACCGCCGCGTCGCAGGTGTTCTCCGCGACCGACTCGATCACCGCCCGGGTGATGTCCTTGGCGGTCAGCCCGTCCGGGTCCCGGCCGCACAGCCCCGGCAGCGCCCGCCGCGCGGCGCCAAGGTCGTTGCCGTGCAGAAGCACCACCAGCCGTTCGGCATAAAGGCGTAGCGAGCGGCCACCGGTGACGGCCCACACCGTGGTCGCGACCGCTGCGGCGTGCAGGCGCGGGCGGCGGCGCAGGCGGCGGCGCGCCAGCGCGGCGGGGGCGGCGGCGGCCAGCACGCAGGCGGCCGCGTGCGCGGCGCCGCGCAGCCGGGAGTCGGCGTAGTCGCGCGCCTCCAGCGCGGCGGCGGCGCGGCCGAAGGCGGCCACCGGATGGCCGCGGCGCGGGTCGCCGGCCAGCGCGTCCAGCGCGGCCCCGGCCGCGATCCCGGCCGCCAGCGGCAGGTCCACCCGGAAGCGCACCAGGCCATTGTGCCAGCGGCCTACGACCATCGGCGCAGGGAGGATGCGACGGGCGGCCGATGCGGCGGCCGGTCGCGCGCGGGAGGCTGTGCTTATGCGGACCTATGCCGACCTGCCCGGGCTGATGACGATGCTGACCGGGGACGAGAAGCACGGGCCGAGCGCGACGTCGACGCTGGACGTGCTGTGGGTGCTGTACGACCGGGTGCTGCGGGTCTCGCCGGACGCGCTCGACGACCCGGAGCGGGACCGGTTCCTGCTGTCCAAGGGGCACGGGCCCGCCGCCTACTACGCGGTGCTCGCCGCCAAGGGGTTCATCCCCGAGTCGTGGCTGCCGGGCTTCGGCTCGGCCGGCTCGCGGCTCGGCTACCACCCGGACCGCAACCTGGTGCCCGGCGTGGAGATCTCCAGCGGGTCGCTCGGGCACGGGCTGCCGCTCGGAGTCGGGCTTGCGCACGGGCTGCTGGCCCGCGGGCTTGCGCGGCCGCGGGTGTTCGTGCTCGTCGGGGACGCGGAGCTGGAGGAGGGCAGCAACAACGAGGCGATCGTCTACGCGGGCGCGGTCGGGCTGCCGAACCTGACCGTCGTCGCCGTCGACAACCAGTCCTCGCGGTACGGCTGGGGACCGGGCGGGATCGAGGCGCACTTCACGGTCGGCTGCTGGTCGGCGACCCGGGTGAGCGGCCGGGACCATTCCGCGCTCGCCGCGGCGCTCGGCGATCGCGCGGCACGGCCGCGCCTGGTCGTTGCCGCGGTGCAGGGAAACGCGTCATGACCGACATGCGGACCGTCTTCGCCGAGGAGGCGTCCCTCTTGCTGGACGAGGATCCGCTGGCCGCGGTGGTGCTAGCCGAGATCTCCGCCGACCTGTTCGCCGAGGCGGCGGCCCGGCACCCGGGCCGGGTGCTCGATGTGGGCATCAGGGAACAGCTCATGGTCAGCGCGGGCGGCGGGCTGGCACTCGCCGGGCTGCACCCGATCATGCACAGCTACGCGCCGTTCCTGGTCGAGCGGGCCTTCGAGCAGGTCAAGCTGGACCTGGCGCACCAGGGGCTGCCCGCGGTGCTGGTCAGCATCGGCGCGTCCTACGACGCTGCCCGCGCCGGGCGCACCCACCAGGCGCCGGAGGACGTGGCGCTGCTGGACACCATGCCGGGGTTCGCCGTGCACGTGCCCGGGCATCCCGCCGAGGTGCCTGCGGTGCTTCGCGGCGCGGTGGCCGCGCTGGCTGCGGGCGGTTCGTCGTATATCCGGCTGTCGGCGCAGGCCAACGGGCAGGCGCTGGCGGTCTCGCCGTCGTTGCAGGCGGTGCGTTCCGGCGGCCGGGCGGTGGTGGTCGCGGTGGGGCCGATGCTCGACCCGGTGCTGGACGCGGTGGCGGACCTGGACGTAACGGTCGCGTACGCGACCACGGTGCGACCGTTCGACCGCGCCGGGCTGCGGTCGCTGGCCGGCGCTTCGGGCGCGGTGGTGCTGGCCGAGCCGTACCTGGCCGGGACGTCGGCGTTCGCCGCGGCCGAGGCGATGGGCGGCATCCCGCACCGGCTGCTGGCCCTGGGCGTGCCGCGCGGCGAACTGCGGAGGTACGGCACCCCCGCCGACCACGCCCGGCTGCACGGCCTGGACCCGGCCGGCATCCGGCGTTCGGTGACCGGGTTCCTCGGCATCGTTTTATGGCGGCACCACGCTGAGGTAGTCTCCGTGGGTTGATGCGTTCCCGTGGCCGGTAAGCATGGCTTGTTTGCTGGTCCGGGACCGGGGCGGGTACGCCGGGGCGCGACACACTGCGACCTTCGCGTGGCCGATGTGTGACCTTCGCCAACCACAATGATCTTCCGGGCGCCCGTAGCTCAGCCGGACAGAGCAGCTGCCTTCTAAGCAGCGGGTCGCGGGTTCGAATCCTGCCGGGCGCGCTCGACCCGAAACCGCAGCTCAGGACCTACATCTGCGGCCGGGCCCGGGGCCGGTGAGGTCGGACTGCTTTAGGCCGGCCGTTGGTTACGTTAGCCCGCGCGGCTGGCCGGGCCGATCGGGCGGAGCTTGATGACGACGATCTGATCGAGCGGCCCGGTCGCGGACAGCCCGCCGATCAGGTAGCCGGCGTTGCCGACGGCGGCCACCGCGCCGTCGGTGCTGGGCGCGGGCAGCCGGCCCACGCTGGTGACCACCCGGCGGGCCGGGTCGAAGCGGAGGATGTCGGAGGTCGGGCCCCGCGGTGTCGACCCGCCCAGTATCAGGATCTGCCCGTCGAGGACGACGGCCTTGGCATGGGCGACCGGGTACGGCAGCCGCCCGGCGATCCGGGCGGTCCCGGTGGCCGGGTCGACCTGCTGGATCAGCGGCGTGAAGGTCCCCGTGTACTCCCCGCCGCTGAGCAGGCCGCCGAACAGGTAGACCTCGCCGCCGCTGACCGCGACCGCGGGGTAGCGGACCGCCTGCGGCAGCCGGGCGAGGGTGCGGAAGCCGGTGGTGCCGGCGCCGATCAGGACGCTGCTGAGCGGGCCGCTGCCATCGAACCCGCCGAGCAGCACCACGCGGCCGTCGGCGGCCGCCGCGGCGAGATCGGCCCGCGGCCCCGGCAGCGACCCGGCCACCGTGGTGACGCCGGTGGCCGGGTCATACGACTGCACCGCGGTGTGCACGGTGGCGGCTGCGCCGCCGAAGACCACGATCCGCCCGCCGACGGTGACCGCGGCGGCGCCGTGCGTCGGCTCGGCCAGCGTTCCCGCCCTGGCCACGGCGCCGACGGCCGGGATGATCCGCACCACGTCGCTGATGGTCACGCCCGCGGCGTCCAGCCCGCCGAGCACGAACACGGCGCCGCCGACGGCGGCGGCCATCGTACGGTACACCGGGGCGGGCAGCCGGTACGGGGCGACCGCCGCCTGGACGGCGAAGCTGACCGGAGCCGTGGCGTGCGCCGATGCCGTGGGCGCGGCCGATGCCGCCGGCGACCGCGACGTGGCCGCCGCCGGTGCCGCATGGGCCCGGCTGCCCCCCGGGCTGCATGCAGCGGCAAGCAGCAGGCACGGCGCCAGCACCGCCCACGGCAGCCGGCCATGTCGGCCGCGCAGCGCCACCACAAGCCCATCATGCCGCCCGGCAGCGGGCGAGGCCACATCGCCGAGGCGATCAACGCGGCCGGGGCAGCGCTGTGTGAGGATCGGGCTGCATGCCCCGCTTCCGTCATGACCCGTAACCGAAGGAGACCTTCCATGATCGGCAGCCTTCTCCCCGGCGGCCTGGCCACCCCCGCGACGCTGGTGTTCGCGGACCGGCTGGACCGCAACCTGGCGGGCATGGCGGCCTTCGCGGCTGGCGCGGGGATGGCGCTGCGGCCGCACGCCAAGACGCACAAGTGCCTGCAGATCGCCCGCCGACAGATGGCCCTGGGCGCCCGGGGCCTCAGCGTCGCCACCGTCGGCGAGGCAGAGATCATGGCCGGCGGCACGGGGCGGGCCGGGCCTGAGGTGGACGACATCTTCATCGCCTACCCGCTATGGCCGACGGCCGACCTGCTCGCCCGGCTGGGTGAGCTCGCCGGCCGGGTCCGGGTCACCGTCGGGACCGATTCCGCCGCGGCGGCCGCGCAGCTTGCCCCGCTGGCCGGGCGGGTGCGGGTCATGGTCGAAGTCGACTGCGGCCTGGGCCGCAGCGGCGTGCGCCCCGCCGACGCGGCCGGGGTTGCCCGGGCGGCGCGGCAAGCCGGCCTGGAGGTGAGCGGGGTGTTCACCTTCCCCGGGCACAGCTACCGGCCCGGTGCCGCGGGGGCCGCCGCGGCCGACGAGGCCGCCGCCCTGGCCGAGGCGGCCGCCGCCCTGGCCGCTGCCGGGTTCGAGAATCCGGAGCGGAGCGGCGGCTCCACCCCCAGCGCCCGCCTGGCGCGGAGCGGCGCGGTCAGCGAACTGCGCCCCGGCGTGTACGCGCTCAACGACGCCCAGCAGGTGGAGCTGGGGATCGCGAGGATGGACGAGGTGGCGCTGGTGGTGGCGGCGACAGTGGTCAGCCGCCCGGCGCCGGGACGGATCGTGCTCGACGCCGGGTCCAAGGTGCTCGGCCCGGACCGGCCGACCTGGGCCAGCGGCCACGGGCGGCTCGCGGACTGGCCGGCCGCCCGGATCACCGGGCTGTGGGAGCACCACGCCGTGGTCGCCGTGGACGGGGACCCCCCGGAGCTTGGCGGCGTGGTCGCCGTGATCCCCAACCACGTGTGCACCGCCGTCAACCTCGTCCCCGAACTCCTGGTCACCGACCAGGGACGGGTCGTCGACCGCTGGCCGGTCGCCGCCCGCGCCGCCAACCGCTGACCGGCCGGGCCGGTGTCGCGGCACCCGGTTATCCTCGATGTTCGCCGCCGCCCCGCTGAGCTGATCGAGGCCCGGGGCGCACCAGGCAGGAGGGAGTCGCCGTGGCGTCCGTTCCCGTCGTCGATCTGTCCGCCGACCCCGACGTCGTGGGGGCCGAACTGGACGAGGTCTGCCGGACGGTGGGCTTCTTCCAAGTCACCGGCCATGGCGTCCCCGACGATGTCGCCGAGGCTGCCTGGAGCACGGCGTCGCAGTTCTTCGACCTGCCGCTGCAGGACAAGATGGCCGTGGCCCGCCCCACCGCGGACTATCCGTACGGATATATCCCGCTGGCGGGCGAGTCGCTGAGCCAGTCGGTCACCGGCGCCGCGCCGCCGGACCTGAAGGAGGTCTTCAACATCGGCCCGCCGACCCCGCCAGCGCGCCGGATCGCCGATCCCGGCGAGGCGTGGGCCTACTCGCCGAACCTGTGGCCCGAGGCGTTGCCCGAACTCCGGCCAGCCTGGACGGCTTACTACCACGCCATGCGCGACCTCGGCGGCCGGCTGATGTCCCTGCTCGCGCGCGGACTCGGGCTCCCGCCCGGGTTCTTCGCCGACAAGACCTGCGACGGCGCGGATGCGCTGCGCGCCATCAACTACCCGGCCCGGGACGCCGCGCTTCCCGGGCAGTTGCGGGCCGGCGCCCATACCGACTACGGCACGCTGACGATCCTGCGCCAGGACGCGGTGGGCGGCCTGGAAGTGCTCGGCTTGGACGGCGCGTGGGTCGGCGTGGAACCGGTCCCCGGGGCGTTCGTGATCAACATCGGCGACCTGATGGCCCGCTGGACGAACGACCGGTGGCGCTCGACCCTGCACCGGGTGGTCGATCCGGCCGACCGCCCGGCGGCGAGGGCACGCAGGCAGAGCATGCCGTACTTCCAGAACGCCAACTGGTCCGCGGAGATCTCCTGCCTGCCCACCTGCCTGGAACCAGGCGGGACGCCCCGGTACCAGCCCGTGCTGGCCGGGCCGCACCTGATGGCCAAGTTCCGCAGGTCGGTCGCCGTGCCCGGGGCCAGCGGCGTTCAGGCCCGATGCCGGAAGCGGACATCGAGCGGGCCGCCGGAATGACCCGCCCGGGCGCGGCTCAGCCGATGGCGGCGGCGATGATCTCCCGCGCCTGCTGCTGGATGGCGGCGAGGTGATCCGGGCCGCGGAAGGACTCGGCGTACAGCTTGTAGACGTCCTCGGTGCCGGACGGGCGGGCGGCGAACCAGCCGGAGGCGGTGACGACCTTGAGCCCGCCGATCGGCGCGCCGTTGCCGGGAGCGGCGGTCAGCGCCGCGGTGATCGGTTCCCCGGCGAGCTCGCCGGCGGGGACCTGCTCGGGGGCGAGCCTGGCCAGCGCGGCCTTCTGCTCCCGGGTGGCCGCGGTGTCGACGCGGGCGTACGCCGGGTCCCCGTACCGGGCGGTCAGGTCACGGTAAAGCTGCGACGGCGAGCGGCCGGTCACGGCCGTGATCTCGGCGGCGAGCAGGGCGAGGATGATCCCGTCCTTGTCGGTCGTCCACACCGACCCGTCGCGCTGCAGGAACGACGCGCCGGCGCTTTCCTCGCCGCCGAAGGCCACCGACCCGTCCAGCAGCCCCGGCACGAACCACTTGAACCCGACCGGGACCTCCAGCAGCCGCCGGCCCAGGCCCTCGGCCACCCGGTCGATCATCGAGGAGCTGACCAGGGTCTTCCCGACGGCAGCGGCGGCGGGCCAGCCGCCGCGGTGCCGGTACAGATAGTCGATGGCGACCGCGAGGTAGTGGTTGGGGTTGAGCAGGCCCGCGTCGGGCGTGACGATGCCGTGCCGGTCCGCGTCGGTGTCGTTCCCGGTGGCGACCGTGAACTCGTGCTGACGGGCGATCAGGCTCGCCATCGCGTACGGCGATGAGCAGTCCATCCGGATCTTGCCGTCCCAGTCCAGGGTCATGAACCGGAACGTGGCGTCCACCGCGGGATTGACGACGGTCAGGTCCAGGCCGTAGCGGTCTGCGATCTCGCCCCAGTACGCGACGCTGGCCCCGCCGAGCGGGTCGGCGCCGATCCGCACCCCGGCCGCCCGGATCGCGGCCAGGTCCAGCACCTGGCCCAGCGCCGACACGTAGCTGCCGAGGAAGTCGAAGGTGCCGGTGGTGTCGGCCCGTTTCGCCCGCGCGTACGGTATGCGGCGGACCGCCTTCAGCCCGTCCGCGAGCAGGCCGTTCGCCCGGTCCTGCACCTGCCGGGTGATGTCGGTGCCCGCCGGCCCGCCGTCGGGCGGGTTGTACTTGAAGCCGCCGTCGGGGGGCGGGTTGTGCGAGGGGGTGACCACGATGCCGTCGGCCCGCGCCGCGGGGCCGGATGCGTTGTGCGCCAGGATCGCCCGGGACACCGCCGGGGTGGGCGTGTACCCGCCGCGGGCGTCGACCAGGACCTGCACGCCGTTGGCGGCCAGCACCTCCAGCGCGCTGACCCGGGCCGGCTCGGACAGCGCGTGCGTGTCAGCGCCCAGGTACAGCGGCCCGTCGATGCCGCGCGCGGCCCGGTAGTCGCAGATCGCCTGGGTGGTGGCCAGGATGTGGTCCTCGTTGAACGTCGCCGTGAACGCCGACCCGCGATGCCCGGACGTGCCGAACGACACCCGCTGCGCGGCATCGCCGGGATCGGGATGAACCGCGTAATAGGCGGTGACCAGCTTCGCGACGTCCACAAGGTCGTCCGTGGCAGCCCGCTGCCCTGCGCGCGCATCAACCATGCCGTCATACTGACACGCCGGACGGCCGGTAAACACCCGTGGCCCGGGCCGGACATGCCCGCATGCCGCCCCCCGTGTTCGCCGGGCCGCAGTTTCGCGGCCTGCGGCAGCGGGTAACCCTTCAGCGCCGTGCCTTCACGCTGCGATGACCGGCCGGGACATCCGGTGGCGGCCGCGCAGCCGCCGGATGCGGCGAGACCGGCGCGGGCGAGGGAGGCTGCCATGGCGGCTCAAGAAGCGCCGGCGATCACCTGGTTCGAGGAGAGGGCGGCCGGGGAGTCGACCGCGACGGTGACGCGGCTGGCCGCGGTGGCGGCGATCGGCGGCTTCCTGTTCGGATACGACAGCTCGGTCATCAACGGCGCGGTCTCGTCCATCGGGAACCGGTTCGCCGCCGGCGCGCTGGTGCTGGGCCTGACCGTGTCGGCGGTGCTGCTGGGGGCCGCGGCGGGCGCGGTGATGGCCGGGCGCATCGCCGACTTCACCGGGCGGGTGCGCGCGATGCAGATGGCCGCGGTGCTGTTCGTGGTGAGCGCCCTGGGCGCCGGGCTGGCGGGATCGCTGGCGGTCCTGGCGGTCTTCCGGTTCGTCGGCGGCCTGGGGGTCGGCGCCGCCTCGGTGATCGCGCCCGCCTACATCGCCGAGATCGCGCCGGCCCGGATCCGCGGCCGTCTCGGATCGCTGCAGCAGCTGGCCATCGTGCTGGGCATCTTCGTGGCGCTGCTGGCCGACTACGCGTTCGCGCTGGGCGCCGGGAGCGCCAGCAAGAACCTGTGGTTCGGGCTGCCGGCGTGGCGGTGGATGTTCATCGCGATGCTCGTACCAGCCGTGGCGTACGGGGTGCTGTCGCTGACCATCCCGGAGTCGCCGCGCTACCTGGTGGCCAAACGCCGGGACGCCCAGGCGGCCGTCGTGCTGCGCCGGGTGCTCGGCAACATCGACGTCGACGCCAAGGTCGCCCAGATCCGGGAGACGCTGAGCCGGCAGACGGCGCCGAGCTTCCGCGACCTGCGCGGCCGCAGCCTCGGGCTGCTGCCCATCGTCTGGATCGGCATCGGGCTGTCGGTGTTCCAGCAGTTCGTCGGCATCAACGTGATCTTCTACTACTCCAGCGTGCTGTGGCAGGCGGTCGGGTTCAGCGCGAACGACTCGCTGCTCATCACCGTGATCACCAGCGTGGTCAACGTCGTCACCACCGTGGTCGCCATCGCCACCGTCGACCGCCTCGGCCGGCGGCCGCTGCTGATCATCGGCTCGATCGGCATGCTCGTCACGCTCGGCGCGATGGCCGTGGTCTTCGGCGTCGCCCCGCTGAATGCCGCCGGCGAGCCCGTGCTGCACGGCGCGGCCGGACCCATCGCCCTGCTGGCCGCCAACCTCTACGTGTTCGCGTTCGGCATGTCCTGGGGGCCGGTGGTGTGGGTGCTGCTCGGCGAGAAGTTCCCCAACCGCATCCGCGCCGCCGCCCTCGGCGTCGCCGCCGGCGCGCAGTGGATCGCCAATTTCGTGGTGTCCACGACGTTCCCGGCGCTGAAGGACGCGGGCCTCGGCGTGGCCTACGGCATCTACGCGGGGTGCGCCGCGCTGTCGCTGCTTTTCGTCATCCGCTATGTGTCCGAGACCAAGGGCCGGGAACTGGAGCAGATGCGCTACTGAGACCGCCGGGGTCAGCCCCTGGCGAGCAGCACCATCACCGGCAGGCCGGACTGCTGCTGCAGCTTGCGGGGCAGGTCCATCCGCTGCCAGCGTGACGCCGACCGGGGCAGGGTGGAGATGATGATCTCGTCGAACTCCCGGTCGTGCAGCGCCGCGGTCCCCGCCTTGACCGGGTCGGGATCTGCCAGCCGCCCCTCCGCCTCGGCGCCGAGCTCGCGGAGCCTGCCCAGGAACCGGTCCAGCCGCGCGCGGGCATCCGCGGTGGCCTCCTCGTCGGTCACCGGACCAGGATGCGCGGTGATCAGGCTCGGCATGGGCACGTGGCCGCCGGCGGCGGGGAAGCCGTGGTAATCGACGGCGCGCGTATTGGGCACGACGACGTAGAACGAGCTCGGCTCTTTCTGCTGGCGTTTCCTGACCTCCGCGAGCAGGCTCTCGCCTTCCAGGGTCTGGTTGCCGACGATCAGGTACCTGCCCATAGACGCCACCTACGGCCGGTCGAAGCGGTAATTGAGCTTAACGTGCACGGGCGGCACCGCACACCTTGCTAGGTTGGGGCTGCCTGGCGAAGGAGGGTGGGCGTGAAGGCGCTGGTGTTCCGGCACAGCCTGGCCCGCGAGGCTGCCGCGGCCATCGGGGGCAGGGCCCGCCGGCGCGCCTACGTCTCCCGCCTCGCGCCGGTGCGCGTCGAGGACGTGGACGAGCCGCCGCTGCCGGGCGCGGACTGGGTGCGCGTGCAGACGACGTTGTCCGGCCTGTGCGGCTCGGACGTGAAGCAGATCCTGCTGAACGGCAGGCGCGACAACCCGCTCACCGCGCTGGTGTCCTTCCCGCACGTGCTCGGGCACGAGGCGGTCGGGCGCCGCGCCGACACCGGCGAGCGGGTGGTGCTGAACCCGTGGCTGTCCTGCGGCCCGCGCGGCATCGACCCGCCGTGCCGGGCCTGCCGGGCCGGCCGGTTCCCCTGGTGCCGCAACTTCCGCTCCGGCGCCCTGCCCGCCGGCATCCACATCGGCAACTGCGCGGCCGCCGCGGGCGCGCACGCCGAGCGGTTCGCCGCGCACGTCTCGCAGCTGTTCGCCATTCCCGGCGGCGTCAGCGACGAGGCGGCCGTGCTGGCGGACCCGGCCAGCGTCTCGCTGCGCACGATCCTGCTGGCGCCGCCGGCCGACGGCCGGCCCGTCCTCGTCTACGGCTCGGGCACCCTCGCGTTCGCGGCCATCGCGCTGCTGCGTCACCTGTACCCGGCCGCCGAGGTGTGGGCGGTGACCCGGCCGGGCGCCCGGGCCGCGCTCGCGGACCGGCTCGGCGCGCATGCCGTGCTGTCCTGCCAGCCCGACGACCTGGTCGCGCAGGTCGCGCGGCGCGCCGGCGCGGCGGCGCTGTGGCCGTGGAGCGGCCGTGACTGGCTGCAGGACGGCCCGGCGGTCGTCTACGACACGATCGGCTCGGCGCAGACCGTGGAGACCTCGCTGCGGCTGCTGGCCACCGGCGGCACGCTGGTCATCTCCGGCGTCGAGCCGCCGCGGCGGTTCGAGTGGACGCTGCTGTACTTCAAGGAACTGCACGTCATCGGGTCCAACGGCTTCGGCGTCGAGGAGGTCGGCGGCGCCGCCAAGCACGCCTTCGAGCACTACTTCGACTTCGTCGGCGGCGGCCTCGACCTGACCCCGGTCATCACGCACCGCTTCCCGCTGGACCGCTGGGACGAGGCGGTGCTGACCGTGAAGGATGCCCGCCGGACCGGCGCCGTCAAGGTGCTGCTCATCCCGGCCCGGTGACCGGGCACGGGGCTACGCGTCCCCGCGGACCAGCAGCCAGCCGCAGGCGGCCAGCAGCACGGCGGTCCACGCGCAGAACACGCCGAAGCCCTGCCAGCTGGACAGCACGTCGCCGGGCTGCTGGGTGGTCTGGGCGACCAGTTGCCCGGCCACGGTCGGCAGGTAGCCGTGCACGTGGTTGGCGATCGTCCCCGGGATCAGCGAGACCAGCGGCGGGACCACGATGACCATGCCGAGCACGATGGCCAGCCCGCCCACCGTGTGCCGGATGAGCCCGCCGATCGCCAGCGCGAACAGGCCGAGCACGCCCAGGTACAAGATCCCGCCGATGGTCGCCCTGAGGACCCCGGGCTGGCCGAGCGTGACCGAGACGTGGCTGCGCAGGATCGCGGTGCTGGTGAAGAAGACCGCGAACACGGTGACCGCGCTGGCCGCCAGGTCGAGCGCGGTGAACACGACGGCCTTGGCGGCCAGCATCGGGATCCGCTTCGGCACGGCGAGCAGCGACGCGCGGATCGCGCCGGTGGTGTACTCGCTGCTGATCACCATCACGCCGAGCACGCACATGGCGAGCTGCCCGAGGCCGAAGCCCGCGCCGAATATCACCTCGGTCGGGTCGGTGAGCAGCCTGAGGTGGTTGGGATGGTCGCCCGGCGCGTTCCAGTCGTGCGCGATGACGACCGCGACCAGGGTGGAGAAGCCGAAGGCGACGACGACGAAGGCGAAAAGCGACCACAGCGTGGACCGCACCGAGCGGATCTTGGTCCACTCCGCGCGCACCAGGCGGCCGAAGCCAAGGGCGGACGGCCCGGACGGGGCGGCGGCCGTCAGCACCGGGGCGCCCGGGGCCGGCGCGGCGGTCACCGCGCGCTCCGCTGCGCCGACTCCGGCTGGCGGCCCGGTGCGGCGGCTGCCGCCCGCCGGTCGCCGTACTCCACGCTGTCCGCGGTCAGCTCCATGAACGCCTCCTCCAGCGACGGCAGCCGCGGCGTCAGCTCGTGCAGCACGACCGCCGCCGATGCCGCGAGCTCCCCGATCCGGGGGGCCGGCATGCCGGTGACGACCAGGCTGGCCACCCCGTCCTGGCCCTCCTCGGTCCGCACGCTGCCGCCCTCGCCGGTGACCAGTTCGCGCAGCCTGGCCGGGTCCGGCGTCCGCACCAGCACCGAGCGCTCCGAGCTGCGCTGGATGAACTCCTGCGTCGCGCAGTCGGCGATCAGCCTGCCGCGGCCGATGACGATGAGGTGGTCGGCGGTGACCGCCATCTCGCTCATCAGGTGGCTGGAGACGAAGATCGTGCGGCCCTCGGCGGCAAGCTGCCGCATGAACGTGCGGACCCAGCGGATGCCCTCCGGGTCCAGGCCGTTGACCGGCTCGTCCAGCAGCAGCACCAGCGGGTCGCCGAGCATCGCCGCCGCCAGGCCGAGCCGCTGCGTCATGCCGAGCGAGAAGCCGCCCGCTCGCTTGCGGGCCACGTCGCGCAGGCCGACAAGCTCCAGCATCTCGTCGACGCGGCGGGCCGGGAAGCCCTGTGTCTCGGCGAGGAACAGCAGGTGGTTGCGGGCGCTGCGGCCGGGATGCAGCGATCGCGCCTCGAGCAGGGCGCCGACCACGGACAGCGGCCTGGCGAGCTGCTGGTAGGCCAGGCCGCCGATCGTCGCCGTGCCCACGTCCGGCCGGTCCAGGCCGCAGATCAGCCGCATCGTCGTCGACTTGCCCGCGCCGTTGGGGCCGAGGAAGCCGGTCACCCGGCCCGGCTCGACCGTGAACGACAGGTGGTCCACGGCCACCTTGTCGCCGAACCGCTTGGTCAGCTCGTGTGCCTCGATGAGCCCCGGTGCCTCAGCCACGTTCTCTCCCCGTGCCCGGGCGGCGCCCGGGTACCGGGCGCCGCCCGCCGCTGTCTACCCGCCCAGCATGCCCGCTGTCGCGTTGCTACGCAAACGCCCAGATGCCCGCGCCGGGCGCTTGGTGCGCGACCCAAGATCGGGCCGGGCGAAATGGTTGCGTCCGCCATTGATCCGCTGCTGGCGCTGTGGCAGCTTCGGCGGTGCGGGCCAGCGAAGGAGGACACGATGACCGCTGACGGCGGCGCGGCCGGGTTTCCGCTGCCATCACAGATCGCGGACGTGCCGGGCGCCGAGGGCTGGCGGTCCATGTACCCCTACTTCACGCGCTTCCAGCCCGACGACGACGAGCGCTTCTGGTTCTACAACTCGATGCACTTCCCCGAGCCGATGCCGGCCTTCGACACGATCACCGCGGAGGTCCCGTACAGCGCGATCGGCGCCAACACCGCCCGGGTGTTCGTGTTCCCGACCACGCTCGGCATCGAGCACCGCATCGTCAACGGGCGGGTCTACATCACCGCGATCCCGGTCACCGACCCCGACGAGATCGCGCGCCGCGCGGCGGTCTTCGGCGAGCGGGCGAGCTACTACTACGAGAACTGGGACGCGCTGTACGAGGGCTGGAAGGCCCGGATGCGGGACCTGATCGCCGAGATCGAGGGCGTCACGGTTCCGGAGCTGCCCGAGTTCGAGGACGCCGCCGTCGTCACCCAGTCCAGGGGCGTCGCGCAGAACCACTACGTGCGGGAGAACTTCCACCGCTGCATCGACCTCTTCTCCAAGATGTGGCACCACCACACCGAGATGCTGATGCTGGGCTACGGCGCCTACGTGGTGTTCTTCCAGTTCTGCAAGCAGGCGTTCCCGGAGATCACCGACCAGACGGTGGCCCGCATGGTGGCCGGCATCGACGTGATCATGTACCGGCCCGACGACGAGCTGCGCAAGCTGGCCAGGCTGGCCGTCGACGCCGGGGTCGACGACCTGTTCACCGAGGGCTGCGCGCCGGATGCGGTGCTCGCCGCGCTGGCCGGGCGCGGCGAGGGCGGGAAGAGGTGGCTCGCCGCCCTCGACGCCGCCCGCGACCCCTGGTTCAACGTCTCCACCGGCGACGGCTTCTACCACCACCACCGCAGCTGGGCCGACGACCTGACGGTCCCGTTCGCCGCGCTGCCCCGCTACGTCGCGCAGGTCCGCGACGGCACGCTCGCCGCCCGCCCCACCGAGGCGCTGCGGGCCGAGCGGGACCGCATCGCGGCCGAGTACCGGGGCCTGCTCGGCACCGACGACGAGAAGGCCGCCTTCGACCAGATGCTCGGGCTGTGCCGGCGGGTCTTCCCGTTCGTCGAGGACCACAAGTTCTACTGCGAGCACTGGTTCACCAGCCAGTTCTTCGGCAAGATCCGCCAGTTCGGCGCGCTGCTCGCCCGGTTCGGCGTGCTCGCCGAGGCCGAGGACGTCTTCCAGCTGCACCACACCGAGATCGACCAGGCCCTCGCCGACGTCATGCTGGCCTGGGCCGCCGGCGGCCCGCCGCTGGGCGCGGCGCACTTCCGGCCGCTGATCGCCGAGCGCAAGCGGATGCTGGCGGCCATGCGCGAGTGGTCGCCGCCGCCGGCGCTCGGGCCGGTGCCCGAGGCGCTCAACGACCCCGCGGTGCACATGCTGTGGGGGGTGACCCAGCAGACGATCGAGTCGTGGCTGCGCCCGGACTCCGGCGAGATCCGCGGCTGCGGCGCGTCGTCCGGCGTCGTCGAGGGCGTCGCCCGGGTGCTGACCGACGTGAACCAGATCGGCGAGGTCCGCGCCGGCGAGATCCTGGTCTGCCCGGTCACCGCGCCGAGCTGGGCGCCGGTGTTCGGCAAGATCAAGGCCGCGGTGTCCGACATCGGCGGATCGATGTCGCACGCGGCGATCGTCGCCAGGGAGTACGGCATGCCGGCCGTGGTCGGCACCGGCGACGCGACCAAGCGGATCAGGACCGGCCAGCTCGTCCGCGTCGACGGGGACCGCGGCACCGTCCGGGTCATCGGCTGACGATGCGGCCCGAGCCGGCCCTGGTGCGGCGGCTGACCGAGGTGCGCGCCGCGGACCGCAGCGCGGCCGGCGGCAAGGCGGCCGGCCTCGGCGAGCTTGCCGCCGCCGGGGTTCCCGTCCCGGCGGGCCTGGTGGTGACGGCGGAGGCGTTCGGCGCCGCGATGGCGGCGCTCGACCCGTCCGGCTCGATCCGGGCCCGGATCGAGCGGCTGCCGGCCGACGCCGCGGCGGTCGCGCGCACCGCGGCCGAGGCGCGGGCGGCGGTCGCGGCGGCTCCGCTGCCGCCCACGGTGGCGGACCAGGTCACGGCGGCGTACGCGGAGCTGGCCGGCGGCCAGCCCGTGGCGGTCAGGTCCAGCGCCACGATGGAGGACAGCGCGCAGGCGAGCTTCGCCGGGCTGCAGGACAGCTACCTGGGTGTCCAGGGCAGCCACGCGGTGCTCGGCGCGGTGCGCGGCTGCTGGGCGAGCCTGTACAACGACGAGTCGGTCAGCTACCGGCGGCGGATCGGCCTGCCGGAGCGGGACGTGGCGATGGCCGTGGTCGTGCAGCGCATGGTCAGCCCGCGCGCGGCCGGCGTCATGTTCACCCGCAGCCCGGTCACCGGCGACCGGTCCGTGGTGGCCATCGAGGCGACCTGGGGTCTCGGCTCGGCCCTGGTGGCCGGGGTCGTCACCCCGGACGGCTTCACGGTCAGCAAGGTGACCGGCGAGATCACCGGGCGGAAGGTCGGCGCAAAGCTCCGCCTGCACTGCCTTGAGCCGAACGGCCGGGGCGTCGCGGACCTGGAGACGCCGGCGGGCCTGCGCGACGGGCCGTGCCTGAGCGATGACGAGGCACGGGAACTGGCGCGGCTGGCGCGGCGGGTGGAAGACCACTTCGGCGCGCCGCAGGACATCGAGTGGGCGCTGCTCGGCGACATCCCCGGCGTCACGCACGGCACCGGTCCGGCCGGGCGGATCGTGCTGCTGCAGACCAGGCCGGAGACGGCATGGGCGGCGCGCGGCACGGCGCCGGCCGCCACCCCGAAGCCGCGCGCCAGCGACCACGTGCTCGGCCTGTTCGGGAAGGCCCGCTGATGGAGCTGAGCAACGAGGACGTGGCCGACATCCTCGCGCTGCTCGACTCGCTGCCGTACGACGAGTTCGACCTGCAGACAACGCGGTTCCGGCTCACCCTGCGCCGCACTCCCGACGGCTGGACCCAGTCCGCCGAGTTTCGGTCCGCGCCGGGCCGGCCGGCAAGGGCGTCGATGCCACAACGACGCCCACCAGAGGGCGTGGTTGCCGCAGCGACGCCCATCGGCGAGGCGCCCGGGGAGGCCGGGCCGGGGGGCGGGGCCGGGCCGGGGACAGGGGCCGGGCCGGGGACGGGGGAGCTTGTCGCGGTGCGGGCGCCGCTGCCGGGGACGTTCTACCGGGCGCCGCGGCCGGGCGCGGAGCCGTTCGTGGAGGTGGGCAGCCGGGTCGGCGAGGACACCGTGGTCGGGATCGTGGAGACCATGAAGCTGATGAACTCGGTGCACGCCGGCGCCCGCGGCACGGTCGCCGAGATCTGCCTGGGCAACGCGCAGTTCGCCGCGCAGGGCGCCACGCTGATGCGCGTCAGGGCGGACCCCGGGGAGCAAGCACCGTGATCATCCGGCGGATCCTGGTCGCCAACCGCGGCGAGATCGCGGCGCGGGTGATCCGCAGCTGCCGGCGCTGCGGCATCGAGACCGTGCTCGCGGTCGCGGGCGACGATGCCGAGTCGGTCCCGGCCCGGCTGGCCGACGCGACGGTGCCGATCGGCAGCTACCTGGACGTCGAGGCGGTGGTGGCGGCGGCGCTGGCCGCGCGGGCGGACGCGGTGCACCCCGGGTACGGGTTCCTGGCGGAAAACCCGGCGCTGGCGCGGGCGTGCGAGGCGGCCGGGGTGGTGTTCGTCGGCCCCGCCGCCGAGGTGCTGGAGGCGGCCGGGGACAAGCTCGCCGCCCGCCGGCACGCGGCCGCCGCCGGGCTGCCGGTGCTGCCCGGAGGGCTCGCGGACGGGGCCGCCGCGGGCGCGCTCGCCGCGCGCATCGGGTACCCGCTGCTGGTCAAGGCGGCCGCAGGCGGCGGCGGGCGCGGGCTGCGGGTGGTCGGCGGCCCGGGCGAGCTGGCGGAGGCCATGGCGGTGGCCGGGGCCGAGGCGGGCGCGGCGTTCGGCGACCCGAGGGTGTACCTGGAACGGTTCGTGCCGGCCGCCCGGCACGTCGAGGTGCAGCTGCTCGGCGACGGCGAGAACGTGATCCACCTCGGCGACCGGGACTGCTCGGTGCAGCGGCGCTACCAGAAGCTGGTCGAGGAGGCGCCGGCGCCGCTGCTCGGCGAGACGCTGCGCGTCAGCATGCGAGCGGCCGCGGTCGCGCTCGGCCAGCAGCTGAAGTACCAGGGCCTGGGCACCGTGGAGTTCCTCGTGGACCGCGGCGCCGGCCAGTTCTGGTTCCTCGAGCTGAACGCGCGGATCCAGGTGGAGCACCCGGTGACCGAGGCGATCACCGGGCTGGACCTGGTCGCGGAGCAGGTCGCGGTCGCGGAGGGACGGGGGCTGCGGATCAGCCAGGCCGGCGTCCGGCTGCGCGGCCACGCGATCGAGTGCCGGGTCAACGCGGAGGATCCCGCCGCCGGGTTCCGGCCGTGCCCGGGCACCGTGACCGCCGCCGTCTTCCCGGCCGGCCCCGGCATCCGGGTCGACACGCACGTGCAGGCGGGCACGGCGGTGCCGCCGGCCTACGACAGCCTGCTGGCCAAGCTCGTCGTCGCCGCCGCGGACCGCCCGGGCGCGCTGGCCCGGCTGCGCGGCGCGCTGGCCCGCTGCCGCATCGACGGCGTGGCGACCACGCTGCCGATGCTGGCCGCGCTGGCGGCCGACCCGGGCTTCGCCGCCGGCGGCGTGGACACCGGGTACCTGGCGCGCTGGCTTGACCGGGCACCACGGCTCGTTCGGGATGAAGAGCCGAGTGGTCGCGGTGGCTGAGGTCCAGCTCATCGACGTGTCGCTGCGCGACGGCGACCAGAGCCTGTGGGGCGCCACCGGGCTGCGGACCAGCCACATCCTGCAGATCGCCCCGGCGCTGAACCGGGTGGGGTTCCGGGCGCTCGACTTCATGTCGAGCACGGCGATGGGGGTGGCGGTGCGCGTGCACCGGGAGAACCCCTGGGAGCGGATCCGGCTGGCCGCGGCGGCGATGCCGGACACGCCGCTGCAGCTCATCGGCACCGGGTTCCGGTTCATCTCCTGGGAGCGGGCGCATCCCGAGGTGATGCGCCTGGTGTATGAGTGCCTGGTGGCCGCGGGGATCTCCCGGTTCGTGGTGCTCGACCCGATGCACGACATGGACGCGGTGCTCGCGACCGCGCGGATGATCCGGGCCGCGGGCGGTACCGAGATCATCGTGGCGCTCACCTACACGATCAGCGAGGTGCACGACGACGCCTTCTACGCGTCGTTCGCGCAGCGGGCGGCGGCGTCGCCGGACATCGACCGGGCCTACGTCAAGGACCCGGCCGGGCTGCTGACGCCGGAGCGGGCCCGCACGCTGATCCCCGCGGTGCGCGCCCGGCTGGGCGGCAAGCCGCTGGAACTGCACGCGCACGCCACGATCGGGCTGTCCCCGCTGGTCTACCTGGCCGCGCCGGACCTGGGCGTGCAGGTACTTCAGGTCGCCTGCGGGGCGCTGGCCGACGGCTCCTCGCTGCCCGACGCCGAGCGCATCGTCGCGAACCTGCGCGATCTCGGGCACACGGTGCCGGTCGACGACCGGCTGCTGGCCGTGGTGGCGCGCTACTTCGACCGGCTGGCCGCCGCGGAGTCGCTGCCGGCCGGGCGGCCGCAGCAGTTCGACGCGGCGTTCACCAGGCACCAGCTGGCCGGGGGCGTGCTGACCACGCTGCGCAGGCAGCTTGCCGAGCTGGGGCTGTCGGCGAGGTACGGCGCGGTGATCGAGGAGGTGACCCGGGTGCGGGCCGAGCTCGGCTACCCGATCATGGTCACGCCGTTCCCGCAGATGGTGATGGGGCAGGCGCTGTCCAACGTGCTCAGCGGCTCCCGGTACGAGGTCGTCGCCGACCAGGTGATCAGGTACGTGCTCGGCAGCTTCGGCAAGCCGACCGCGCCGGTCGAGCCCTGGGTGCTGGACCGGATCCTGGACCGGCCGCGGGCCCGGGAGCTTGCCCGGGAGCCGCCGCCGCCCTCGGTTGCGGAGCTGCGGCGGCGGCTGCCGCGGGGGATACCTGACGAGGAGCTGCTGCTGCGGTTCGCCATGCCGGCCGCGGAGGTGGACGCGATGCTGGCCGCCGGGCCGCCGCCGCGGCACTACAACCCGGAGCTGCAGCCGGTGCTGACGCTGCTGCGCGAGCTGCGGTCGCGGCCGCCGGCGCGGCGGCTGGTGGTGGACAAGCCGGGCTTCCGGCTCGCGCTCGGCCGGCCGGGCGGCTGTGGTGGATGACGGGGTCCGGCAGCGGCTGGCGGCGGTGCGCGGCTTCGTGTTCGACATGGACGGGACGCTGGTGCTCGGCGACCGGCAGGGTCACCGGCTGCGGCCGCTGCCCGGCGCGCTGGAGATCACGTCGTGGGCCGCGCGGCGGGGGCTGCCGTTCGCGGTGCTCACCAACGGGACGACCCGGGCGCCCGCGCAGTACGCCGCGGCGCTGCGGTCGGCCGGGTTCCGGCTGCCGGACGAGGCGGTGCTGACGCCCGCCAGCAGCGCGGCCCGGGTGCTCGCGCTGTCGGGGCGCCGGCGGGTCATGGTGCTGGGCGGGCCGGGGCTCGCCGGGCCGCTGCGCGAGGCGGGCCTGGAGGTGGTGCCGCCGGCCGCCGGGGCTGGCGCCGACGCGGTGCTCGCCGGGTGGTTCCCCGAGTTCACCATGGCCGCGCTCGAGGCGGCCTGCGGCGCGGTGTGGGACGGCGCGGCGCTGTACTCCTGCTCGCAGACCCCGTTCTTCGCGGTCGCCGGCGGGCGCGCGCTCGGCACCTCCCGCGCGATCTCGGCGATGATCACGTCGCTGACCGGCCGCCGGCCCCGGGTGGTGGGCAAGCCGTCGCTGGACGCGCTGCGCGCCGCCGCGGCGCGGCTGGGCGTGCCCGCGTCCCGGCTGGCCGTGGTCGGCGACGACCCGGAACTGGAGGTGCCGATGGCGCACCGCGGCCACGCGCTCGCCGTCGCGGTCGGCACCGGCCTGGGCGGGCCCGGCGCCTACGACGGGCGGCCCGCCTCGCGGCGGCCGCACCTGGCGGTGCGCGGCGTGGACGAACTGCTGGCGATGCTGGAGGCGGTTTTATGGAGACAGGGACCGAGCCCGACGGCGAGCGGCTGGCCTGGATGTACCGGCAGATGCTGCGGATCAGGGAGTTCGAGGAACGGGTGAAGGCGACGTTCACCGAGCACCCGGGCGTGATCCGCGGCCACACCCACCTGGCCGATGGGGCGGAGGCGTCGATCGTCGGCTCGCTGGCGGCGCTGCGCCCCGGCGACCAGGTGATGGCCACCTACCGCTGCCATGGCTACCCGCTGGTGCTCGGCAGCGACCCCAAGGCGATGATGGCCGAGATCTACGGGCGGGCCACCGGGCTGTGCGGCGGCTACGGCGGGTCCATGCACCTTTGCGATCCCGGCCGCGGGTTCCTCGGCACGTCGGGGATCGTCGGGCAGGGCATCCCGCAGGCGACCGGCGCCGCGTACGCGGCGCAGATCCGGAGGCAGGGCCAGGTGGTGCTGTGCTTCTTCGGCGACGGGGCGGCCACGCAGGGCGCGTTCGCCGAATCGCTGAACATCGCCTCGCTGTGGAAGCTGCCGATCGTCTACGTGCTGGAGAACAACTCCTACAACGTGGTCACCCGCGTCGAGCAGGAGGACGCCAACGCCGCGGCGGGCGAGCCGCTGTCGGTCAAGGCCCGGGCGTTCTCGATGCCGGGAGTCACCGTCGACGGCGGGGACGCGGTGCTCGTCCGCGGCGCGGTGGCGGAGGCGGTCGCGCGGGCCCGGTCCGGGGAGGGCCCGACGCTGGTGGAGTCGAAGATCTACCGGCTGTCCGCGCACGGCAACATCATCGCCCCGCCCGGCGTGCCGCTGCATTTCCCCGAGCACGAAGCGGTCGCGGTGTTCGGCGATGCCGGAGAGTACGAGGCGGCGCGCCGCGCCGACCCGGTGGCGCGCATGCGGTCCCGGCTGCTCGACTCGGGCGTCCCCGGCGCCTCCCTGGACGCCGTTGCCGCGTCGGCGCGCGACGAGATGCGGGCCGCCGTCGAGTTCGCGCTGGCCAGTCCCTACCCGGAGCCGGACGCGGCGCTGCGGCACGTGTGGGCGGCAGGAGACGGCGCATGAGCAGGCAGCTTTCCTACATCGCGGCGATCGACGAGGCCATCCGCCAGGAGATGGCCCGCGACGAGACCGTGCTGTACTTCGGGCAGAACATCGCCACCACCCGGGACGATCCGTTCCTCCGGCAGTTCGGGCCGGACCGGGTCCGGGTGACGCCGATCTCGGAGACCGCCGAGATCGGCATGGCGGTCGGGGCGGCGCTGGCCGGGTACCGGCCGGTGGTCGAGCTGTACATGGCCGAGTTCATGCTGGTGGCGATGGACCAGGTGGTCAACGAGGCGCCGCGGCTGCGGTACATGAGCGGCGGCCAGGTGAAGGTGCCGCTGGTGCTGAAGGCCGGGTACGGGTTCACCGCCGGCTGGGCCGGCCAGCACACCGGGTCGATCTACGGCATGTTCACCGGGGTGCCCGGGCTCAAGGTGGCGCTGCCGGCCACCCCGGCCGACGCCAAGGGCCTGATGGCGACCGCCATCAGGGACGACGACCCGGTGTGCTTCTTCCACCATTACCTGCTCACGCTTGAGCCGGGCGAGGTGCCGGAAGGGGAGCACCTGGTGCCGTTCGGGCGGGCGGAGGTCCGGCGGGCCGGGGACGACGTGACGATCGTGGCCACCGGCGCGATGGTCGGGCGGGCGCTGGCGGCCGCCTCGTTGCTGGCCGCCTCCGGGGTGTCCGCGGAGGTGATCGACCCGCGCACGCTGGTGCCGCTGGACGTGGCGACGATCCTGGACTCGGTGCGCAAGACCGGCCGCCTGGTGCTGGTGGACCAGGCGACCCGGCACGCCTCGGCGGCCGCGGTCATCGCCGCGGAGGTCGCCGCGCGGGGCTTCTCTCACCTGAGGGCGCCGGTCGGGCTGGTCACCGCGCTCGATGCCACCGTGCCCTACAGCAAGCCGATGGAGGACTACGTGCTGCCCGACGAGGCGAAGATCGTCTCCGCCGCGCTGGAGGTGCTGGCGCCGTGAGCTATCCGTCTCCGTACCGGCGGATCGCGACCGAGGAGGCGTTCTCGGTCCCCGAGGTGTACCAGGCGCTGCGGGAGTGGGCGGCGACGGCGGACCCGGCCGAGCCGGACCGGGACTTCTGGGACTTCGTGTTCACCCAGGACTCCCCCGGGCTGCGCCGGGTGCGGCGGCAGCTGCTCGACCTGGACGGGGAGCGGCTGGAGGTCATGGACGCGAACGGCGTGGACGTGCACCTGCTGTCGCTGACCGCGCCGGGGGTGCAGACGTTCCCGGCGGCGGCGGCGGTCTCGCTGGCGCGGCTGGCCAACGACCGGCTGGCATCGGTGATCGCCCGGCATCGGGGGCGGTTCGCGGGCCTGGCGGCGGTCGCGCCGCAGGACCCGCCGGCGGCGGCCGCCGAGATATCGCGGTGCGTGACCGAGCTCGGGCTGAACGGCGTGGTCATCAACTCGCACACCGGCGGCGAGTACCTGGACGAGGAGCGGTTCTGGCCGATCCTGGAGGCGGCCGAGGCGCTCGGCGCGCCGATCTACATCCACCCGCGCTCCCCGGCGGCCTCGATGGCCGCGGCGTTCAGGAAGTACGGGCTGGAGACCGGCATCTGGGGATTCGCCGCCGAGACCGGGCTGCATGCGCTGCGGCTGATCTGCGGCGGCGTCTTCGACCGGTTCCCCGGGCTGCGGATCGTGCTCGGCCACCTCGGCGAGGGCCTGCCGTACTGGCTGTACCGGATCGACTACATGCACCCGGTGCGCGCCTCGTATCACCAGCGGCCTTCGCTGTCGCTGAAGCCCAGCGAGTACCTGAAGCGGAACTTCGCCATCACGACCAGCGGCATGAACTGGGCGCCGGTGCTGCGGTTCTGCATCGAGGCGGTCGGCGCCGACAACATCATGTTCGCGATCGACTACCCCTACCAGGTCACCGAGGACGCGGTCCGGTTCCTCGACGAGGCCGAGATCCCGGAAGGCGACAAGCGGAAGATCTACCACGTCAACGCGGAGCGGATCTTCGGCATCCCGCCCGCCGGCGGCCCGGGACCTGAGGCGACGGCCTTATGCGGGCGGTGGGGTTCACCCGGCGGCGTCCGCGGCAGGCTGGTGCTGACGTTCTGACGCGATGACCGGCCCGCGGGCTGGCCGGTCGCGGCCCCGCGGCACCCCGTGACCTCCGCCGGGCCGCGGGGTCCCGCGCGAGCCGCCCGGACGCCATTGAGAAAACGGCATCGGGAAGTCGCACCCGGCTGCCCCCGGCGACCGCGCACCGCACCCGGGCCGGTCGCCGTCGCATCCGGGGAACGGGCCGTTGCCACGCACCACCGTCCGTTCGGCGGAAAGGGCTTTGCAGATGGCCCGCGCGGGGATGCCACCATTGATCCCAGAGGTACGGCCCGGCGGAGGTAGCGGGGTGACGGCGGTGGAACTCATCAGCCCGAAGATCGGCGCGATGCGACGGGACGCGGCGGCGGACCCGGACGGGTTCTGGGGCGAGGCGGGACGGCTGCTGAGCTGGCGGAGGCCGTGGGACACCGTGTTCGAGTGGGACCCGGACCGGCCGGACGAGCGGGGGCGCTACTTCCGCTGGTATGCGGGCGGCCTGACCAACATGGCGTGGAACGCCGTCGACCGGCACGTGGAGCGGGGCCGCGGCGGCGTCGCCGCGCTGATCGCCGCGGATGAGCGCGGCGGCCGCCGGGTGATCACCTACGCGCAGCTGCGGTACGAGGTGCGGCGGACGGCGGCGGCGCTGCGCGGGCTCGGGATCGGCCGGGGCGACCGGGTCGGGATCTACATGCCGACCTGTGCCGAGGCCATCATCCTCATGCTGGCCTGCGCCCGGATCGGCGCGATCCACCTGGTGGTGTTCGCCGGGTTCGGCGCGGGAGCGCTGGGCGAGCGGGTCAGGCTGGCCGGGGCCAAGGCGGTGTTCTGCGCCGACATCTGCTACCGCAAGGGCCGGGACGTGCCGCTGAAGGGCATCGTGGACGACGCGCTCGCGGGCGCGCCGGCCGTCCGGCACGTCGTGGTGCTGCGCCGCGGCGGCGGGGAGCCGCCGATGACCGCGGGGCGCGACATGACCTGGGATGCGTTCCTCGGCCTCGGCGCGGGACGGGGCGCCGAGGTGGCCTGGCTGGAGTCGAACGAGCCGCTGTACATCCTGGCGACCTCGGGCACCACGGCCCGGCCCAAGCTGGCCGTGCACACCCACGGCGGCTACCAGGTCTTCATCCACGCGACGGGCCGGTGGGTGTTCGGCCTGGACGAAGCCGACGTGTGGTGGTCGACGTCGGACATCGGCTGGGTCGTCGGCCACAGCTACATCGTCTACGCGCCGCTGCTGGCCGGCTGCACCACGATCGCCTACGAGGGGGCGCTCGACCACCCCGACGCCGCCACCTGCTACCGGATCATCGAGGATAACGCTGTCACCGGGGTGTTCACCTCGCCGACGGCGGTGCGGCTGCTGATGAAGTACGGCAGCGAGCCGGCGCGGCGCCATGACCTCGGCTCGCTGACCCGGGTGTTCTGCGCCGGGGAGGTGCTCAACCCGCCGGCCTGGCAGTGGCTGCAGCGCGACGTGCTCGGCGACCGCATCCCGGTGATCGATCACATGTGGCAGACCGAGACCGGCGGCCCCATCGTCGGCAACCCGTGGGGCCTGGGCATGCTGCCGGTCAAGCCGGGCAGCGCCGGGATCGCGCTGCCCGGCATCGAGGCCGAGGTGCTGACGCCGGACGGCGAGCCCTGCGGGGCCGGGGAGACCGGCATCATGGTCATCAAGCGGCCGTTCCCCGGCCTGACGCCGACGCTGTGGGGCGAGACCGAGCGGTACGCCGACGACTACTGGCGCAGGGTCCCCGGCCGGACCGTCTACCTCAGCGGCGACGCCGCGGCCGTCGACGGCGACGGGTACCTGTGGTTCAGCGGCCGCGCCGACGAGATCATCAAGATCGCGGACCACCGCATCGGCACGATCGAGGTGGAGACCGCCTTCCTGCGTCATCCCATGGTCGTCGAGGCCGGGGTCACCGGCCGCCCGGATCCGGTCCGCAAGGAGGTCATCTCCGCCTTCGTCGTGCTGCGGCAGGGCCAGCAGCCCACGCCGCAGCTGCGCCGGGAGCTGCTGGAGGTGGTGCGGCGCGAGCTCGGGCCGGTGGCCGTCATCGGCGAGGTCAACTTCGTCAGCACGCTGCCCAAGACGCGCAGCGGCAAGATCATGCGGCGGGTGCTGAAGGCCGTCGTCGCCGGGCGTGACCCCGGCGACATCTCCACCATCGAGGACGAGGGCAGCGTCGGCGAGGCGCGCGAGGCCTGGGCGAAGATGCGCGCGGAGATCGGCTGAGCCCGGGGTCGGGCGACGCGGAGACCGGCTGAGCCCGGGGTCAGGCGGCGCGGCGCTCGCCGACCTGGCGCTTGATCCGGCCCAGCATCGCGGCCATGCCGCGCAGCCGCAGCGGGCTCACCAGGTCCTGCAGCCCGAGCCGGCCGGTGAACTCCGCGGGCGTGGCCAGCACCTCCCCGGCGGACAGGCCGTCGAGGCCGGCGTGCAGGATCGCGGCGAAGCCGCGGGTCGTCGGCGCTTCGGCGGGCGCGTCGAAGAACAGGTGCACGGTCTCGTCCGGCTCCACCTCGACGGCCAGGAACAGCGGCGACTGGCATTCCGGCACTGGCTGCATCCGGTCGCGGCGCCCGGCGTAGCGCGCCGGAAGCTCGGGCAGGTCCTGGGCGAACTCCAGCAGCAGCTGCAGCCGGTCCTTGTCCGGCAGCGCGTTGAAGTCGTCGGCGATCTCCTGCAGCCGGGGGTGCAGGCTGACGGCGGTCACGGGTTCTCCCCGCGGGCGATGGGCACCCGGACGCTGTTGCCCCACTCGGTCCACGACCCGTCGTAGTTGCGCACGTGCGGGTAGCCGAGCAGGTGCTGCAGCACGAACCAGGTGTGGCTGGACCGCTCGCCGATGCGGCAGTAGACGACCACGTCGTCGTCGGGGCGCAGCCCCGCCTCCTCGCGGTAGATCGCCTCCAGCTCGGCGCGGGGCCGGAAGGTGCCGTCGCCGGCGGCCGCCCGCGCCCAGGGGACGTTGATCGCGCCGGGGATGTGCCCGCCGCGCACGGCGCCCTCCTGCGGGTAGTCGGGCATGTGCAGCAGCTCCCCGGTGTACTCCCCGGGCGACCGCACGTCGATCAGCGGCTTGCCGAGGTGGGCGAGGACCTGGTCGCGGAACGCCCGGATGCGCTGGTCGTCGCGATCGACCGCCGGGTAGTCCGCGGGCGGGCGCTTCGGCTCCTCGGTGGACAGCGGGCGGCCCTCGGCGGTCCACTTCGCCCGGCCGCCGTCCATCAGCCGCAGGTCTGGGTGGCCGAACAGCGAGCACACCCACAGCGCGTACGCCGCCCACCAGTTGTTCTTGTCGCCGTACAGCACCAGCGTGGTGTCCCGGCTGATGCCCTTGCGCTGCATGAGCCGGGCGAAGCCGTCCCCGTCGACGTAGTCGCGGGTGAGAGGGTCGTTCAGCTCGGTGTGCCAGTCGAGCTTGACCGCGCCGGGCACATGCCCGGTGTCGTAGAGCAGCACGTCCTCGTCCGACTCGGCCACCACCAGGCCGGGGTCGTCGAGGTGCTCGGCCACCCACTCCGTCGACACGATCATCTCCGGGTGGGAATACTCCTGGAATTTCGGCTTGTCGTCGTAGGGCAGCGCCACCGTCGGCCTCATCTCGTTTGCTCTCATCGGGCTCCCGCGGGCGCGGGAAGCTCAGTCGGTCCCACCACGCACTGTAACAACTCGGCCTTGTCCCGCCTTCCCGGGCGGGCCGGCGCGCCGCGGCTGCTGGCCGGTGCCGGCCGGCGGCGTGGCCGGCGTGCGGGCACCGGCCCCTCCGGTCAGCGCCAGCGCGCCCAGGACCGCGGCGACCGGGATCAGCGACAGCTGCGGCAGCTCGTACCGCCAGTCGAAGTTGCCGACGAGATACGGGACCTCGGTCACGACGATGGCGGCGACCGCGAACAGCAGGCACGCGCCGCGCAGCTCCCGGGCGGTTGGCCGGCCGGCCGGGGAAACGCCGGCCGGGGTGATGCCGGCCGGGGAAGCGCGGCGCCGCGCCCGGCCGATCCCGGCCATGCCGGCCAGGCCCAGCGCGAGGCCGGCGGCGAGCAGCGGGCCCGGCACGTAGAAGGACCGGCCGTACCCGGTCAGGAAGCCGGCCAGCGCCGGCTGGACACGCGGACCGCGGCCGGTGTAGGCGCGGATGGTGGCGGTCCGGTCCGGGGTGGTCGGGAAGTACGTGTGGAACTGGTGGTACCAGACCGGGTAGTGCTCGGGCCCGTCGCCGCGCACCGGCGAGAAACTGTAGAGGATGTCGTCGGCGACCACCTTCAGGTAGGTGAGCGGCTGGTGCTCGATGATCCGCTTGTCGAAGTCAGCGATGATGTTGCTCTTGTCCATGCCGGGCGGCGCCTGCAGCGTCACCTGCGGCGACCGCGGGTTCCACATGTAGAAGTTCGGGTCGCGCAGCGCCGGCGGCTGCTGCGGGCACAGCGGCCGCTCGTATCGGGGCAGCGACAGGCCGGCGCAGTCGGCGAACTGCGCGATCCGCCCGTACATGAACTGGCTGTCATAGTCGGTGAAGTCGAACGGTCCGTACCACACGGCATGCCAGCCGAGGTAGCCGAGCACCGGCGGCAGGAAGCCGGCCAGCAGCAGCGCCGTCGCCGCGAGGCGGCGCCCGGGCCGGGCGACCACCGCCAGGTAGAGCACCGCGGGGATCATCACCAGCAGGTCGTACTCCCTGATGACCGTGGCGGCGGCGAGCAGCAGCCCGGCCACGGCCGGCGCGGCCGTGCCGATCGCGCCGCGCTTCCACGCCAGGACAGCCAGCGCCGCGACGACCAGGAACGTCGCCGTGACGTCGGTGAGCACGTACTGCTCGATGTCGAGCTGAAGGGGATCGAACAGCACCGGAATCGTCGCCAGCGCCGCCAGCCAGCGCCGGGCGCCGAAGCGGACCGCGACCGCGTAGACCAGCACGGCCGTGGCCAGCCCGAGCAGGTGCTGCGCGGCGGCGACCGCCGCGAGGTTGCGGGCCAGCACCGCCGGCATCAGCAGCAGCGAGTAGCCGCTGACGCGCAGCCAGTCCGGCGACCAGCGCCCGTCCAGGAAGTTCAGCGCGTACTGCAGGTACCGCTCGCTGTCCGGGAAGATCAGCGCGGGCTGGTAGGCAAGCTGCACCACGGCGCGCAGCGCGGCGGCCAGGCCGAGCAGGACCGCGAACAGCCAGTGCCGGCGCAGCATGCCCCGGCCGCGCCCGGCGAGCTCGCCGGCGACGCGCCGGGGCCGGGCGAGCGCCCTGGTCGACAGGCGGGACCCGGGAGACGGCAGCATGGTTTCCAGCTAACCGCATCCCCCGACCGGATGCGCCGGTTGACCGGAACTTGGCCGGTCAGCGGCGCGCGGAGCCGGCCGGCCGCCCGGGGCGCATTCCGGCCCGGATGGCGGCGACGGCCCGGCAGCACGCGGGTGGCCGCGCTACCCTCCTTAACTGTGGGCACAGGCAATGACGGGGCTTGACCATGGGCGTCGGATGCTCTGGCACGGGGTGATGTGATGGCCCGGGGGACGGCCGCCGGGGCGCGCGAGGTCACCTCGGCGGACGATCCGGCGGCCGCCGCCGGGACGCGGCTCGCCGAGCCGCCGATACCCGGCGGCCGCGTCGAGGCGATGATGGGCGTGCTCATCCGCGCGCTCAAGTTCAGCCCGCTGTCCCGGCCGCTGCCCGCGGTGTCGCTGTCCGCGCTCGGGCTCGGGCTGCTGGCCTTCACCGGGCTGTGCGCGACCGCGCCCGGAGCGAGCGAGGCGACGCTGCCGGTGCTGCTGCCGCTCACCGCGCTGGCCCGCCGGCTCCACGCGCCGATCCTGTCCCCCGACGTCACCAACGTCATCATGTACCCCGCCATCACCTTCTGCTGCCTGGGCCTGGCCGGGATGTTGTGGGCGAACAGCCGCGGCTGGCAGCCGAACCCGCGGCGGGTCTTCTGGTCCGCGGCGGCGGTGGTCGCGGTGGTGGTGAACATCACGCCGGTCGGCAGCTCGGACCCGGCAAGCCTGGCCGCCTACGGGCGCATCGCCGCGCTCGGCTACAGCCCGTACCTGTACACGCCGGCCGACCTGCCCGGCGGCGTGCACAACCCGTATACCGCGCTGGTCGACCCGCGGTGGCGGTCGACACCGTCGGTGTACGGCCCGGTGGCCACCTGGACGCACCTGGCAGCGGCGCTGGTCGGCGGCAGCAGGCCATGGCTGACCATCTGGATCCTGATGATCATGACCGGGGCCGCGTACGTGGCCGCCGGGTACCTGCTGCTGCGCTCGGCGGAAAACCCGGTGCGGGCCGGCCTGATCTGGGCCGCGAACCCGCTGCTGATCTACGTGCTGGTCATGGGCGGCCAGCTCGATGCCTTCGTCGCGCTGGCCGGGATCGCGGCGATCCTGATCTCGCGCCGCGGTGCCGCCGTCCGGCATGACCTGGCCGCGGGCGTGCTGATCGGCGTTGCCCTCGGGATCAAGATCAACGCGGCGTTCGTCGGGCTGGGCATCGCCGTGCCGCTGATCCGCGAACGCGACTGGGCGCGGCTGCTCCGCACCGGCGCCGTGGCGGCGGTGGCCGCGTTCGGGCTCTACTTCTTCAGCTACGGCCTCGACGCGCTCAAGCCGCTGCCGCAGGCGTCGGGACGGGTGATCTCGCCGTCGTTCTGGCGGCTGTTCCAGATCGTCGGCGACCACTTGGACCCGGCGAACCCGGCGGCGACGAACATGCTGATCAGCGTGCTGTGGCCGCCGTTGCTGATCGCGATCGCCTGGTACCTGTACAACCGGCTGTCCCCCGACGTGCCCGCGGTGCTCGCGGCCACCTGCGCGCTGACCTTCGCCTGGGTGCTGGTCGCCCCGTGGTCGCTGCCCTGGTACACCGCGCTGGCCTGGGTCACGCTGGCCCTGCTGCCGCGCAACTCGCTGACCCGCTGGCTCACGCTGGTGACCGGCGGGATCGCGCTGCTGCACTTCAGCGGCGGGCACCCGGGCAACCACCCGGGCGCCCCGACCCCGTAGCGGTGTCCGCCCGGCCAGCGGGCCCCGGGCGGGATCCGGGGCGGCCCGGGCGGCCGGGGCCCGGGCGGAACCCGGCGTTCCGGGCCTGGGCCGGGGAGGCGGTCGCCGCGCTGCAGCGCTGGTACCAGCCGAGGACGGGGCTGTGGAAGACCGCTGGCTGGTGGAACAGCGCGAACGCGCTGACCGCGGTGATCCACTACAGCCAGCTGACCGGGGAGCGCAGGTACCGGTACGTCATCGAGACGACGTTCGCCAGGGCGCAGCGGGTCAACCCGGGCTTCAGCACCGAGTTTTACGACGACGACGGCTGGTGGGCACTGGCCTGGATCGCGGCGTTCGACCTGACCGGCGAGGTGAAATACCTGGAGGCGGCCCGTGCGCTGTTCGCGGGGATCGCGGCAGGCTGGGACGAGGTGTGCGGCGGCGGGGTGTGGTGGACGCGAGGCAGGACCTACAAGAACGCGATACCGAACGAGCTGTTCCTGCTGGTCGCGGGCCGCCTGCATCAGCGCACGGCCGGTCGCCGCGGCGGCTATCTGGACTGGGCGCTGCGCGAGTGGCAGTGGTTCGCGGCCAGCGGGCTGATCGGCCCGTCCGGCCTGGTCAACGACGGGCTGACCGCCGCCTGCGGCAACAACGGCGGCACGGCATGGACCTATAACCAGGGCGTGATCATCGGCGGGCTTGCCGTGCTGCACGAGATCACCGGGGATCGCGCGTATGGCGCGCAGGCGGAGGCCATCGCCGCGGCGGCGCTGCGCGACCTGACCGTGCCGCCAGGCATCCTCGCCGAGCCGGGCGAGCCCCGGCCCGGGCACGGCGGGCCCCGGCGCGGATGGCGGCGCGGGCCCCGGCGCGGGCAGCGCGGGCGGAGCGGGCTCCGGCGCGGATGGCGGCGCGGGCAACGCGGCGGCGGCGACCTGGCGCAGTTCAAGGGCATCTTCGTCAGGAACCTGTACGAGCTGTACCTGCGCAGCCCGCGCGCGGAGTACCGCGACTTCATCCTCGCCAACGCGACCTCGCTGTGGCGGAACAGCAGGAACCGGCGGAACCAGATCGGGCTGGCGTGGACCGGGCCGTTCGACCGGGCCGACGCGGTGCGGCAGGGCTCGGCGCTCGACGCGCTCAACGCCGCGGTGGGCGTCGCCGACGACGCGCCGGGCTAGTGCCGCGGCAGGCTGCGTTTGCGCTGCCAGCCGCCGCTTTGCCCCGGACGCGGCAGCGGCGCCAGGCCCAGGCCGCCCCTGCGGGAACTCAGTGATCACAGGCATCAGTCAGCTCAGGCATGCGGCCCAGCAGCCCGAAGATCGCGGAAGATCGGGCCTAAGCGGAAATAACGGGCAGCTATAGGGCACTTGGCCTCAACGGGTCGTTGCAACAGTGCCGGTAGATGACCCTTTCCGCGTCAACGATATACGGGCTGCTGCGGTCGGGGGTGGACGTGCACGGCGGGGGCAGGCCCTCGGCCTGGCCCTTTGTGC
>Ga0209061_1001345_pt1 | contig 42110 bp, 36 predicted proteins | sample Coa_R1_10_FD_187157 | JGI IMG/M metagenome (GOLD analysis project Ga0209061, IMG submission 187157) | Surface soil microbial communities from Centralia Pennsylvania, which are recovering from an underground coalmine fire - Coalmine... | ecosystem: Environmental > Terrestrial > Soil >... | reverse complement strand
TCACCAACGTGGTGACGGTGTTGGGCAGCTACACCGACCCCAAGCTGCCGGTCAAGGATGTCGACATCGCCTACTTCCATCGCTCCCTGCACATGATCGAAAAGCGCGAAGCCTACCTGAACAACACCATCAACTACTTGAAGCCCACGGGCGAGATCGTCGTGATCGACAAGAACCCACAGGATAACACCCAGAACTGGATGTGGCTCAGGAAATCTGACCTCGATAGCTGGATGGCCGCCGATGGCTTCTATGATGTCCATCACTTCGGGCTGTTCGACGACATGTATTTCGTGGTCTATCAACGCCCCTATGCCGGGAGCGTCCTGACTAAACGGATGATGGAACAGATGAAAAAGGAGTCGCAGTAGCAAGCACGCGGCGGGGCGGAAAGCGGCTGGGCTCTCTTTTGGCAATTAGACCGCTTAGGTGCCGGAGCGCGTTTAGACGTTACCGGCACCTCGCGCCCTGGGCTGGCACTGCAATCTATTGAGGTCAACTTCAATATTGCGGTCAGCTTTAACCGGTTTGGATTCGAATCTTCAGGGCATTTTCGTCGTTCAATTTCTATACGGAGACAATCGCTTATGTCGGTAGTCGGGCAGCGGCGCGAGCTACTCAAAAGCTTGGGAATCGCGGTGGCGGCCAGCGTCGTCGGCCTGACGGCAGGCCATGAAAAAGCACAAGCGGCCGGCGCACCAGCCCTGCTACCTCACGGCGCAACGAGTTTGCGAGAACTAAGCATACGTCTGGAGCGTGCGCCGCGGCGGCGGGATTTCAAGAGCGTCCCGATGATTCTGCGCGACCCCAGCCAATGGGATAGCCGGGCGCTGATGGAGCTTGCGGCCTATCGCTCCGGCCCGAAGCAGTGCTGGAGTAACTCCAACTACGCCTCGCATTGGCTGACCGTGATGCGCAACACGCTGAACACCGAAGTATTCTCCTATCGCCATCCCGATTTTTTGTGCGTGTCGGGCACTCACGGCACCGCCCATCTGGCACTGGAGGACGAGGCGATGTGGGAAAAGTACCGGTTAGGAAGGTTAATTCCGGGCGGCAAGGTTCATGACAACGCTTTGGGCCGCCCAACCCCGCCCACGATCGCGATGGAGGTGGAAGCGGCCGATGGAATTTATTCCGAACGCGGCGAGACCGTGCCAGTCCTGCAACGGCGCGGCGTCGTGTTCATGTGCTGCCACAACATCATCTGGGCCCTGTCCGGCCGCCTGATCGCGATGGGCAGCAACCCTGACCATCTCTCCCAGCCCGCGCTGGCCGCGGAGCTGACCAACCATCTGCTCCCCGGCGTTATCCTCACACCCGGAGTGGCCGCCGCTATAATGGAGCTGCAAAACGCCGGCTTCGCCTACGCCGCGAGCTAAGCCGAGAGCGTGCGCGCGAGCTTGGCTCCGTTGTGTGAATCTCTATACGCTCGTGACCCTTTCATGCTAGGTCGTGGGAACCACCTAGCCCTCGATTTCGCTCGCAGGCGTAAGGCTTAATTCGCAACTAAATGGCAGACACAACCCTTTCCATCCAGCCATCATCGTCCGAGAGAATAGCCAAGGCCGCGTTGCTCGAGCGCTTGGTAGAACAGGCGCGCGCGATGTTTCCCGCTCTGCGCGAGCGCGCATTGGCCGCTGTCCAGGCCCGCCGCTTGCCGCGCGAGACGATAGAGGAGTTCGTCGCCGCAGGCTTCTTCAAGGTCTTCCAACCTAACCGCTTCGGCGGCTACGAGCTTGACTACGGCTATCCGCAACTACGTTTATGCGGCGAGATCGGGCGCGCTTGTGGCTCCAGCGCCTGGGTTTTATCCGTGATGAACGTGCACGCCTGCCAAGTGGGGATGTTCAATCTGCAAGCCCAGAATGACGTTTGGGGCGACACGCCCGATGCTCTGGTCTGCAGCGCCTTTGTACCCGATCGCAGCGATTTCACCCCGGCGCCAGGAGGTTATCGACTGTCGGGGCGCTGGAAATTTTCCAGCGGCGTGGACTATGCCCATTGGGTGATGCTGGGCGCGCCGCTGGCACGCGGCTCGGGCGCGCCCGAGATGATCTGGTGCCTGGTGCCGCGGCGCGACTTCAGCATCATCGACACTTGGCATTCCATCGGCTTGCGAGCCACCGGCAGCAACGACATCGAAATCCGCGACATTTTTGTTCCGGCCCATCGCACCTTGCCACTGGCCACCCTGATGGCGGGCGAGGGCCCCGGCGCCGCCTTCCATCGCAGTCACATTTATCGAATTCCGGCTTTTTCCAACAGCACGTTGATTTCAGCCGCCACCGGCATTGCCCGCGGCGCGCTGGAGGAATTCGTCGAGCGGCTGCACAGCCGCCCGCCCGCCGCCGGTCGCCCCGGCGCGCAGAGCGAAGCATTACAGTTGGCAATCGCCCACGCGGGTGCGCTCATAGACAGCGCGGTTGCGCTGCTCAGCGCCGACGCTCAGGAATACAATGAAGTGGTTGGTTCAGGACAAAAACTGAGCGAGGAACAATGCGCTCGTTTTCTGCGCAACCCCGCCTTTGTCGGGCAGGCGCTGATGGAGGCCACCGACCGACTGCAAAACCTCAGCGGCGCGCACGGTCTGGACGAGAGCAGCGCGATCGCCCGCGCTTTCGTCGATATTCGCGCGATGATGAGTCACGTCGGCCTGCGCTGGCACATGGCCGCACGCCCCTGGGGCCAAGTTAGCCTTGGCGTCATGGCACGCAACCCGCACGCGTAGGGCCGGTGGCGCCATCGGCTCCTGCGCCGGTACACGACGCAAAGCCCGGAAATGCTCAGGCGTTGAAGATCGAGGAATCGATCGCCGTGCCATTGCTCTTGCCCAACAGGGCCAACCCCATCCGGGCAGGATCGAAGAAAATCTGGGCTAGCTCCACGATCTGATCGTTGGTCACCCGCTCGATCTCGCTGGCGGTCTCCTCGGGCGTGATATCGCGACCGAAATAGATCTCGTTGCGCGCGATACGATTCATACGGCTTTCGGTGGATTCCATCCCCAGCAACATGTTGCCCTTGAGCTGGCTCTTAGCACGGCGCAGTTCCGCTGGCCGCAAGCCCTCGCGATAAATCGCGCGTAACTCGCGCAAAGTAATGTCCAGCACCTCGTTCACCCATTCGGGATTGGTCCCGGCGTAGATTCCGACGTAGCCGCAGTCCAGATGCGAGGACAGGAACGAGTAGATCGTATAGACCTTGCCGGCTTTTTCCCGCACTTCCTGAAACAGCCGCGAGGACATCCCACCGCCCAGCGCCGTGTTCAGCACGTAGGCCGCGTAGCGCAGCTCATGATTGACTCCAATCGACGGTCCACCCAAACAGATGTGCGCCTGCTCCAAATCCTTTTCGTAGTTGAAGACCCCGGGTGAAATTGCAGGGGGTACCAGCTTCTCGGTCGGGGCACCGGCGGCAATCCCGTTGAACAAGTTCTCGCATTGCGCCACTAGTCGAGCGTGGTCGAGCTTGCCGGCGGCCGCGATCAGCACGCGCTCGGCTCGATAGCGTTGGCTCATGAAAGAGGTCATCAACGCTCGGTCGATGGCATTGACCGTGGCCACGCTACCGAAAATCGGCAGCGAGAGCGGGTGGCCCTCCCAGAAGTGCAGGTTGAAGAGGTCGTGAATGAAATCGTCGGGAGTATCTTCGGCCTGCGAAATTTCCTGAAGAATCACCTGCCGCTCGCGATCGATTTCCTCCGGATCGAACACGGAATGCAAGAAGATGTCGGCAAGCAAACCGGTAGCCATCGGAAAATCTTCGCCAAGGACACGGGCGTAGTAGCAAGTATATTCCTTGCCCGTGAAGGCGTTGAGGTTGCCTCCGACCGCGTCCATCTCTTCGGCGATCTGCGCCGCGCTGCGCGTTGGTGTGCCCTTGAAGAGCAGATGCTCGATGAAGTGCGAAACCCCGTTCTCGGCCGGCGTCTCGTAGCGCGATCCGTTGGCGACCCAAATGCCCAGTGACGCCGACAGCGCCTGCGGCATCTCCTCGGTGAGCACCCGCACGCCGTTGGCCAGCACGCTTTTGCGCATCATCCTGTCGCGTCTCCTCAGACCTGGCTACCTTGGGCGTCTTCCTGGGCTTCCCGCACCGACAGGCGAATCTTGCCGTTGCGATCGACGTCGAGCACCTTGACCATCACTTCGTCGCCCTCGTTGAGCACGTCTTCGACTCGACGAACGCGGGTGTTGGACAACTGCGAGATATGGACCAGACCATCGGTGCCTGGCAGGATTTCGACGAAGGCGCCGAAATCCACCACCTTGCGCACCTTGCCCTTGTATATTTTGCCGATCTCGGGCTCGGCGGTGATCGAACGAATCGCGTTGATCGCGCGCTCCAGGGCCACGCCGTCGGCCGAGGCGATGAGCACGGTACCGTCGTCTTCGATATCGATCTTGCAACCGGTATCCTCGACGATCCCGCGAATAACCTTGCCGCCTGGCCCGATGACCTCGCGAATCTTGTCGGGCTTGATATGCAACGTAACGATCCGCGGGGCGTAAACCGAAATTTCGCTACGCGGCGCTTCCAGCGCCTTCTGCATTACCTCAAGCACGAACAAGCGAGCATCGCGCGCCTGATGCAGGGCTTGGCGCATCACGTCGCGGGTGATGCCACCCACCTTGTTATCCATCTGAATGGCGGTGACGCCTTGCGCCGTGCCCGCGACCTTGAAGTCCATGTCGCCCAGATGGTCTTCGTCGCCCAGGATGTCGGTAAGGACCTTGACTCGATCGCCCTCCTTGACCAACCCCATCGCAATACCCGCCACCGCCGCCTTAATCGGCACCCCAGCGTCCATCAGCGCCAAACTACCGCCGCACACCGTCGCCATCGAGGAGCTGCCGTTGGACTCCAACACCTCGGACACCACGCGAATGGTGTAGGGAAACTCGCCTTCGGCCGGCAGCACCGGCAGCAGGGCACGCTCGGCGAGCGCCCCGTGACCGATCTCGCGCCGCGAGGGGCCGCGCAGGAACTTGGCCTCGCCGGTGGAGAAAGGCGGGAAGTTGTAATGAAGCATGAACTTCTTGTAGTGCTCGCCGAGCAAGGCGTCGATCTTCTGCTCGTCAGCCGAAGTCCCCAGGGTGACCGTCGCCAGCACTTGAGTTTCGCCCCGGGTAAAGATAGCCGAACCATGAGTGCGTGGCATCGCCTGGGTAATCGCGCTCAGCTCGCGGATTTCGGTGGAACTACGGTCGTCGATACGCCGATCCTCCATCACGATCGCCCGCCGCACGCGCTCGCGCACCACGTAATCGTAAGCGTCGCGCAGTTGTGCTTCACTGTCGGGGAAGCGTTGGGTCAGTTCGCCGACAATCCGATCCTCCAGCTCTCGCAGCGCCATCCCGCGCTCTTTTTTGCCCGCCGCGGTCAGCGCTACCTCAAGCCCCTCGGCCGCCCGCTCGCGCACCGCTTCGACCACTTCGGGCGCGCGCTCCTTGGCCTTGAATTCGCGCTTGGGTTTGCCGACCTGGCGACGCAATTCCTGCTGGATCTCGAAAATCGGTGCCAAAGCTTCATGCCCGGCGAACAGCGCATCCAGCACCCCTTCTTCATCCACGATATTGGCGCCGCCTTCCAACATCATGATGGAGTCGGGCTTACCCGCGAGCACCAGCGAAATATCGCTGTTTTCCATCTCGCTGCGCTGAGGATTGATCACCAGCCGGCCGTCGATCCGGCCCACACGCACCGCCGCTACCGGCCCGTTATGCGGAACGTCGGAGATTTCCAGGGCGGTGGAGGCCGCAATCAGCGCCAGCATATCGGGGTCGTTTTCGCGATCCACCGACAAGACCGTGACGATAATCTGAGTCTCCTTGTCGTAGCCCTTGGGGAACAAGGGGCGCATCGCGCGGTCGATCAGGCGCGAGGTCAGAATTTCCTTCTCCGAAGGGCGCCCCTCGCGCTTGAAGAAGCCGCCAGGAATCTTGCCGGCGGCGAAAGTCTTTTCCAAATAATCGACCGTCAGAGGGAGAAAATCGACGTTTTCCCGGCTTTTGTAAGAGGAAACCACCGTAGCCAGGACGACGGTTTCGCCATATTGAGCTAGCACCGCGCCATGCGCCTGCCGGGCCAATCGGCCGGTTTCGAGGGAGAGCTTGCGCCCGTGGAAGTCGATTTCGAGCTTCCTAACCATAATGTTTTACCTGAGGGAGATGAAAAACGGCTGTTCCCTATCCAGGAACAGAGCGGGGGTTCTGTCACCGGTCGTCCCGTTGCACCCACGCCCGACACTCCTCGGGCCATGGCCGCTGGGACATGTGGCAGCCTATCTCCGAATGCCCAACCGATCGATCAACGTCTTGTAACGGTTGAAATCACACCCCCGCAGATACTCCAGCAAACGACGCCGTTTGCCAACCAAGCGCAATAATCCGCGTCTGGAATGATGATCTTTCGCATGCGATTTGAAATGCTCGGCTAAACCTTCGATCCGCGCCGTAATCAGCGCGATTTGGACTTCAGGAGAGCCGCTGTCGTTGGCGACACGAGCATTGCTGCTGATTATTTCTCGCTTGCGAGCGGATGCCAGGGGCATTGGGAGACTCTTTCTTTCCCTTTTCCTTTCGTTCGCGCAGACTCTAACATGGGCGGCACGCGCAAACAAGCACCCCGACGCTCCCCCGCTGGGGGGCGCGCGCTTTCTGCGAGGCCTTGCCATCCAAATTTCGCTGGCCTGCATTCATGAAAGGACTATCCGGGCGCGACAATGTCTGAACACGCTGCTCACAATGTCAGCTTCAGCGCGCGGGGGCCGCGGAAGCGGCCCGCTTGGGTCCACTCGATTTGCTCCGCAGCCAGCCGCAAAGCGGGGAACCGAGCCACGATCGCGCCAACCGCCACTTGCGCTTCCAAGCGCGCCAAACCAGCACCCAAGCAGTAGTGGATACCGTGACTGAAGCTTAAATGCTCGTTGTCGCGGCGTTCGATATCGAAGCGGTCGGGTTCCTCAAAACGTGCAGGATCCCGATTGGTGGCGCCAAATAACACAGATACCATCTCGCCGCGCCGGATAACTCGCCCGCCGATCTCGCTCTGGACGGTCGCGACCTGGGGAGATGGCGCCTGCGTGGGCGGATCATACCGCAGGACCTCCTCAATCGCACCGGCAATCAGGGCGGGATGGTCGCGCAGCTTGCGATGTTGGTCCGGATGGTTGAGCAACGCAATCAGTCCGTTGGCGATAAGATTGCGGGTGGTGGCGTGGCCGGCCGCGAACAGGGTTTCGATCATCGTGATGATCTCCTCGGCTTCCATCGCACGCTCCTCATGCCGAACGCTCAACAGCGCGCTGAGCAAGTCCTCGCCCGGGCTCTTGCGCTTATCCTCCATCAGCCGCTTGAGATAGTCGTGAAAGTCCTGGCTGGCGTGCGCTCCGGCCTCCATCATCGCGGGGGTGCGCAACAGTCCGCGTGAAACCACAATCCCTTCCACCCACTCCCGCAGCGTCGCCCAGTCCTCCTGGGGCACCCCAAGCATCGCCGAGATAACGTCGGCGGGAATCGGATAGGCAAAATCTGCCACCACTTCGATTGCGCCTTGCACCGCTGCCCGCTTAAGCGCCCTATCAACCGCCGCTTCGATATGAGGCCGCACCGCCGCAATTCGCTGGGGCGAGAAGGCCTTGGCCATGATCCCCCGCAGCCATGAATGCCGCGGCGCATCGGTAAAGGCCAGCTCGCGGCTTTGAAAGGCAACAATTGGGTGATCCGGACCGAACTGAGCGCGAATGAGATCAAGATATGCGCTGCGGCTGAAAGTCGGGTTGCGCAGATAAGCGAGTGCATCGGAATATCGCGTCAGCATCCAGACCTTGGTCAGAGTGCTGTAATGGACAGGATCGTCGCGGCGCAGGCGATGGTAGAGCGGATAAGGATCGGGATGGCCGGGCAGCGTAGGATCGCAATCAAGCGGGAAAGGCTCTTGGCTTATCGCTATCACGACCTTGTTCCACTGCGGCTTAGCCGCCGCTTGGACTGCTTTCTTGCGTCTCGGTGCGGCGATATATGACCGCCGAACCTAGCCAAGCGACAATAAACAGCCCGATAATTACCAACCCGAGGTTGCTGAAGTTCAGCCCACTCCATTGCGGCCGGCCCATCGCCTGTCCGATCAGCCCCAGTGCTTCGATCGCCCCGATCGCAACCGCCACCGCGACCGAGATGAGGGTAATGGTGAAATTGTAGTAAAGACGGCGGACCGGCTTCATGAAGGCCCAAGCGTACGCACCCAGCATCAGGACCCCGTCGCTGGTATCGACAAGTGCCATCCCCACCGCAAACAAAGCGGGGAAGACCATGATCGACCAGATAGAGAGCCCCTTGGCGGCCTCGGTGGCCGCGATTCCCAAGACGGTAATTTCAGTGGCAGTGTCGAAGCCCAGACCGAACAGAAAACCCAGCGGAAACATATGCCAAGTGCGTGTAATGAGCCGAAAAAGTGGCTTGAATAGTCGCGCCAGGAAACCCCGCTGTTCCATCAAGAGGTCCAAGTCACCCTCGGAATAGACCCCACCGCTACGTAGCTGACGCAAGACCAGCCAGACCGAGCGCAAAATCATCAAGTTGATAGCCGCGATGGCAAACAGAAACAGTGCGGAAATGCCGGTGGAGAGCGCCCCACCGATACTTCTCCAGGCGGCGAAATCGCGCTGCACCGTCGATGCTCCGACCGCGACCGCAGCCGCGGCCAGTACCACCACGGTGGAATGGCCCAGCGCGAACCAGAAACCCACGCCGATAGGCTGTTGCCCCTGTTGGATAAGCTTGCGAGTGACGTTGTCAATGGCAGCCAGATGGTCGGCATCAACCGCATGGCGCAAACCGAAGCCATAGGCCAGCAATGCCGCGCCCAGAAAGACCGGCTGGGCGCGAAAAGTCAGCGCCGCCCAGATCCAGACCGCCGCCGTAGCCAGCATCAGCAGGCTATATAGACCAGCGATTTTGGCGCCTAGTGGCCAATCCGAAAAAAAATACTTTAAGTCAAACCTCAAGCAGCGACGGTCCCTTTGAATGGCGGTTTGCTACAGTTAGCACAAGCTTTAATCCCTGGCTGCTCAAGGCTCAAGGTCTCAAATGCGTCTCGCTGAACAAAACCGCTACCGCACGAAAACACGCAACAAACGCAAGCCATCCGCGCCAGAGCACTGCGCGATCGCTATCAATTCCGACCCCCGCACCGCCATGAAAAGACCCTCGCGAGCGCCTATCGATGGTATCAGCGCGGAAGCATCACCATGGCGAAGGCGGCGCTCGCTCTCTTCATCGACCTCCACTCGCGCCATCTTGCTCAACGCCTCGGCCATTGGAATAACGTGCTGGGAGAGCTGCTCGGGCGCCTCCATCAACTCTTCCAACCGATGGGCGTGAACAACCACAAAGCCCGCGGTGGCCAATCGCCGTAGTTGCACCAGATGAGCCATCGTGCCCAATGCCAGTCCGATATCTCGCGCCAAAGTTCGCACGTAGGTCCCCGGCGAGCAGATCAGGCTGACGCGCAGATGATTGAAATCAACCAGATCCAGTTCCAAGGCTTCGATCCGAACAACGCGCGGCGGTGGCGGCTCGACCGGTTCGCCGCGGCGAGCCAATTTGTACAGCGGAACACCCGCTCGCTTGAGGGCTGAAAAAATTGGTGGGACCTGCCTAATCTCGCCGATAAACTGTTTGGCCACGGCGGCCACACCGGCGCGATCCAGTCGAGGTACAGGCGCGGTCGCCACGACCTGCCCGGTCCGATCGCAGCTATCGGTCTCGGCTCCCAGCGCGATGATACCTTCGTACTGCTTGTGGCTGGACTCCAGGAACGGTGCCAACTTGGTGGCCTCGCCAATAAGAATCGGCAGCAAGCCGGTGGCAAACGGATCGAGCGTGCCCAAATGGCCAACCCGGTAAGGCCTAACCACACGCTTGATCGCCCGCACGACTTGCGCCGAACCTACCCCCGGCGGCTTATCGACCAGCAGTACACCGTGCATCGTGTGCCCGCGAGCCGTCGATTACTGGGCCAGCTTCCGCAAGATCGCGTCAATTCTCGCCGCACGCTCGCTGCTGCGATCGAATTCAAAATCCAGTTGCGGGCTATAGCGCAATCCCAGCTCGCGGCCAATTTTTTGACGAATGAACCCGCTGGCGCTGCGAAACCCAGCAGCCGCCTCGGCGGCACGGGCGGCGCCCTCGAGGTGAGAGAAAAAAACCCGCGCCTGGCGTAGATCGGGACTGAGCTTGACCTCGGTGAGCGTGACTCCGCGCAGGCGGGGATCCTTGAGGTCACGCTGGAGCAAACTAGAGATCTCGCGCAGCAACGCTTCGGCCACGCGTTCGGGCCGACGCCCTTCACTACCAAGCATATGGCGATTTTATCCGGATTGCAGTTCGGCTTGAAGCCGCAGCCGCTACAGATAACTTTCTACCTAGCTGAAAGGGCGTTCCCGCATCGTCGCGCCTGGGGTTTGTTGCTGTGTGATGGACATCCCCGGCCGCACCTCTTGCCGCAACCGCCGCCGCACGGCAGCCTTTCAGTAGTTAAGAAATTCCACCTCTTCGCTACCCAAGGGAGCCAGGCCGACCGCCTCGATGAAGTTGACAACCTCGCGCAGCGCGCCGTCGACGAAGGCGCGGTCGCTGCCAACCTGACAAATGCCCAGTTCGGCTCGCTGCCAAAGGTCGTGATCCGCGGATTCTGCAATGGAGACGTTGAACTTGTTGCGCACACGGTCCTTGATCGCGCGCAATACCTGCCGCTTGCCCTTGAGCGAATGGTTATCGGGCAGGAACAGGGTCAACCTCAATACCCCAACCACCATCGTCATCCCCTAAAGACGCATTGGCTTACGCAACGCGCACGGCCTCCCAACCCTAGCCCTCCCTCCTCCAGGGCAAATCATCGAGGAGGGGACAAAAGGGCGCACGATCCTTTAGAGCTGTTTTTCTGCGGCGACCGGGGCGTGCCCGGATTCCACCGCAGGTGCGCCTAGCTTGCGTACCACGGCTTCCAGCTCGAAATCCTCGATCACATCGCCGGGTTTGAGGTCGTTGTAATTTTCCAGCCCGATACCGCATTCGTAACCGGCCAAAACTTCGCGTGCGTCATCCTTGAAGCGGCGCAGCGACCCGATTCGGCCTTCCCACACCACACGACTGTCGCGCACCAGGCGAGCGCGCGCGCCGCGCAGAATGCGCCCGTCCTGAACCATCGAACCGGCAATGGTCGAGCCCAAAACACTGAAAATCTGCCGCACCTCGGCCCGACCTAGATTCTTCTCCCGATATGTCGGCGCCAACAGCCCCTCCATCGCCTCGCGAATCTCGTTCACCGCGTCATAAATGATGGTGTAGAGCCGGATATCGACCTTCTCGGTCTCGGCCAGCGCTGCCGCCTTGGGCTCGGGCCGCACATTGAAGCCGACGACGATCGCGCCCGACGCCGCGGCCAGCGAGACATCGGTCTCGGAGATTCCACCCGCCGAAGCATGGATTACTTCCACCTTGACTTCCTGAGTGGAGAGTCGGCGCAAATACGCCGCCAGCGCCTCGACCGAGCCCTGCACGTCGCCCTTGACCACGACCTTGAGTTCTTTGACCTCGCCCGCCCGCATCCGCTGGCTGAGATCCTCCAGCGAGACCCGGCTGGTCTTCTGCAATTCGCCCTCGCGCTCTTTGCTCAGGCGAAATTCGGCCACCTGGCGGGCTTTGGCCTCGTCAGCCACCGCGATCAACGGAACCCCTGGCTCGGGTACCCCTGACAGTCCGAAAATCTCCACCGGCGTGGAGGGACCAGCCTGCGTCAGACGCTGCCCCAAATGGTTGAGCATCGCGCGCACCCGACCGTAAGTGGTGCCACACACGAAGGGATCGCCCTGATGCAACGTGCCTTCTTGAACCAGCACGGTGGCCACCGGGCCACGCCCGCGATCGAGTTGCGCTTCGATTACAGTAGCGCGCGCCAGGCGATCGGGATTGGCCTTGAGGTCGAGCAACTCTGCCTGCAACAAGACCATCTCCAATAGCCGATCGATACCCTCACGAGTGCGGGCCGACACCCCCACGGTTATGACATCGCCGCCGTAGTCTTCGGGAATCAGGCCGTTTTCGGAAAGCTGCTGCTTGACCCGGTCCAAATTGGCCTCGGGACGATCGATCTTGTTGATCGCCACGATGACCGGAACCTTGGCCGCACGAGCGTGGTTGAGTGCTTCCACCGTCTGTGGCATCACCCCTTCGTCGGCCGCAACCACCAGGATTACGATGTCGGTTACTTTGGCCCCACGTGCCCGCATCGCAGTAAAGGCTTCATGGCCGGGGGTATCGACGAAAGTGATACTGCGGCCGTTGACCTCCACCGTATAGGCGCCGATGTGCTGGGTAATTCCGCCAAATTCGTCCGCGGTCACGCTGGTATGGCGAATAGCATCCAGCAGCGAGGTCTTGCCGTGGTCGACATGCCCCATGACCGTGACCACGGGTGGACGGGGAAGCTGATTTTCGGCGGTCGCTTCCTCGGCCCCTTCCTCGATCGCGGCTTCGACGTCGAAGGCCACGTTCTCGACATTGTAGCCGAACTCGCTTGCGACCAGGGTTGCGGTATCGACGTCGAGCACCTGATTGACAGTGGACATCAAGCCCAATGTCATCAGCTTCTTGATGACCTCGGCAGCCTTGACTCCCATGTTGCGAGCCAAGTCAGCGACGGTCACCCCCTCGGAGACTCGCACCACACGCTTGGAAGCTCTGGGCGTGGTGATTTCGGTCTTACGCTGCTCCTTGCCGGGCAAGGCACGCCGTTTTTTGGGAAACCGGCCGCCACGAATCTCGCGCTCGGCGATTAAATCTCCCGGTTCCTTCTTGACCACGCGCCGTTTCTTGATTGCGCGTGCGCCGGGTTTGGCAGGCGCCTGTCCCACCGGCATCGCTGGTGCTTCGACCGGAGCGCTGGGAACTGGACGTCCCATCCGCGGGCCACCCATCGTCGGTCGTCCCGGTCCCCCCGGCATTCCCGGTCGCAGCGGCGGACCGCCAGGGCGGGTCGGAGGCGTGGCCGGCCGCGCCGGTACTGCCTTGCGCAGGTCGATTTTGCCCAACACCTTGGGCCCCTGCTGCTGATCATCCAGTACGGGGGCCGAGGCGTGGCCGCGCGCCAAATTAATAACCTGCGTGCGTCCGGTCGGCCGCACGGTCTCCCGCGTCACCCCTGAAGGAGACACACTTACGCGTCCGCCCGGCAGGTTACGCACCGCCCCTGGCTGCACGGGCGGGGTGGAAAACACATTGGGCTTGGCCGTTTGAGGAGGCGGTACTGGCTGCATGCGCTCCGTAGCCGCTTTGGCATCGGCTGCCGGCGTCGTTTCCAGGCGAGCCCCGCCGTTCAACGGCGGCGTAGGCGCTTCCGATGCGCTGGCGGGCGAGTCGTTCTCGGCCACCTGCGGCGGGCTTATCGCGGCTGGAGCCTGGGCTGTGGCTGAGGCAACTTCGGGCGCTGCGGGAGCAACCTCGGGCAACTCTAGCGTGGGCTCGGGCTCCGCCATCGTCTCCAAAAACGGCGCCGCCAGATCGGGCGTCTCGGCGCTCTCCAATTCAAAATGGAAGGGCTCTGCCCCACCCTGGCTCGGCGCGGGCGGCGGGGGGGCTTCGGGCTCGGAATGGCGCCGGCGCATGACCGTCTCGTTCAGGCGCTTTTCAACCACCTTGCCGGCGGTGGTCTCAAAAACGGTCTCGCGGCGCAGCAAAGCGGCGCGATTGGCTTGCTCGTTGAGGTCGGCGCGGATACGTTCGGCTTCCTCGGGAGCTAGCAAGCTTGCGTCGGAGCGTCCGTGCGCCAGTTTGAGGCGCTCGCAACTATGTAGTACGTCCTCGACCGAGACGTTCCATTCCAAAGCCAAAGTCTTTATACGTTTACGAGCCATTGCCTATATTCTATGCATGCTGCGGTGATGTAGCTAGCCGCTCCAGCATCATCTTTACCAAAGCGCTTCGCTCGGCGCGATCAATCGAGCGCCGCAGCGAAGTAAACTTCTCGACCTTCAACCCGGCAAAACGCGCCAAACATTCGCGCCTGGGGTGCAAGTAACCACCTCGCCCCTGGCCCTGGCCGCTCAAGTCCCAGTACAGTGCGCCCCCCTCGCCGGCCGTCAGCCGCAGCAGGTCGGATTTGAATCCGCGCTGGCGGCACGCCATGCAGCGACGCTCAGGCCTATGACGGGACCTCGCCGTTGCCATCTTCGTGCGACTCCACTTCCCCGGTCTGGGCTGCGCTTTCTCCGGCCGCGCCGCCGGTCTCACTCTGGGCGGCCGCCACGGCACGCGCCGCGGCTTCAGCTTCTTCGGACTGGCGCCGTTTGTGGGCCACATGCGACTGCGCGGCGGCGATCAGTTGAGTGGCGCGCTCGGCCGAGATGCCATCGATTTCAAAGGCATCAATCGCAGTCTCCGATAATTGCTCGGCGGAGCGAAAACCCCATTGATAGAGCAACTCGGCGTTGATGTCGCCCACCCCCGGAATCGCGTTGAGCGAGGCCCGCGCGGCCCGCGCCTCTTCCTCCGCCTCGGCCTCGCTGCGTACGTCAAGTTTCCACGCAGTCAGGCGATGGGCCAGGCGGACGTTCTGACCGCGCTTGCCGATGGCCAGGGAAAGCTGATCGTCGGGCACGATCACCTCCATCGCGTGCTCTTCCTCGTCGATTATCACCTTGGAGACCTTGGCCGGCGCCAGCGCGCGGCAGACCAGTTCGGCCTGATCTTCGGTCCACGGCACAATATCGATCTTCTCGCCGCGCAACTCCTGCACCACCGATTGCACCCGGGTGCCCTTGAGTCCCACGCAGGCCCCCACCGGATCGACATCCGAATCGTTGGAATAAACCGCCACCTTGGCTCTTCCCCCGGGCTCGCGCGCGCATTGGCGAATCTCCACGATTCCCTCGTAAATCTCCGGCACTTCCTGCTCGAAGAGCTTGCGCAGGAATTCGTTGGAGGTGCGCGACAGAACGATGGACAGCCCCTTCTCCGACAGATCGACCTCCAGTATCAGGGCGCGAATCCGATCGCCCTGGCGATATCGCTCGTGAGGGATCTGTTCCTTTTCGGGCAAAATAGCTTCGGTGCGGCCCAGGTTTACAATCATGTTCTTGCGCTCGAAGCGCTGCACAATGCCCGAGATCACCTCGCCCCTACGGTCCTTGAATTCGCTGTAAATCTGTTTACGTTCGGCGTCGCGGATATGCTGGATTAGGTTCTGCTTGGCCGCCTGGGCCGCGATGCGTCCCATGGTCGCGGTATCCAGCTTGATCAAAATCTCGTCGCCGGCCTGGGCCTCAGGGTCATATTTGGTGCGTGCTTCGGCCAATCCGACTTGGCTCGCCCCTGCCTCCTCGCTGACGGTCTTGATCTCGAACAACTCCACTTCGCCCAGGTCGGCGTTGTAGCGCGACTCGATGTTGCGCTCGGCTCCAAAGGTGCGCCGCGCCGCCGAATGCATCATCTCTTCGACGGCACTGATGACGATGGATTTATCGATGCCCTTTTCCTTGGATACCTGTTCGATAACCCGGTTCAAATCCGGCTGCATTGTAGCCTCCCACGCGCCTGTGGCGCCAAATCGCTGCTCTAACTCAGCCGCCGCCGCGCCACCTATCCCGGGCGCGGGCTCTGGAACTGATGTTGGTATCGGGCCTCCTTTATATCCTCGAAGCGCAGACTCAAGCGCCGTCGGCTAATCTCGTCTTCGACCTCGATCCCGCCAGCATCAACCGTCGCCAGCACGCCCACGAACGATTTCTGCCCCTCGTGCCCCTGATGGGTGCGCACCTTGACCCGCTGGCCGCAGTAGCGTTCGAAATGGCCCAGCTTGGTCAGCGGCCGATCCACGCCCGGGGACGATACCTCCAAGGTGTAGCTCCCCTCCACCGGGTCATACACGTCCAGCAGGTCGCCCACCATCCGGCTGATCGGCTCCAACTCGTCCAAGCCGATCCCACCCTCGGGCCGATCCACAAACAACCGCAGCAGCGCGCCCCGCGGGGCGCCGCGATACTCCACCAAAACCAGCTCGAAACCCAGCCGCTCGATATGCGGCTCGAGCAACTCCATCACCCTGGCGGCGGTGGGATTGAGCTTAAGGACCATGGCTGCCATCCCTGCCGGCGCTCTGGGCGTCGGCGGCCCCAATAAAAAAGTGGGCTCAAGCCCACTTCCCGCCTTGAGCTTACCATCGAGCGCGCTTGCTCTTCAAGGCGGGGGTCAGGGGAGTGGGAGCGCCTACTCTTCCTCGTTTTGCAGCCGGGACAGCACCGAAAGGTCTTCTAAGGTCGTGGTATCACCCAAGCTCGCGTCGCCGGCGGCGATCTGGCGAAGCAAGCGGCGCATTATCTTGCCGCTGCGGGTCTTGGGCAGCGCCTCGGTAAAGCGAATCGTATCGGGACGCGCAAACGCGCCGATTTCCTTGGCGACGTGCGCGCGCAGCTCCTCGCGCAGCTTGTCGCTTCCGCCATGAGTCCCTTGCAAGGTTACGAAACAGACCAGCGCTTGCCCCTTAAGTTCGTCGGGCCGGCCGACCACAGCCGCTTCCGCGACCGTGGGATGAGAGACCAGCGCGCTTTCCACTTCCATCGTGCCCAGACGATGACCGGCGACGTTTATTACGTCGTCCACGCGACCCATGATCCAAAAGTAACCGTCCTGGTCGCGCCGCGCGCCGTCACCCGTGGTGTACACTTCCGGAATTTGGGAAAAATACTGCTGCCGATAGCGCTCGGGGTCACGAAAAATCGTGCTCAACATCCCCGGCCAAGGCCGCTTGATAACCAACAGCCCGCCCTGGTTGACGTCCACCGCTTGTCCGTCCCGATTGACTACTTCCGCGATCACGCCAGGCAGTGGCTTGGTCGCCGAACCGGGCTTGGTAGGAGTCGCCCCCGGCATCGGACTAATCAAAATGCCGCCGGTTTCGGTCTGCCACCAGGTATCGACGATCGGGCAGCGCCCACCACCCACCACTTCGTGGTACCACATCCAGGCCTCCGGGTTGATGGGCTCGCCCACCGAACCGAGCAGCCGCAGGCTGGAGAGGTCGTGCTTGCGTACCCATTCGTCGCCCCACTTGACGAAGGTTCGAATCGCGGTGGGCGCGGTATAAAAGGTGTTGACCCGATACTTCTCGATTATTTGCCAGAACCGATCGTTGGCTGGGGCGTTGGGCGCCCCCTCGTACATCAGAGTCGTGCCCCCCGCCGCCAGCGGTCCATAAACCACATAGCTGTGGCCGGTGACCCAGCCCACATCGGCGGTACACCAGAACAGATCTTCGTCGCGCAGGTCGAAGACCCAGCGCATCGTCTTCAGCACGTGCAGCAGATAGCCGGCACTGGAATGGACCACCCCCTTGGGTTTGCCGGTGGTGCCCGAGGTGTACAGGGTGAAGAGTGGATGGTCGGAATCCACCGCCACCGGCTCGCATTGCGCGCTCTGCCCAGCCATCACGTCATCCCACCACAGGTCGCGTCCAGCTTGCATCTCAATGGCTTGGCCCGTGCGCCGCACCACCACGCAATGGCGCACCGAGGGAGTCTGAGGCAGAGCCTCGTCGGCGTTGCGCTTGAGTTCCACAATCTGACCCCGACGCCAGCCGCCATCGGCCGTGATGCAGACCACCGCCTCGGCATCGTTGATTCGGTCGCGCAGGGCGTCGGCAGAAAAGCCGCCGAAGACCACTGAATGGATCGCACCGATGCGTGCACAGGCCAGCATCACGATCGCCGCTTCGGGCACCATCGGCAGATAGATCGCCACCCGATCCCCGGCCTTGACGCCAAGGCTTTTCAGCCCATTGGCGGCGCGCGCCACTTCCTGGGCCAGCAGCTGGTAGGTCAACACCCGGCTGTCGCCGGGCTCCCCCTCCCAGATGATGGCCGCCTTGTTACGGCGCGGACCGTCCAGGTGGCGGTCCAGGCAGTTGTAGGCGACGTTGAGCTGACCGCCCACAAACCACCGGGCGAATGGAAACTTCCACTCCAGAACCTGCTTGAAGGGAGTAAACCAGCTAAGCTCACGGGCCTGCTCGGCCCAAAAGCCATCGGGATCGACCTCAGCGCGTCGATATAGAGCGTCATATTCGGCCAGGGTCTTGATCTGCGCGCGGCTGCTGAAGGAAGGCGGAGGAGGAAATATTCTACTTTCACTCAACAGGCTTTCGATATCGCTTGTTCCAGTGCTGGCCATGGCCTAACTCCTGACTCGCGGCTCGCGAGCCTTTAAGCTCAGATATAAGGTCGCTCCGTCTCCAGATTCGCGCCGATTGGAATGCAGACCCCGCAAGCGCTCCAGCAGCTCAGGTTCGATGGAGGGGGAAAAGAAGGCCGCCAGCTCCACCGCCCGCGCCGCCCAGCGCAACACGATCCTGCCTTCCAGTCCAGCGAAATCATCGAAGAACCAAGCGCAACTGGTGAAGGCCGCCTGCGCCGCTCGTTGCATCTCGAACAGGGCTTGCAGGCGGGCCCGCGCGGCTTCCTCGCCAACTTTGTAGCGAATAAAGAATTGCTCGGCCAGAGCAGGGGACGGATCCAGCGCCAAGCCGATAGATTCGAGCAGCGCCGCACGCGGATCGGCCAACACGCTTGCCGCCTCGCGCGCGTATACCGTGTCCACCTGCGTTTTGACAAACTCCATCGCCTCTCGCAGCGGCGCCCGCCAGCTTTGCGAGGTGCCCTCGCTCAAACGACAGCCGCAATCCGAGCGCCAGCGCTCCACACCGTGCGCGCAGCTCCAAGAAGTCACCCCTTCCAGGGTGAAATTACCGGCCGGGGCGACGCGCTGCAGCACTTCGGCGCAGTTGGTAATGCTCAAATCCGGCTCGCGCGCCAGCCGATCGAACGCCCGTGCCAACTCGGCCGCCCCGTGGCGCTTATGATGGCCGAAGGTCTCGCCATCGGTGGCGATGAGCAGGGTCGCGCCAGGCGCCAGTCCCCGCGCCCGCGCGATAATCGCGTCGGCCCAACGCTCGCCGTCGACGAGTGCGTCACCAAAGGCAACCTGACTGCTCAGCTCGCGGTCGTAGCGAAATACCGCCAAGCTTAGATCGTCGCTACGCCATACGAAGGGCCCCGCACCAGCACTCTCGTCGGCCGTGGCGGCTTGGAATCGCCCCTGCCACGGCGCCAAAATCACGAACTTGATCCCGGCTCGTGCCACCGCCGCCAGTGTCGCCGGGTCGGCGGCACATTCGGGCAGCCAGATTCCTACCGGTAGGCGCTTGAAGCGAAAGCGAAAATCTTCGATCCCCCACGCGATCTGAAGCTCTTTATCGGCGTCGAGGAGCAGCGGCAGGATGGAATGGTTGTACGACTGCGCCAGGGTGTTGCCCTGACCCCCTAGTCGCTGCGCGCTGAGCGCGTCGGCGCGCACGATCGCGCCGTAGGCCTGTTTGCCGTGGCGTTGCATCCAACCCATCAGGGTGGGCCCGAAATCGCAGCTCAGATGTTCATAGTTGTTGCGGAGATGAATGACCGAGCCAGCACTTACTGGGGCATGAGCATTGGCCCCATAGCATTCACTGGTAATCCGCTCATTCCAATTGGAAAAGGGCGCCGCGCTGGGCTCGGGCGCGATCAGCCCGGTCCAGGGACTCTCGCGGGGTGGTTGATAGAAATGGCCGTGTATTACGATACTGCGCTGTGCTTCCGACATACCATCCAATCCGAATCCCGGGATGCCACATAAAGCTTTACTTTAGCATGCAAGCTCCCTAACCACCCGCCCGCATATCCACCGGCTCTTCGACCCGATCCCAACCCTTGGCCGGCCTCACTCCAACCACCAGCAGACCGGTGGCGAAAACCAGGACGATGGCCAATTCGAAGGGACGGACGTAACTGCCAGTCAGGTCGAACAGGATACCCGAGAGCAGCGGTCCCAGTGAATGGGCCACGGCGCCCACCAATAGCACGATACCGCTGAAGGTACCCAGGCGGCGCAGTCCCAGAGTTTCCGCGATCAAAATGGGCAACAGCGTATTGATCGAGGTAGCGGTCGTACCCCAGCACAGGATGAACAACAGCACCATCGGCGTCCGATAGCCGAGATGGGCACTGCCCAGCAGAGCGGCGATACCGGCGGCCAGCACCACCATCGAAACGCTCAGAACTTGGCGCGCACTCAGCCGATCGGCCAATATTCCCAGCAACACCACGCCTACGCCGCTCATCAGGGTTTGCGCGCTAAAAATTGCGGCCGCTTGCCCGGGGGCAAACCCCGCCCCGATCAGATAAGTCACGATATGGAGAAAGACCTCGCCGAACCCGATCGCGAAGGTGAACTGCACCGCGAGCAAAAGCCAGAAGGCCGGCCGGCGCAGCCCTTCGCCGACCTCCAAGCCGGGCTGCAGGGCCATTTCCTGAGAGGCGGTCAATGCAGCCGGCGCCGGTGGCCGAGTCCGGATCAGCGCGGCCGAAAGTGGTATGCCGATCAGCATTGGCGGCAGTGCCAACACGCGCAGCGCGATACGCCAGCCGCCGGCGGCGATAAGCGCGGTCACCACCGGAGCAACGGCGGCCAGTCCCAGGGTAAAGCCGAAAATGGCCACTCCACTGCCCGCTCCGCGCCGGTGGCCGAACCAATTCACCGCCACTACCATCGCCGGCACCATCCCTGACATCGCCATTCCCAGGCCAAAGGCGCTGTAAAGAGCGAACATCGCGACCCAGCTATGAGCGTAGCTCAGGCCCAGGTATGAAGAGCCTAAAATGGCAAACCCGGTCGCCATCACCCAGTTCGCCCCGGCGTAGTCGATGAGCCACCCGACCACCGGACCGAGTAGCCCGCCCACAAACGTGCTGGCGAAGATCAGGCTGGACACCTGCGCACGATCCCAACGGAACTCCCGAATCAGCGCTGGCATGATAATCCCGATCGCGCCCAGGCCCGGCCCGGTGGCAAGCATCAGCAGGACAAACAAGCTGAGCAGGATGGTCCACTGACGTCCCTTGAGTTCGAGAATCGACACCGATTTTGCCCCCGACGTGTCCCAGCCCCCAGCCGCGCTGCCGGTACGGTCAAGCTACGCCCGGTTTCGATAGCATAAGAGGAGCGAAAGCGACAGGCGAATCTACTTTAGAGTTCTATTCATCGCGGCCAGCGCCCGGCGGGCGCGCGCCGCCACGGCGGGATCGGCCGCCTTTGCGGCACGATGATAATATTCTATCGCCAGTGCGCGCTTTCCGCTCGCACCCGCCGCTTGCGCTGCTTTAAGCAGAGCCGAGGCGCTCGTGGGGCAAGCGGTCAAGGCGTCTTGGAAATACCCCAGGGCACCGTTGAAATTGCCCGCCGCCATCTGCTCGTCGCCATGACGCTGGGCCAAGTGCAGAACTTCGTGGTCGCAGGCGGGTGGCGGCAAGATAGGAGGCGGATGGCTTTGCGCTTGCAAGGCAGCAATCTGAGCTTCCTGATGCTTGATCTCCTCGCCCTGAAGCTGGATCTGGCGCTGCAGCTCCTGGGTCGACGCATTATTTGCTGCGCATCCCAGCAAACCCACCAGCCCGACCAAAGGCACCCACCGACCGCAGCGACTATAACGCATGCCAGAAGCCATGATCAGCGCGCCGCGGGGCGCTCCACCGTGATTCCGGTGAATCCGGTTGCCGACCGTCCGTCATCGGTCACGATCGTCAGCGAGGCCACATAGCTGCCGGGCTTCGTATAGGTCTTGAGCGTCACTTCCGGGGGCGTGGTCGCCTGGGTGCCGTCGCCAAAATCCCAGCGGTAAGATGCGATTTGCCCGCCTTCGGGATCGTCGATCGCGGGGAAAAAGCCGACCGTCAGCGGCGCCATTCCGATGGTGGGAAAGGCGTTGACCGCCACTGACGGCATCTCGGGCAAGGACATGGCAGTCGGCGCCGGTCCGTTATCCTGCGCCGCCGCTGCCCCAGCCAGCGCCATTACCAGCATAATCGCACCCGCTACTCTGATTGCGCCACCCCAGTAGCACCCTGTCGCAGTTCTCCGAGCTTCCATCTGAATCGGATTATAAACAGAGGCTGAGTGCCATAATATCGCTAGGCCAAAACCCACACCCAGTCTCGCTGCTGCTTCCCCATCGCAAATATGCTCGACGTGAGCGTGGCCGCCATCCGCAACGCTAAAATAATATGACATCGCAATCAGGAGGGCGCACCTACAACTCTTGAAGCCCGCAGAAGCGGCTGCTGGGCTTGCTGTTCGCGCCCGCGGCGAACGCCCAGCGAGCATTCGTGCAAGCCTTCGCGAGAAAGTAGGTCGCCTGGCAAGAACTACAAGTTTCCGCTGGGGCGCGGTCATCCACCACGCGCGATGCTGTTTCGAGGGCGTGGGTGGTCTAAGATCGCGCCATGGCGCTGGAACCAGGTCCCTCAATCGCTGCTGCTTTCCCCGAAAACCGTTACATCACCCTCAATGGTCTGCGCCTGCATTATGCCGATTGGGGCGGCGACGACGCGCTGGGCACCTTTGTACTACTCCATGGTGGCGCCGCCAACACCCATTGGTGGGATGCGGTGGCACCGGCACTGACCGGCCAGGGACGGGTTTTGGCGCTGGACTTTCGCGGTCATGGGGAAAGCCAATGGGCCGCGCCGGATAGTTACGGACCCAAGGGCTATGTGGCCGATACCGAGGCTTTTCTCAGCCAGCTAAAAGTTCCGGTGGTTCTAGTCGGCCATTCGATGGGCGGAATGGTCGCGCTCTGGGTAGCGACGCGGAAGCTGATTGGGCTGGAGATGCTGGTGCTGGCCGACTCCCCGGGAATTCCCCCTTCCCTGCTGCGGCGCCTGCGCTGGCTGCGTCGGCAGCGCCGGGCCCAGACCGGTGGCAGGCCCGAACTCCCCTCGGCCGAAGCGGTCGTGCGTCGCTTTCATTTGATTCCCACCGCCACCACCGCCAGCGCCGAAACTCTGGCACGCCTGGCTCTGGCCAGCGCCGAAGAGCTGCCCAACGGCCATTGGGCTTTCCGCTTCGATCCGCAGACCCGAGCCTGGCGCCGGCGCGGCGGGCACCTCCCCGCTCCCGATCCGCGCGCAGTGCAGATTCCCACCCTGATTTTGCGCGGCGCCGGCAGCACCATCGTCTCTCCCCGGCTGGCGCGCTGGCTGCATCGAAAGATCGCTGGCTCCGAGTTGCGCGAGCTGCCCCACACCTTCCATCACATTACTCTGGACGATCCCGCCGCCACCGCCAAGGCCATAAGCGATTTCGTCCGCCGCCATCGCGCGCCCTACACGCAGGCTCAGGCGCGCGTCATGTAATCGGTCAGATCGAGACTCCAGGCTTGGCCATCGGACAGGATCACGGACTTGGTGGTATGGGTAACCGCGACCTGGGCGATATTGAGTTCGCGGGGCAGCACATAGCACAGATCGGTGCCATGCAGCGACACAATCCTGGTGCGCTCATCCACTCGCTTCTCCGAGCCCATCTGATAGGGGTTGATATGATAGGAGTAGCCGTGCATGCGGACCACTCCTTCCTCGCAATCCTCCACCACGCCGACAAAGAACCGGGTCAGGTCGTCGCGGAATAGCTTGCGATCGATAATCAGAAGCCGGTCGTTGGGGTGAACGGTTGCCATGACAATACCTTCACATCGCCAGTGTGGCACAATCAAGCCTCGCGCTTAACTCGCCGCGATTCCTTTTTTTGGTAAAGAGCTTGTCCCGATTGCGATCGCTTCTTTCCTATTTGTTTGAGTCGTTCACTGCTTTCGCCTATGCCAGCCTTTCCTAGTCGGCGTTCTGACGATAAACTTGGCAGGATTGATTGTCACGTTTTTAATTCAAATAAGTGCTTAGTTTAGAAGAACTCACCAAACATTACGGCGATCGCAAGATTTTCGATCGCGTGAGCTGGGCAATGGGCGATGACAGCCGGGTTGGCCTGGTCGGGCTCAACGGCGCCGGTAAGAGCACGCTGCTCAAGATTATCGCCGGCCTGATAGCACCGGACGGCGGCCGGGTCAGCAGGCCGCAACGAGCCCGGGTGGGCTACCTGGCCCAGGACACGCCCGAGATGGGCGGCCGTCCGCTGTTGGTGGAAACGCTTTCCGCCTTGAACGAAATCGACGCACTGAACCGTCGCCGCCAAGAGTTGGAAGTGATCCTGGCCCAGCCCCAGCACCCGGACCACGACGCCGCTCTGGCCGAGTTGGGCGAAGTCCTGACCGAACTGGAGCGCCACGATTTCTACACCGCGCAAAGCCGTGCCGAATCCCTTCTGTTTGGCCTCGGCTTCACTGCCAGCGATCTGAGTCGTGATGTGGCCGAGTTTTCCGGCGGCATTCGGATGCGGATCGGATTGGCCAAGCTCCTGCTGCAACGGCCCGAGTTCCTGATGCTCGATGAGCCCACCAACCATCTGGACCTGGAAGCCCGCAACTGGCTGGAAGAGTTCCTGCTCAGTTACCCCGGTGGCATGATTGTGGTCTCGCACGACCGCTATTTCCTAGACCGGGTTACCCAGCGCACCGTCGAGGTCGGTCGCGGCCGACTGACCGAATATCAGGGTGGCTATTCGCTCTACTTACGCCAACGCGACGAGCGCTTCGCCCTGGAGATGGCGGCGTACGAAAAGCAGCGCGAAGAGATCGAGCATATCGAGGCGTTTGTCAGCCGCTTCCGCGCCCAGGCCTCCAAGGCCAAGCTGGTTCAAAGCCGGGTCAAACAGCTCGAAAAGATCGAGCGGCTGGAGCCGCCGCTGGGCGCCGATCGGCCGCCTGCGATTCGTTTCCCGCAAGCCCCGCGCAGCGGCCGGATGGTGTTGGAGTTGAGCGGCGCGGGTAAACGCTACGGCGAGCTGCTGGTCTATGAGGGTATCGACTTGGCGATCGAACGCGGCGGTAGGATCGCCCTGGTCGGTCCTAATGGTGCGGGCAAATCCACCCTGATGAAGCTGCTGGCGGGAGTCGAGCCGCTCAGCGCGGGCCGGCGCACGGTGGGCCACAATGTTCTGATCGGCTATTTCGCTCAGGACTTGAGTGACAGTCTGGATGGACAAAAGACTGTGCTTGATGAATTGAGCGACAGTGCTCGCCATCTGAGCCAGCTTGCGGTTCGCAATTTGCTGGCCGCGATGCTCTTTTCCGGTGACGACGTACTCAAACGCACCGGTGTGTTATCCGGCGGCGAAAAAGGCCGTCTGGCCTTAGCCAAAGTCCTAGCTCAGCCGACCAATTGCCTCCTGTTGGACGAACCCACCAACAACCTGGACATCGTAGCCAAGGACAGCCTGCTCGAAGCCCTGCAGAGCTATCCCGGAACGGTGGTAATCGTCAGCCATGATCGCTACATCCTCAACCAACTGGTGGAAGAGGTAATCGAGGTCGGGCAAGGGCGCGCCCTGCGCTATTTAGGCAATTACGACGACTACTTGGTCAAAAAGGAACAAATGGCGGCCGGCACGGTCGCGCCCACCCTAGGTTCAGCCGCGCGCTCCGCCGCCACCTCGGTATCAGCCAACGGCGACCATAACGGCAAGGGCGCGGTTAAGCGGGAGCCGATCGATCGCGAGGCCCAACGCAAGCAGCAGCGGGTGGCACGCGCGCGCCGCGATCTGGAAGCAGCGATCGAATCGAAGGAGGCACGCCGGGCGCAACTGGCGAGCGAAATGGCAGATCCCAATTTCTATCTGACCCGCAAGGATGCCCACGATTTGATCGGCGATTACGAAACCTTGGGACGCGAAATCGACCAGCTCTACAACGATCTGGTCAAGCTTGACGCCAACCCTTAAGACCACCTCTTACAAAGGGCTTCAGAAGCCAACCTCGCCCGTGGTTGGTGAGAACCAACAAGCACGCGGAGCGGCGCCTGTGACCGCCGCGTTCCGCCCAATTAGTTTCGCTTCAAGACTGGAAGTTAGCCCGATGGTAATCCTGCAGCGCGGTCACGCTGTGCGCCCGCTCTCGCAGCGCACTTAGCGCACTCACCGCCGCCTTGGCCCCGGCCATAGTGGTGAAATAAGGCAGGCGCGCCTCCAGCGCCGTGCGCCGAATCGAAAAGGAATCCTGGCGCGTGGCTGGCTCGGGCGTGTTGATGACCATCACGATCTGTCCCTCGCGCATCAGATCGACTACGTGGGGACTGCCCTCGGCGACTTTGTTCACCCGCGCGCAGGCCACTCCCATGCGATTGATAAAGGCCGCCGTACCGCGGGTGGCGATAAGCTCAAAGCCGCGCGCGGTCAGACCGCGCACGATTGGTTCGAGCTCCGCCTTGTCACCGTCGCGCACCGAGATGAAAACGTTGCCTGCCAATGGCAAATCGGTGCCAGCCGCCAGCTCGGCCTTAGCAAAGGCCATCGCGAAATCGGGCGCGATTCCCATCACCTCGCCGGTGGATTTCATCTCCGGTCCCAGCATCGTATCGACACCAGCGAAGCGCACGAAGGGGAAAACCGATTCCTTGACCGAGACGTGACGCGGCGTGATCTCCTGGGTGAAGCCCAACTCGGGCAGGGTGCGTCCAGCCATTACGCGCGCCGCCAGCTTGGCCAGCGGGACACCAATCGCCTTGCTGACAAAAGGAATAGTGCGCGAGGCGCGTGGGTTAACTTCGAGCACATAGATGTCGCCGCGATAGTAGGCGTATTGCACGTTCATCAAACCGCGTACGCCTAGCTCGCGCGCCATCAGCTTGGTTTGCCGAATCAATTCGGCCTGCACCGCCTGAGACAGGCTGCGCGGGGGCAAAGAGCAGGCGCTGTCGCCGGAGTGTACGCCGGCGTACTCGATATGCTCCATGATGCCAGCGACCACCACGGTCTCGCCGTCGGAAATCGCATCGACGTCGATTTCGGTGGCATTGTCCAGATACTGGTCGATCAGCAGCGGACGCCCCTCGGACGCTGCCAGCGCGTAGCCGGCAAAGGCGCTCAGCGACTGCTCGTCATGCGCTATCTCCATCGCCCGCCCCCCTAGCACATACGAGGGACGTACCAGGACCGGATAGCCGATTTCGCGAGCTGAAGCGGCCGCCTCCTCCAGATTGCGGGCCATCGCGCCGCGCGGCTGCTGGAGCCCAAGCCGCGCGACCATTGCGTTGAAACGCTGACGATCCTCGGCCCGATCGATAGCGTCTGGCGGCGTCCCCAGAATCGGCACCCCGGCGCGCGCCAGCGCCGTCGCCAGCTTCAATGGAGTCTGGCCGCCGAATTGCACAATCACGCCGATCGGTTGCTCGCGCCGCGCGATCGCCAGCACGTCTTCAAACACCAGCGGCTCGAAATATAATCGGTCGGAGGTGTCGTAATCGGTGGAGACGGTCTCGGGATTGCAATTGACCATGATGGTCTCGAAACCATCTTGCTTGAGGGCAAAGGCTGCGTGCACGCAGCAATAGTCGAACTCCAATCCCTGCCCAATCCGGTTGGGACCCGCTCCCAAGATGATCACTTTACGACGCGCGCTGGCCGGGGCCTCGTCCTCGCCGTCATAGGACGAATAAAGATAGGGAGTGAAAGCTTCGAATTCCGCGCCGCAAGTATCGACTGTCTTGTATACCGGCACGATTTCGCTCGCCTCGCGGCAGCTCGCGACCTCAGCCTCGCTCAAGCCGCGTAAATCGGCGATGCGGCGGTCGGCAAAACCCAGACTCTTGACCTCGCGCAGCAGCGCGCTGTCCAGCTCAGGCGCCGAGCGCAGCCGCTCCTCGGCGCGCACGATTCGCTCGATCGCCTCAATGAACCAGGGATCGATCAGGCTCAAACTTGCGACTTGCGCCACGCTCATTCCCAGGCGCAGACCGTCGGCCAGATAGTATAGGCGCTGGCTGTTGGGATTGCTCAGACGGCTTTCCACCTCGGCCATCGCCTGCTCGCGCGTCATCCCGCCAACCCGGCTCTCCAAGCCGTAGGAATTGGTTTCCAGCGAGCGCAGCGCCTTGTGCAGCGATTCGGCGAAGGTCCGTCCCATCGCCATTACCTCGCCCACCGATTTCATCTGCGGTCCCAACTCGTCGAGGGAGCCAGGAAACTTCTCAAAGGTAAAGCGCGGAATCTTGGTCACGACGTAGTCGATGGTAGGCTCGAAGCAGGCCGGGGTCTGACGCGTGATGTCGTTGGCAATTTCGTCAAGGCGATAGCCCACCGCCAGGCGCGCGGCGATTTTGGCGATCGGAAAGCCCGTCGCCTTAGAGGCCAGTGCCGAACTGCGCGAGACCCGTGGATTCATCTCGATAACGACCATCCGGCCACTGCGTGGATCGATCGCGAACTGGATATTGGAGCCGCCCGTATCAACCCCGATCTCGCGGATAATGCGCAGGGCGGCGTCGCGCATGATCTGATATTCCTTGTCAGTCAGGGTCTGGGCGGGAGCCACCGTGATCGAATCCCCCGTATGCACCCCCATCGGATCGAGGTTCTCGATCGAGCATACGATGACCACGTTGTCGGCCTGGTCGCGCATCACCTCCAGCTCGAATTCCTTCCACCCTTCCACCGATTCTTCCAGCAGCACTTCGTGGCTGGGTGAGGCGGCCAATCCCCAAGCCACCTTGGCCCGCAAGTCGGTTTCATCGCGCGCAATAGATCCGCCGGTGCCACCCAAAGTGCGCGAGGGGCGGATGATAAGCGGCAAGCCCAACCGCGCACGGGCTGATTCAGCTTCGGCCACGCTATGGACCGCAGCCGATTGGGGCACTTCAAGCCCAATTCGCACCATCGCCTGCTTGAACAGATCGCGGTCTTCGGCCTTCTTGATCGCCGCGATACTGGCGCCGATCAGCTCCACCCCATGACGCTCCAGCACTCCAGCCTCGGCCAACTCCAGGGTCAAGTTGAGCGCAGTCTGTCCACCCAAGGTGGGTAGCAATGCATCGGGCCGCTCGCGGGCGATGATCTGCTCCACGCTGGTCACGGTCATCGGCTCGATATAGGTACGATCGGCGAATTCCGGATCGGTCATGATGGTGGCCGGATTGGAGTTGAGCAGAATCAGGCGCAATCCTTCTTCGCGCAAGGCCTTGAGGGCCTGGGTTCCGGAGTAGTCAAATTCACAGGCTTGGCCGATTACGATCGGACCAGAGCCGATGAGTAGTAGCGATTTCAAATCTTTACGTCGTGGCACGAGCGGCTAGCGCTTCTCCCCTTCCATTTCCATCACCCGTTCCAAAGCCGCCGCACCGTGGCGCGTGAAGGCCTCGACTAGCCGGCGGAAGCGTACGAACAAGTAGGCGGCATCATGCGGGCCGGGCGAGGCCTCGGGATGATACTGGACCGAAAAGCAGGGCAGCCCCTGGCCATGCAGCCCCTCGACCGTGTGGTCGTTGAGATTGACATGCGAAATCGCGGCGCGCCCCGCCAGCGAATCGCCATCCAAGGCGAAACCGTGATTCTGAGCCGTGATCTCCACCCGACCGCTGGCCAGATCCTTTACCGGATGGTTGGCGCCATGATGGCCAAAACCCAGCTTGTAAGTGCGACCGCCCAAAGCTAGTCCCAGGATCTGATGGCCTAGGCAGATACCGAAGATCGGTCGCTTACCCAACAAGTCGGCCACCGCCTGACGGGCATAAGGGACCGCCGCCGGGTCGGCCGGGCCGTTGGATAGGAAGATTCCATCGGGATTGTGGGCCATGATCTGGGCCGCGCTGCTGTGCGCAGGCAGCACCCTGACCCGGAAGCCGGTCTCGACCAAGCATCGCAGGATGTTGCGCTTAATCCCATAATCGAGCGCGACTACCAGCGGAGCGTCGGACTTCGCTTGCGCCTGTCGATAGCCGCCATTCAGTGCCCAGTGGCCCTCGCTCCAGTCGTAGGCCGCTTGACAGGTCACTTCCTTGACCAGATCGCGCCCGACCAACCCGGGCGAAGCCTGAGCCTTGCGCACCAGGCTTTGCGGATCGAGATCCCGGCTGGAAATTATCCCTTCCTGTGCGCCGTGGGTGCGCAGATGGCGCACCAGGGCACGGGTGTCGATACCCTCGATCCCCACCACCGCGGCCTGCCGCAGGTATTCATCCAGCGGCATCTGCGCCCGCCAGTTGGAAGGGACCGGCCAGTGCTCCTTGACGATAAAGCCGTCGACGAAGATGCGCGAGGACTCCGCATCTTCCGGGTTGATACCCACGTTGCCGATCTCGGGATAGGTCATGCAGACCAACTGTCCCTTGTACGACGGATCGGTCAGCACTTCCTGGTAACCGGTCATCGCAGTGTTGAACACGACCTCGCCGCAGCTCTCGCCAATCGCGCCGAAGGCAAAGCCGTGAAAGACTCGGCCGTCGGCCAGGGCCAGCAGCGCTGGCTGCTTCGAACTCACGCCGCCTCCGTAAACGCGCGTTTCCAGTTTTTCCGCCGTGGAAAAGAACCCGCGACACAATGCTGGTAGCGCGCACGTGGCGGAGCCCAAAGTCGCGAAAAACCCCGACCACCCTGTACAGACACTCTTTTCACACCTCCGGTCCAGGCGGCATCACCGCTTGATAAACTATCTTGCCGCCTACGATTGTCATCCGCGCCCGCCCCTTGAGCTGGCGCCCCTCGAAGGGGGTGTTGCGGCTAAGCGAGCGGAATTCACTGGCTCGCACCTGCCATCGCAGGCCGGGGTCAATCACCGTCAGATCGGCGGGCCCGCCTTCGAAAAGCGCGCCGGCGTCGTCCAGGCGCAGCAAACGGGCCGGACTAAGAGCCATCATTTCAACCAAGCGCAGCGGGCTAATCAACCCGTCAGCGACCAATTCCAGCGCCAATCCGAGCGCCGTCTCCAACCCCACCACGCCGTTAGCGGCGGCGGTAAAGGCGGCCGCCTGCTCTGAATTGAGCCGCTGCGGCACCCCGTGAAAGCACCCCGCCAGTACTTCGCCCCCTTTGGAAGCGCGATCGTGGGGCGCATGATCGGTTGCAATCATATCAATGGTGCCGTCGGCGATGGCGGCGCGAATGGCAGCCACCTCTGCGCTGGCGCGCAGCGGTGGGTTCATCTTGGCGTCAGGACCCCACTTTAATACCGCCTGGTCCGACAGGCTGAAGTGATGCGGCGTAACCTCGCAGGTGACCTTGGCGCCGCGCGCCCGCGCGGCCCGAATCAAATCGAGGGTGGCAGCGCTGGAGACATGGGCCAGATGCACCGGGCAGCCCGCGCCCAGGGCGATCGCCAAGTCACGTCGCACTCGCTCGCTCTCCGCCGCGGTGGGAATGCCACCCACGCCCAGGTCGCGGGCAACCGCCCCCTGGTTGATCGCGCCCGCGCGGCTGAGTTCTCGTTCCTCTTCGTGCAGGGACAGGGTCAGGCCTAGGGCGCTGACCTCGTTGAGCGCGCGCACAAGCAAGGCCTGATCGTCCACCGGCATCCCGTCATCGGAAAACAATCGCACTCCAGCCTCGGCCAGGGCCCGGTAATCGCAAGTTTCACGTCCGCGCAGTCCCACGCTTACCGCCCCCACCGGATACAGGCTCGAAGCGCCAACCTCGGCCGCCCGCTCCAGCATGTAACGGGTGATCGCCGGCGTGTCGTTGACCGGCTCCGTGTTGGCCATCGCAGCCACCCCGGTAAAACCACCGGCCGCTGCCGCCCGCAGCCCGCTTGCAATCGTCTCCTTAAGAGGAAAACCGGGATCGCGGAGATGGACATGTACGTCGATGAGTCCTGGTACGATCCAACAGCCGTCGGTCCGAATGACCTCAAGCTGGGGCGGTAATTCGAAACTGCCGGCAGGCGCAATCGCCTCGACGGTGCCGCCCACGATAAGCACTTCGCGTGGCGCTTGAAGCTTGGAGGCGGGATCGAGAACGATCCCGCCGCTGAGTAGAAGATTGCTCACGCCGACTCCTGGGGCAGCGCCTCGAGCATCGAATAGATCATGGCGCGGTCGGGCGACTTGCTTTCGCCTGGCACCTCGCTCAGTCGCACCGAGACTCGTTCGTTGCGTGCGGTGGGCAGGTTGCGACCGACGTAGTTGGGACGGATGGGCAGCTCGCGATGGCCGCGATCGATTAAGACTGCCAACTTCATCGCCGCCGGCCGGCCCTGCTTCCACAGCCGCTCCATCGCCCGCTGCACCGTCCAGCCGCTGTTAATGACGTCGTCGACCAGAACGATGATGCGACCCTCAACCGCGCCACTCTGAGCGCCGAGGTCGATTAGCGCGTCCTCTCCGCGGTAAACGTCGAGCGCAAGGCAGGGCGGACCAACTCCCGTCTGCGTTTCGATAAGCTTGCGCAGGCGCAGTGCGATCAGCGCACCGTGGCTTACCACGCCCACCAGCGTGACCAGTGCCAGGTCGGGCAAGTCCCGCACCAGTTGCGCCGCCATGGCTTCGATCGCGCGGCCGATCTCGGCGGCGTTCATCACCTCGCGCTGCGGCCCGCGCCGATAGGGCTCGTAGCCCTGCTCCTCAGCCTGCTTGACGCTGTCGAAGACTACCAGCGAACGTTCAGCAAGCCATTGGCGGACGTAGCCGAGCAAGCCGGCATCGTAGCGATAATAGCGGCGAGTGGTGGCATGCCCCACATATTCCAGGGACAACTCGCGCTCACAGAATTCGCAGCGCAACCTCAAAGCGCGACCGCTGCCGTCGAGAACCAAATTGAAGCGCGCGCGCAGGTAGCGCGACTCCTGCCGCGAGATACACTTGGGATTGGCACATGTCGGCGCGCTCTCGGACGCCAGCCGCAGGTCCGAGGGACTGGGAGCACGTGCCGGGCGGTGGCCGGCACTCTCCAGGATCCAAGCAATCAACGCCATGCGGACCGGGACCCCCGCCGCGGCCTGTTCAAAATAAATGGCGCGTGGATCGCTGTCCAGTTCGTAGGCCAGCTCGTCGGTGCGCGGCAGCGGATGCATCACCACCGCCTGCTGGGTGCGAACTGTGCGCAGTGCGCGGGCATCCAAGCGCACCGAATGGCCGGCTTCGTCCAGGCTTTCGGGATGGCGCTCGCGCTGGGAGCGGGTCATATAGAAGGCGTCCAGAGCAGCCGGCTGTGGAGCGCCGGCGTGTACCGCCAGCGGCACCTCGCCTGTGAACAGCGCCATCTGATGGGGCGCGCTGGGAGTCAGGTAAAGCGCGTCCAAACCGCCGGCGACGCTCTTGAGTTCGTTCATGGTGACGGTGGAAAAGCTATAGTTGCGCTCGGTCGCCAGTCGCGCCAAAACCTGCTCAGGCACTTCCATCCCGCGATTGGGCACCGCCAGTACGTTGGCGCCGAAGCGGGCCAGCGCGTAGATGAGCGAATGGACCGTGCGGCCGAACTTCAGATCGCCGCAGATCGCCACCGTCAAGCCACGCAAATTCCCCTTTTTTTTGCGCAAAACGTACAAATCGCACAGGGTCTGGGTGGGATGCTCGCGGCTCCCGTCGCCCGCGTTGATGAGCGGGCAGCGGGCATATTCGGCCGCCACTCGCGCCGCGCCGTCACAAGGATGGCGTACCACTAACAGGTCGGCATAGGCGCTGACCACGCGCGCGGTATCGGCCAGACTCTCGCCCTTGGCCGCTGAACTGGCGTCCATGTCCGGCGAGCTGATCACCTCACCCCCCAGACGATACATCGCCGACTCGAAGCTCAGCCGGGTACGGGTGGAAGGTTCGTAAAACAGCGTGGCCATGATCAGGCCGTCGGCCCGATGCAGACGCGTGCCAGCCTCTAAATCGGCGGAAAACTCGTCGGCCAGCGCGAAGATGCGCTCGATTTCGGCCAGCGACAGGTCATCGATGGAAACCACGTCGTATTTGGGTAGTCGCGCCATCGCGAGCATCACCCAGCCGGCCGGCCCGGGTCCACCGCAGCACCTAACAGCACGGCGTCAGTGCCGTCGATTTCCGCCAATCGCACGTAAACTCGCTGCTCGCGCGGCACGGAGACGTTCTTGCCTACATAGTCGGCGCGGATGGGCAACTGGCGCTCACCGCGATCGATTAAAACGGCCAGTTCAATCCTGGCTGGTCGCCCGGCGTCGGTCAGCGCTTGCAGCGCGGCGCGTACGGTGCGGCCGGTATAAAGCACGTCGTCCACCAGGACCACATGCTTGCCTTCCAGCGCGGGGGTTTCGCGCGCCAGCAGGCGCGGCGCCATGCCGACGTCGCGATGGTCGTCGCGGTAGAGCGAAATATCCAAAGTGCCGCGGCCGACCTCCTGTCCGGCCAGCTCGGCCAGCATCCCCTGTAGACGACTGGCCAGTACCGCACCCCGCCGCACGATCCCGACCACCACCAGTTGGGAGGGGTCGGGCTGATGCTCGTGAATTTCATGGCTCAGACGTTTGATGCTGCGGGCAACCGCGCCGGCGTCCATCAGGCTGCGGGTGGTGTCGTTCACCGCAATTCCCGAGCAAAAAAATACCCTGGGCCGTTGCTTACCCAGGGCAGACCAAACGCTCCCTTAAAACGCATTTCCGCACCTTTCTCGCCCTCGCCGGGGTCGAATTAAAAGGTTGTGTGAACCTGGCGACTGATGTGACGCTAACGTCCCAATGAGGCACAGTCAAGCACGGGCTGGGGATAACGTGGTATCTCGCGACCTCGTACGTCCTGCAACCCGGGATCGTACACGTCGAAGCTGTCTCCTTACGGCGGTGGCTTTGTTCAACCGCAGGTTTTATCCCTGAGGATGGGCGTGGCGAATCGCAACTACCCTGGAAAAGTGGATTAAAGGGAAAAGTTTTCCAGCCAAGCCGGAGTCCTGCAATGATCGAAGGGCGCCCCGCAGCGCGGAACGGGGGGCAGCGTTGGTAGCCCTCAGGACAGCCGTTGCTGGCGCAATTGGGTGACGCGTTGGACCAGCTTGGGCAGAGTCGTGGCAGTGGGTCCTGCGAGCGTGACCGCACACAGAGGTGTGACTTCGCATTTCTCCACGTTGGCTTCGATGAGGGTTCCGCCTCGCTGCCTGACTTGAAGCGCGAAGCCGGCGGCGGGATAAACCGTAGCCGAAGTGCCGGCCAGGAGCACCAGGTCCGCGCGCTCGGCTTCCAACGCACACCGCGCCAATACGTCGCGCGGTATAGGTTCACCGAAGGCCACCGTATCGCCCTTGAGCAGCCCACCGCAGGCTGGACACGCGGGCGGCAACGGGTCGAGCTGGATTTCAGCCTCGGGGAATCTGCGATTGCACTCTAGGCAGCGCGTCAGTTGATAATTACCGTGAATTTCTGCCAAGGCCTGCTGTCCGGCTCGACGATGGAGATCGTCGATATTCTGCGTGATTACAAAGCGCAACACCCCTAAACGCTCCAACTCAACCAGGGCCTGATGGCCGGGGTTGGGCTGGGCCACGACCAACCCGCGGTAGAGTTCCTCGCCGCGCCGGCGCAGCCGCTCCTCCCATCCCGCCTTGGGATCTGCCAAAAAGAGCTGGAATTGGTTCATGGGCGGTTCGCCAAAGCGCGTCCACAAGCCCCCCGGTCCGCGAAAAGGAGGAATGCCGCTTTCCACCGACAGCCCGGCCCCTGTCAGCGCGATCGGATAAACCGCTTCGACCAGCGCGCGCGCCGCTAAGTCCGTTGGATCCGGCTGCTCTGCCATCGCACCCCTACTCTTAGCCGGTTGCGAGCTTGCGTTCCATCGAATTCATGGCTACGGATACCGCTAGGCTGAAGACGCCTACATCTGCGCCGCGGACCGCCGTCCATTCGCGATCACGCGCATTTCGGCGTAGCTTCGGGCGTGGGTCAGTCTGTTGTAAGCTTGATTGAGCGGATTAATCAGCACCGCCGCACTCCAGGAGGACTATTAAACATGGATGAAAATGCCAAAAAACGCGCCTTGTTGATGATTCCATACGGCCTGTTCGTGCTGGGTGCCCGTCAGGGCGACACCCAAACGGTCTCGACTATCAATTGGGTCACCCAGGCCAGTTTCCATCCCCCGCTGGTAGTGGTGGGTATCAAAAACGATTCCAGCACGCACGCCCTGGTCAAAAATTCGGGCAAGTTCAGTTTATCCATCCTGGGCACCGGCCAGAAGGCGATCGCGGGCGCCTATTTTCGCCACGTGGAACCTAAAGACGGCAAGTTCGGCAACTATGCTTATGAAGAAGGCGAGACCGGGCTCCCAATCGTCTCCGACGCGCCCGCCGCAGTGGAATGCGAGGTAGTAGGCTTTTACGAACTGGGCGATCACAGCGTGGTTGTGGGCAAGGTGATCGCAGCCCGGGTTAAGCAGGAAATGGATGTCCTGACTCTTAAGGAAACAGGCTGGAGTTACGGCGGCTGAGGTCATGCTCAGGCAATGCTAAGCGCGTTAGCTTGCGCTTGATTTATAGCGATGACACCTGCCGGCCTCAGGATCGTTGTGGCCAGCGACTGCGCGCAACGCGCGACCTGTTACGAGCTGCGCCGGCAGGTGTTCGTCCTTGAGCAGGGCATCGATCCTAGCCTCGAACGCGATGTTCATGACGCGCAGGCACTCCATCTGCTTGCCCTGCGCGGAGAGCTGCCGGTGGGCTGTGCCCGTGCGCTGTTTTCTGCCGCACGGGTAAAATTCGGACGAATGGCGGTGGTGCGCGCCGCACGCCGTCAGGGTGTAGGGCACGCCTTGCTTTGTCGTCTGCTTCAGATCGCCCGCCAACGCGGCGCCCGTTACGCCTACCTAAACGCGCAGCTCGGGGTCGAGCGCTTTTACGCTCGCCAAGGCTTTTCTCCGATCGGGGACGTCTTTATCGAGGCCGGCATTCCCCATCGTCGTATGGAGCTGCGGCTCGATTAACCTACTGCCTTCGACGTTTCAAGCAAATTCACTGATCAAGCCGCGAATCAACTCGGCCACTGCGGCCGGCTGCTCCAGCAACACGTGGTGGTACGCGGCGGGAATTACCTGGGTCCGTACTAAGGGGTTGCTGGCCACTGCCTCGTTCAGCGCTTGGGCACTCATGAGGCGGCTGTGTTCGGCACGCACCAACAAAACAGGAACTTCGATCATGGCCACCACCTTGAGGACGTCGATGCCGTCGCGCCCCCAAAAGCTTTCGCGATCGAATTTCAAGGTGTAGCCGCCGCTGACCGGTCGCACGCTGCGAGTGGCGATTTCAGCTAGAATCGCGCCGGCCACCTGGCCCTCGTCTGGCATCAAGCGAAAGCGCGCCTGTGCGGTCGCCAGATCGGCGTAAACCACCGTGGGCAGGCTGCGCAACCGCTTCAGAAAGCGATCGCGCTGGGGCGACGAACGCAACGGTGAGTCGATCGCGACTACCGCCCGGGCAACGTCGCGATGGGTACCGGCGTACGCCAGAGCGTTGATTCCGCCCTGGCTATGCCCCACTATGATTGGCGCGCGCAATGCCAAGGCGCCCACCAGTCGATGCAAGTCGGCGACATAGTCGGCGGGCGCGTAGGCCGGTGGCGCAACCCAATCGCTATCGCCATGGCCGCGCTGATCCAGGGCCAGCAGGCGCGGGCGCGGGCCGATTTGGTCGGCCACCGCCTGCCACCACCAGCCGTTGGCCGATCCTCCGTGGAGCAGAACTATCGTAGGCGCCCCAGCCGGGTTCCACTCCAGATAATGCAGGCGGGGAGTCCCCGGAAGAAAATGTTCCAGCGGCACTCTCGACATCACTCGGACGGCTTTGAAAGCACAGGTTTTCGTGTCACGATTCGTGAGGGACAAGAATGACGGGAAAATCCATCCTGGTACAGATCCTGGCCCTGACGTTCCTGGCCGTGACCTGCGCCGCCAGCGCCCGGGCGGACGACGCCAGCCGCGCCAAAGCCCAGTCCCTGGTCAACGCCGCCATCCAGCTCACCGACAGCAACCAGGCGGTCAAGATGCTCTGGCAGGCCACCGATATCGATCCGACCGACGATCAAGCTTACATCTACCTGGGGCTTTACTATGACTCGCGCGAGGACTTCGACCACGTGGTACAGGTCTACAAGAAGTTGATCAAGTACCATCCCGATCAGATAAGCGCCTATCTCAATATCGGTGAAGCCTACATGTCTTTTCAGCCGCCGCGCTATTCGGACGCGCTACCCTATTACGAGAAGGCTTACAAACTCGACCCCCATTCTAGCTTTGCCGCGCTGCGGTTAGGTGAACTGTTGGCGCATAACGGCGATCGCGATCAGGCGATCCAATACCTCAAGCAAGCCGCCGACGCCGGCGCCACCAATCCTTCGGTCGCTACCGAAGCGACCAAGGAACTGCGCGAGATGGCCGGCAGCGACTAACCATCAATTTTTGGGGGTGGGGCCAACCCAGCCTGGGCGAGGTCGGCGGGCGTATCCAAATCCGCGGTCACACCAGCATCTGGGACATCGACATAAGCGACTCGGGCTGGGTCGCGATCGACCACCACCCGCGCACCCCTGTCCAGCGGCGCTGCCAGCAACTCTTCGAAGAGCGGGCGACCAAAAATCACCGGATGGCCCCGCTTGCCCGCGTAGCGCGCGATCACGATCGGGCGGGCCAAGCCCATGAATTCCTCGCTCATCCGCTCGAAGGTTTGCGTGGCGACCAGAGGATGGTCGATAAGATGAAGCATAATACCAACGCTGTTGGGATGGACCGCCGCCAGGGCGCACTTGAGCGAGGACAACTGGCCGGCCCGAAAATTGGGGTTGATCACTACTCGGATGCGGCGGTCGGCGGGAACAGCCGCGTGAACCAATTCGCCATAAGCCCCCACCACGACGATAAGGCGGGGCACGACGGCTAGCATCCGACGGGTCAGGTGGGAAATGAAAGTATCGCCCTCCAAGGTAAGCAGCGCCTTGGGATAACCCATGCGGCGCGATTCGCCAGCCGCCAGTAATACGCCTTCCAACGAAGCCGGCGTGCTCACGACGCGCGGGAGAGCGCCGGTTTCAAGCGGCCAAGCTTGACCCCCATCGAACTGGCATCACGAGTCCCCAGCCGGCGCTCGCGAACAATTTCGGCCATTACCGAAATGGCGATTTCTTCGGGCGTCTCCGCGCCTATGTCGAGCCCGATCGGTGCGTGGATCTGCTCCAGACGGGCGGGATTAAAGCCGTCACGCTCCAGTCGCTCCAAGGTGGCTTTGACCCGCCGGCGCGAGCCGATCATCCCCAAATAACCGGGGCCCGGCTCCTGTTTGAGAGTCTCCCGCAAGACTATCTCGTCATAGGAATGGCCGCGGGTGACCGCGACCACATAGCAATTGCGATCCAACTTGAGCGCGCCAATTGCTTTTTCGAACGAACGCACAATCACATCGGTGGCCTCAGGAAACCGCTCGAAATTGGCGAACTGAGCGCGGTCGTCGATTACCGTGACGTGAAAACCGAGCAGCGCCGCCACCCGACACAGTGCCTGACCGACGTGCCCCGCTCCCGCGATCACCAGCCGCTGCGCGCCGGGTAGCGGATCCACGAAAAGTTGCGCATGCTCCTCGCTGGTACGATAAGTCGCGGTGAGTTTTCCGTCTTGACCTATATCCAAGAGTCCGGGCAACGCGCGCCGAGTCAGATCTTCGAGTTGCCGGACCGACTCCGGCGCGATCTCGAGCGGCAGCCCAGGAGCCTCGTCAGGCGCGATTATGCTGCGCACCGGCTCTTGAGGAGCCGTGGGCTCGATCATCGTTATCAAAGCCAGCGGCTGGCTTTTGCGCACCGCCTCCGCCATCCGCTGGACCACCGGTAGATCGCGGCCAGGTTCCCAGCGATCGATGAAAACATCCATGATCCCGCCGCAAGTGCCGATCTCTTCCTGGTCGAAATCGCCCGTCAAATCGACCTCGGCCATTCGCGCCCCGCTGCCCTCTTCAAGCAGCAGGCGGGCCTTGCGAAACACTTCTGCCTCGCCGCATCCGCCGCCGATCGTCCCCACCTGACCGTCGTCGCGCACCAGCATCTTGGCCCCCACCTCGCGCGGGGTGGAACCGCGCACGTTGATCACGGTAGCTAGCGCGAACGGCTTGCCGCGCTCCAGCGAGCGCTGCGCTTCCAACCATATATTTTCAGGATTTGCCATGGACCGCACCTACCATTTGAGTCTAGCACATTTGCGCGGCGTATTGGATTGCATAGCCGGCCGGTCTAGATCCTGGCCGCATCGCCGCCGCCACGGCAACTCGATGGACGGGAGGCTGCAGCTAGGATAACTTTTTACCCGTTATCGGTGAAATCTAACTTAATGGCGCTAGACTGGATGAACGAACCGGCCGTCAGCCTGACGCGCTCTAACCCCGTCGAAATTGCCCGCAAAGCATTGAGCGCACGAGCATTGGCCGCGCTGTTGGAGCCAACACACCCAACCGCCGCTGATCCAGACCTGCGCAAAATTGTTGTGACTGTGGGTTGACGATGGCGATCGATGGAATCGCTGTGCTTCAGCAGCCGGCCATCCGCGCTTTTGTCTCGCTGGCGCGCGTGGCCCGCTTGGCTACCGCCACTCCCGAGGGCCTGCCACACGCGATCCCGGTATGTTACTGGTTTGATGGCAGCAATTTTTATTTTGTGATCGACGAAAAACCCAAACGGCAGCGCGGTTTGCAGCTCAAGCGGATGCGCAACATCACGGCCAACGCGCAAATCGCCCTGCTGATCGACCATTACGAGGAAGACTGGAGCCAGCTTGCCTACGTCCTGGTGGCGGGCCGAGCCCAAGTAGTCGAGGAGCAGGAGGAGTACATGGAGGCGTTGCGCAATTTGCGCGACCGGTACCCGCAGTACCGGACCATGCCGCTCAGTCGGGAAACCAACCTCATGGTCCGAATCGAGCCGCTGCGGGTCCATGCCTGGGGCGCGCGCTTCAGCCTGCCGGTGAGTTGAGCGCCCTGGTTCGCCATAAAAGCATGATGGACACCGTCGCTGCGATTGTTTTCGATCTTGACGGCACCTTGGTTGATACCGAACCGATGCATTTCACCGGTATCGCCGAAGTTTTGGCCCAGGAAGGGATCGAGCTTGCGCGCGAGGACTACTTCCGCCGGCTAATTCATTTTACCGATCGCGAATGTTTCGAATTGATGCTACGTGAGCGGGGGCATCCGTCCAGTTCTGAAATCGTAGCCGCAATGGTCGAACGCAAGGCACGCCGCTACCTGGAGCTGATCGACGGCGCCAATCTGCTCTATCCCGCCGCCCACCGCTTCGTCTGCAACTGCGCCGCGCGTTTCCCGCTGGCCCTGGCAACCGGGACACTTCGTCATGAAGCCGAATTGATTTTGCGCCGGATGGAATTGGCCGATTGCTTCGTGGCCGTGGCCAGCGCCGATGACGTCGCGTGCGGCAAGCCCGACCCTGCCCTATTTCAGCTCGCGCTGATGCGCCTTAATCAGCGCCTGGGAGCAGAAATACAAGCACGACAATGTCTGGTGGTCGAGGATACCACGGCGGGCATCGAAGCCGCTCACGCAGCAGGCATGAAGGTGCTCGCGATCGCCCATACTAGCGCCCCGGAGATGCTGGCGCAGGCCGACTTGATCCGCCCGTCGCTGGCCGAGACCGACCTCGACGATGTCCTCTCCGCTCTGCGTCTCCACACCCGTCAGGTCCAGTAAATAGGGAGCGGACTATAAGGCCGTGCGGATGTTTACCCTTTCAGGAGCGCTTTCCCTCGGAATCATAACCCCTGGTGCTCGCCAGCTCGCGGGCAACCTCGCGTGCGGTTGAGCTTGAGTCCCTCGGCTGCCCAGGCCAGCAGCGCGCGGCCTTCGGCGCGGTGGCTTTCCATTCTCTGTTTGCCTGGTAATGGGTTGGTTCGCCCCGAGATCGATTGCCCGAAGCGAACCAATGATCCGGACCCGCTAAACTGTCGCATCCAGCTCTTCGGCTACCGGCTTCGCTACCATCCTCACAAGACGGAAACCTGGCCAAGCGAGGCTGGCAGGCCGCTGACACCCACAGGCCCCGAGGGAGCTGTTACGGCCACCGCGGTTACCGCTTGGGTGGAAGTTCCTGCTATTCCCGGCTTACTGCTGCTGCCACCGCACCCGGCGATTCCCGCGGTCATTGCCAGCGCCGCGATCAGCACCAGGGCAAGGCGCCGGCGCGAGCTCAGCGGTATCGCGATCAGGCCGATACCGATCAGCATCAGAACGCCGGAAAGAGGCGTGTCGCCACTGCGCAAACGAAGCGCTACGACGCCAGCGAGCCTAACCGTGCCACCGTCCAGCATCGCTACCGGTGGGATTGTCGCGCTCAGCAGGAGGGTGATGGAGCCGCCGGAGGCAACGGTGAGCGCCGGACCGAAG
>Ga0209061_1001343_pt1 | contig 42219 bp, 34 predicted proteins | sample Coa_R1_10_FD_187157 | JGI IMG/M metagenome (GOLD analysis project Ga0209061, IMG submission 187157) | Surface soil microbial communities from Centralia Pennsylvania, which are recovering from an underground coalmine fire - Coalmine... | ecosystem: Environmental > Terrestrial > Soil >... | reverse complement strand
GAAACACATCATACCCGGCGCGCTTGATTTCCCCGATCGCGCTGGCAATCCGGTCAGAATCCGAGAGCGATTCGTTGATCGCATTTCCCAGCTCCTGCATCAACTCCTTGAGTTTCTCGTCCAAATTCCTTCCTTTCCGGGCACCTTCAGGTTAGCACTGAATGCTGGTCTGTGGATCAACGGATTCACCTGAGAAGAACCGCCTTGAGCGATGATCCTTTGCCCGCCAGCGAGCAACTTCCGTAGAGGTTTGCGAGCATCCCTCGAGCACCACTAACTCTTTATAAACCATATAAACCATTAGTCGGTTTTGCGTGCCCACAACCTCTACTTCTTTGGATGCAGAAAAATCCGATCTTTGCGCTTTCGATATTGGTAACGGTACTAGTCCCCGAAGTTAAATCTCAGAATTCTTTTGCTCGTAAGGCTTTTGGAGGTACTGTGCCGCCACCTGCTGTGCACCCGCGGTGTTGTCATGGGTGCGGATGGCCTGGCGGTATTCATTGATCGCACGGTCCCGCTGTTCTGTCACGTCGAAAATCTTTCCGAGATTAATGTGGGACCAGACTTCCGTCCATTTCGGCTGCAGATCGCCATCGAGCGCTCGCCGGAACTCATCGGCCGCTGCCTGGTAGTTGTTCTGTTTAAAAAACAGTTCGCCCACCCGATAGTGGGCCAGCGAACTGTTCTTGTTTACTTCAAGCGCTTTTTGATACTCGCGAAGCGCGTTCGCATAATCATTTACTTCGACGAACTGTTCTCCACGCCGGATGGCGACTTCCACCTCAATCTCGGGATCCAGGCGCAGCAAGACGTGGTTGGGGTCAATTACCACTTTGCGCGGTTTCCCAAAGGTATCCACGCTGAATTCCGAAGAGGTGCCTGTCACTTCGACGGTCTTATCTTCAGGATTGCCCTCAGTCTCAATGCGTAGCTGCACTGGCATCCGGAAAGTATCGAGATCCTGATCGATTTTGCCGACCACACGGAAACCTTGCTGCGTACGGAAGACCGTATATTGGAGCTTGAAGTTGGGCGCGCCGGTCGATTCAAGCCACTGCAGGAAGAAGTAGCGTAGTTCCTGATTCGACACTTGCTCCATAACACGGCGGAACTCCTCCGTGTTGACCGATTGCCAGCTATATTTATCGAGAAACGCCTTCATGCCCTGCTCGAAGGCTTTATCGCCAACTACGCTGCGCAGCATATTGAGCACAGCCGCTCCTTTGGCAGCAGTCAGAGCCCAGTATTCCGGTGAGTAGTCTTCTAGCCGTGACGCTTGGATGAGCGGAGGTTCCTTCACTGTCAGGGCTTCTATGTAATCGGACCTCACGGCGGATTCCATTGCCGCTTTGCCAGCCGTGTATTCGGTATAGAGAAGTTCAGCGTAACGGGGCGGCCCATTGAGCAGCCAGAGATGATTGCGGTTGACGGGCGAAACCAAGACGCCCCACCATTGGCGTGCGATCTGATTGGCCAGGATGCGTGTGCTTACTGTCGGAGTTATCGAACTCGGCGCGAGAAAAATGATGCCGGGCGCCGCATATCCATTCACCGCTCCGTCTCCGGTCTCCACCAGGGTCAGGTTGGCTTGCGGCGCCAAGCCGAATTGTGACGTAAAAAAGGCAAGCATTTTGCCGGCCTCCTCGCCATAGGCCTGCGCCTGTGCCGCCTGGGCGCCTCGGAAGTAAATTTGCGACGTAATGCCTTGAGAACTCACCCGAACCGGTTCCCCCTGCACAATCGCGATACTCCCCGGAAAGCTCGGGTGATCATAGTGAAACGAATACATCGTGCGGCCGTTGCTTGCCTGATCTGTGGTCATATCGCCACTTGCAACGACCTTATAACCGACGGGCACCGTGATGTACAGATCCGCCAGAAAGCGGTTCACGGTGTACCCGCTCACGGGGAACCAGCGCGCCGGATACAGCAGGTAGCTGCAATCGGGCTGCAGAGCGGCGAATTTGATGCCGTTAATTGGCGAATCTTGGTCACCGGTGAGCTTGCCTTCATAGGTTACGGAAATCGTGGCGGGCTGAGCCTTCGGCAATGCCTGGGGGAAAGTAACTTTTATCGTGAAATCTGCAGCATTGCGGGATACGGGAAGGTCGTGCCCGCGCGCATCCGTTACCTTGGAAACCGTAAGCGCGTTGTTTAACTCGAAGGTGGCATCCGTGATGCTGTCGTTCGGTGTGAAGTCAATCCGGACAGTAGCAGACAGCTCCTGAGTGCGCGGATTAATGTCAGCGCGGATCGTGTATTTCTGTACTTCCAGGTTGGCTTGCTGCTGACCATATAGAACCGCCGCGCAGATGGCGAACAAAATAATCCATCGGCTGCTACCGCGCATATCCTTTCATTTTCTCCTCATCCATCTCAGACGTTCGATTGCTGTAACGTGTTAGGACGCCGCTGTGTCGGTCAGCAATTCGCATGAGTAAACCCGCGTTTTTCCGTGAGTTGGGAAACGATCTGTTCTGCTGCCCGGCGCAAGGGGTCTCCTTCCAGGGTTAGCATTTTGCGCACGCGCGCTAGATCCAAGCGCATTTGTGCAATGCGTTCCGGAGCAGCGAGCAGCGCTTCGGCCGCCCGAGCCAGATTCGAAGCCGTCAAGTCGTCTTGAATCAACTCAGGCACGATACGCTCTCCCGCCACCAGATTCACCATCGAGAAGAAGGGAACTTTCACCAGGCGCCTTCCCAGTCGCCAGGTGAGCGGCGTGACGCGGTAAAACGTGACCATCGGCGTACCTATCACGGCTGCTTCGATTGTGACTGTGCCACTTGCCGCGAGCGCCAAGTCGGCGTGCCCGATCGCGTTCCATGTATCGTTTTCTACTATTTGGATGGACAGCGAGCGAATGCGTTCCCAAAACTCGCTAAAAGCGGTGCGGACCGGAAAACCTTCCGGAACAGCAAGTACCGCAGAGAGCGGCCAGCGCAGCCGAAGGCGCTCCACTGCATCCAACAGATAAGGTACGTGTCGCCGCGCTTCACCAACCCGGCTGCCAGGGAGCAGTGCAATTATCCGCTGCGAGGGCTCCAATTGGTAGCGGGCAAGAAATTCCGGACGGGAGCAAGTGGTCTGCGCCATCCTTGCTAACGGGTGGCCGATGTAAGTCGCTCGGATCCCACGCTCGCGGAACCAGCCCTCTTCAAAGGGGAAGAGGCAGAATAACTCATCGATGCGCTCACGGATCAGACGGACGCGCCGCTGACGCCACGCCCACACTTGCGGCGCAATTAAATAAAAGACCGGAATACCAAGCTGCTTCAAATGTCGCGCCAAACGGAGATGAAAGTCCGGATTGTCGACCAGGATCGCTGCCTCAGGCCTGCGTGCACGGGCGCAGCGCACCAGCTTGCGGTACTCACGATAAATACGCGGCAGATGCCCCACCACTTCGGCCAAGCCCACCACGGAGAGATCGGCAGCATCAACGATCGGCTCGACCCCCAAGCGGCGCAGCCGGGGCCCTGCACAGCCGTAGAATTCGGCTTCGGCTAAATATTCGCGCAGCCGTGAAACAAGCTCCGCCGCGTAGAAATCGCCCGATGCCTCTCCGGCGGAAATCAACAGACGCACTGGTCTGCCTCAGTGTAGCAATGCCATACGATGTGCGAGATCCTCATGAGACACAAGACTAGTGCGTATACGCGATTTAGCGGCTTTGCTAGAATCTAGTCGAACTTTCAGATGTCTAGCCAACGAGAGCCGACTACGCCGATCCCGGCTCAGTCCAGCTTGTCGCGGCTCAGTGTGGGCCAGTTCGCTGAGCGTTTTCGCAAGGAAGTGATCCCGCTGAGCAATACCTTCGGATACTTTTGTGCCTCCGTCCCCATGACCGAGGAGGTGGTCAAGGAGTATCTAGAAGAGCCGGTAGCAGCGCTTCCGCCGTCGATTGCCGCCATGCTGCCTCACATCTCGATTTTGCTCGTGCCCTATATCGAGCGCACGGATGAGGGTGAATCGAGGCGCCGGCGCGGTCGGAGAGCCGGCGGCGCGGCCTTGGAACGCGCAGCGGATTTCGTCGTCGCAGAACGGCCGGCGGACGGCAAACAGTCCTGGGCTTCTCAAGTGAGCTTTGAAAACGAAACGGTCCTCGTCTTTGCTCTCAAAGAACAGGATGTGGCCGAATATCACTACCGGCTTTACCGCCGCTTGGCCGCCCTGGTAGCGGAGAAGTGGCCCCCGGAAACTGCCGCAGCCTACAAGGCCATGATCCGCGAAGAGCTTCTCGCCGGGGTGCACGGCGAAGTCGATGATGAGAGCTGGCAGGCGAAGCAAAACCTGCTGCGCCGTCAGACCAACTTCAAACGAGAGAGCCCGCTCTTTCAAGACTATGTCCGCCAGTCATTTATCGATACGCTCACGCTTTATTTGCACGGCATCTGTTGCGATATCGATGTGGAAACTGGCCCGCGCCAGTTGCCGAGCCGCTATCTCCGCAAACGTTTGAATCTGCTCAAGTCTCTCTATCCGCCACCTCCCGGCTACGCCGTTTTCCCGGAAGATAGCGAGGCCGCCAAGGCCGAAGCTGAGCGTCGCGCCTGAGCGCGCTCTTATTCGCCGCTTACTTCAATCTTGATCGTCTTTGGCTTAGCGATCTCCTTCTTGGGAAGCGTGATCGTCAGCACGCCGCTCTTATAATCGGCTCTCACTCTCTCGCCGTCTACCGTGTCAGGCAGACTGAAGGCTCGCATGAACTTCCCATAAGGCCGCTCGATGCGATGGAAGCCCTTATGGCCGTTCTTCTGCTCTTCAAACTTGCGCTCGCCCTTCAGCGTTAAAGTGCCGTTTTCCAATTGAATGCCGATCTGCTTGGGATCTACATCGGGGATATCGGCCTTTAACACCAGCTCATTTTCGGTTTCGAAGATGTCGACCGGTGGGGTCCAAGGCCGCGAGGCGGGTTCCCCAAAGAATCGGGAAACAGAATCCTGCAGGAAGGTCTCGAAGGGATCATATTTGATGGTTGCCATATCGTCGTCCTCCAATGCCTTTATCATAAAATCTTAGTGTAATCTTGTCAAGATATCTGCTTTGCTAAATGAAATTTGTGGATAAGCTTTTCCCGTACTACCCTACGGATATGCAGACTCTTCGTCCTGGCGACCCCGCGCCCGAGATCGAGCTGCCGAACGAGGCGGGGCAGCCCTTCCGGCTCTCTTCCCTTCGCGGCAAAAACGTGGTCCTTTATTTCTATCCCAAAGCGGACACGCCGGGCTGCACCAAGGAAGCCTGTGCCTTTCGCGACGCTGCCGCTCAATTCCGCCGGGCGAATACTGTGATCGTCGGAGTATCCCCAGACGCGTCCCCAGCCCAGGCTCGGTTCAAGCAGAAGTTCGAGCTACCGTTTACGCTGCTGGCCGACACGGACCATCGCGCGGCCGAAGCCTACGGAGTCTGGAAGGAAAAAAGCATGTATGGCAAAAAATATATGGGCATCGAACGTACGACGTTTGTGATCGGCCCGGACGGAGTCATCAAGAAGATCTTCCCGAAGGTGAAGGTAGAGGGGCACGCCGAGGAGGTGCTGGCAGCGCTCCAGTAACTCTCCAGGGAGCCGCGTCATAACCGTTAAGGGCGCGTGGAAAAACGGAGCAGGTGGTTGGCAGTTGAAAGGGGGCGAAACGGCCTGATTCCGGATCGCGAAGAGTCGATGGGCGGCCGGCGCTATCCAGCCGGACCGGTGCTCGGGGTGGGGGCACTCATTTTCGAGGATGCGCGCGTGCTGCTGGTAAAGCGCGGCAAGGAACCGCTGCGCGGCTATTGGTCCCTCCCGGGCGGAGGGGTTGAGGTCGGAGAGGCGCTCGAAGCGGCTGTGCGACGGGAAGTCCAGGAAGAAACGGGGCTCGAGGTAGCCGTAGGACCGATTGCGACCGTCTTTGAGCGAATCCTCTCGGATGCCTCCGGCGCCTGTGAATATCATTACGTGTTGATTGATTTCTATTGCACCGTCACCGGTGGCAACCTGCATCCAGGTAGTGATGCGAGCTGTGTAGAGTGGTTTGATGTGACTTCGCTGCATGGTCTCCCTATGACTCAGGGCACGCGCGAAGTCGTAGAAGCATGTTCTAAGGCAGGCGGCAGATCGCAGCTCTTTGTTACTCGGCCCTAAGCCATGAGTTTCAGCACGGAGCTTCTCGAATTTGACAATCTCAAACGATTGTTAGCGGGTTATGCGGGCAGCGCGGGCGGCAGAGCGCGGGTGGAAGCGCTGGAGCCGTGCAGCGATCGTGCGGCTATCGAAGAGCAGCTCGCCGTGGTCGGAGAAGCGATCGGATATCTGCGCGAGCAGCTCACTCGGCAGCCAGCCGGTCGCGCGGCAGCTATCCGGTTGAACTTCAACCAGATCCCCGATGTGGAGATGCAGCTACGGATTCTCCGTATCGCAGGCGCCTCGTTAGATGGGCCGCAACTGCTCGAGCTTTTCCGTGTGCTTTCCCTGGCGGGCGAGTACCGGGCGGTGCTCCAAGCGGTCGGCGAGCGCTACCCGCGGCTGGCAAGTCATGCGAGGAAGATCGTCGATTTGCGGGATCTGGTCCGCCATTTCGAGAAAAGTTTTTTGCCCGATGGTGGCTTGTCGGATCACGCCAGTCCAGTGCTGGCTCGGATCCGCCGTGACCTCCACCGCCAGCAGCGCCTCATTCAGGAATCGCTCGATCGCTTCATCCGCGAGCATCGCGCAAACGGCATTTTGCAAGAGGAGTTTGTGACGATCCGGGAAGGGCGCTATGTGGTTCCCATTGCCGCCGACCATCGGGGCCGGGTTGCCGGAGTGATCCACGGAGTGAGCGGTACGGGCCGGACGGTTTTTCTCGAACCGTTAGAGACGATCGGCTTGAACAACCGTTTGGTCGAGTTGCAGGAAGAGGAACACGCGGAAATCGAGCGCATTTTGCGCGAGATCACCGAAGTTCTGCGCGAGCACGAGGGCGAGATTGCAGCCAGTCTGGAGGTCCTCGCAGAGCTCGATTGCATCTTTGCTAGAGCTGCTTTTGCTGTGTCACATAATGCCGTGATTCCGCGTTTCAGCAGTGAAGCGTCAAACGGCAAACAGCGCAGATTTGTGCTTCGCCAGGCGCGCCATCCGTTGCTTGAAGCCGTGCTCAGCAAACAGGGCAAGCAGGTAATTCCTCTTTCTTTTGAACTGGATGAGCAAAATCGCTGTCTGCTCATCAGCGGTCCGAATACGGGCGGCAAAACCGTTGCTATTAAGACTGCTGGCTTGCTTGCACTTATGGCGCATGCTGCTATCCCGGTTCCCTGTGCGGAGGCCGAATTTCCGCTGTTTGACAGCGTACTTGCCGATATCGGCGATATGCAGTCGATCACGCAAAGCCTGAGCACGTTTTCCGGTCACCTGATGCGTATCAAGGAGATGCTGATGCGGGTGACGCCCCGCAGCCTGGTTCTGCTCGACGAGCTAGGTGGCGCGACGGATCCGGAGGAAGGCGGCGCCTTGGGAGTGGCAATACTCGAGCAGTTCCGCCAGTCTGGCGCATTTTGTCTTGCTTCGACTCATCTATTGCCTTTAAAGGTCTATGGGGCGGATACGCCCGGCGTCGTGAATGGCTCTATGGGCTTTGATGAAGCAACGCTCCAGCCTACTTATGAGCTGCGCCTCGGGATTCCGGGGAAGTCCTTTGGTCTGGAGATTGCGGCCCGGCTGGAAATGCCAGCACCCGTGCTGGCGTATGCGAGGGGAGTGCTGCCGCGCATGCAAGTGGACTTTGAGAATTTGCTCGCCAAATTGCATGAACAAGTAGAAGAACATGCGCGTTTGAAGCGGCAGCTTGCGGAGGCGCAGCGCGAGCAGGAAGAGAAGATGCGCCAGCTTGCCGAACAGGCAGCGCGCCGCGAAGAGCAGCGCCGTCGCGAATGGGAACGAACTGTTGAAAAGCTCATTGCCGATTTTGAAGCCAAAGCCGAAGCTGCGCTCAACCGCCTTGATGCCTTCGAAGGAGCTCGCAAGGCGTTGGAACAAGCCCAGAGGTGGGTCGCGCGCACCAAACGTGAGATACGCGAACAGGCTGCCTCCACCTTGCCGGCAGAAATTCCCAGTCAGAACGTACAAGCTGCGATCTGCGAGGGCATGCGCGTTCGTTTGAAAGACGTTCGAGAACCCGCTACGGTGCGGCGGCTATTGAAAAACGGCATGCTGGAAGTCGAAGCTCGCAATCTGCGGATGCACGTGCCGCCTGAAGATGTGGTGGAGGTTCTCTCTAAAGAAACAGAGGAGCCTGCGCACCGCAAAGGGGATTTTCGCTTTGAGCAGGGTCCACCGCTTGAGAATTACCGCGAAATCAATGTGATCGGCCAGCGCGCGAGCGATGCCATTGAACAGGTGGATAAGTTTCTCGATTCAGCGGTGCTCGCCTCGGTCAGTCGCGTGCGGATTATCCATGGCCACGGCATGGGCGTTCTGAAGAAAGCCGTTAATGAACATCTCGCGCGCAATCCGCACGTCAGCCGGTACTATCCGGCAGAGCAGGCGGAAGGAGGCGCCGGTGCCACCATTGTCGAACTCCGCGAATAGTTCCCCCGTTTTGCTCGACGCCGAGCCGAAAGACGCGGCGAAACGCCTGGATGCGTTTCTTCATGAGCGCCTGCCTGAATACAGCCGCTCGCGTTTGCAGGCCTGGATCAAAGATCAGCGTGTGCTGGTGGATGAGAAACCAGCGCGCGCATCCTATCATCTTCGCGGCGGAGAACGGATCTCGGTGGCGCCCGCGGAAATTCCGCCGCTTCGTGCCGAACCCGAGGATCTCCCGCTTCGAATCCTGTATGAAGACGCCGACGTCATTGCGATTGATAAGCCGGCGGGCATGGTGGTACATGCCGGAGCAGGCCACACGCGCGGCACGCTGGTGAACGCGTTGCTGAATCATTTCGGCTCGCTCTCTTCAATCAATGGCGATTTGCGGCCGGGCATTGTGCATCGCCTGGATCGTGACACGAGCGGTGTGCTGTTAGTGGCTCGCCATGATCCCGCGCATCAGAATCTGGCGCGGCAGTTCCAAAACCGGGAGGTCGAGAAGATCTATCTGGCTCTTGTTCACGGCCGGCTCAAACAGCAACAGGGCCGGATCGCAGCCAACATTGCTCGCGATCCGGTGCGCCGCACGCGCATGACGACCCGCACGTCCTCTGGCCGAACAGCGCTTACCGAATACCGGGTCATCGAAGAGCTGGGAAATTTCAGTCTGCTCGAAGTACGCATCCAAACCGGCCGCACGCACCAGATTCGCGTGCATCTTGCCAGTATCGGTCATCCTGTGGTAGGAGACCGCCTTTACGGGGCTCCGGCTCGGATTCCCGGTTATCCGCCGCTCGGCAGGTTCTTTCTGCACGCTTGGAAGATCCGTTTTCGTTTGCCCGCCACTGGCAAAGCTGTGACAATCGAAAGCCCGCTTGCGCAAGAATTGGCCAGTTTCCTCGAAACGGTTCGCCGAAACACGGCTAAAATGAAGACACCATTGCCATGAAGTTCCGGCCCATTCCCTTGTTCGCTGCCGCCGTCCTCGCGATCTGCTCTCTGAGTTTTGCCCAGGCGCAAAAGCCAGCGTCCTCTTCCTCGGATCAGGATTCTGCTGCGGCGCCCATCCGGGCTGAAGTGACGCGCGTGAACATGCTGTTCACGGTCACGGACAAAAAAGGCCGTTTCGTCACGGACTTAACGAAGGACGACTTCCAGGTCTTCGAGAATAAAAAGCCGCAGCGCATTCTGGAGTTCACCTCGGAAACCGATCTTCCGCTCAGGCTTGCGATTCTGATGGATACCAGCAACAGTATCCGCGACCGGTTTCATTTCCAGCAGGAAGCGGCAACCAACTTCATCAACAGCGTGATGCGGGAACAGGATAAGGCAGTGGTGGTCAGTTTCGACAGTAACGTCGAGCCGATCGTGGATCTGACCAATGATACTCACCTGCTCGAAAATGGCATCCGCCAGTTGCATCCGGGCGGGGGGACGGCTCTGTATGACGCGATTTACTTTGCCTGCAAGCAGGAGTTGATGCGCGATCAGCCGTTATATAAATTTCGCCGCGCGATGATCATCCTAAGTGACGGCGAGGACAATGACAGCCAGTACAGCCGCGATCAAGCACTCGAGATGGCGCAGCGAGCCGATGTCGTGATTTATACCATCTCCACCAACATCAGCCACATCGAAACAGAAGGTGATAAGGTGTTGCGCTACTTTGCCGATCGCACCGGTGGCGTGTCCTTTTTCCCGTTCGAAGCCAAGGATCTCGATCAATCGTTTGAGAACATTGCAAACGAGCTGCGACATCAATACAATCTCTTCTACCGGCCGGAGCCGCTTCGCAACGACGGCAAATACCACGCTGTGGAGATTCGCGTGAAGGGCCGCAAGGATCTAACGGTGCGCTGCCGCAAGGGCTACTACGCGCGCAAGGAAACGAGCAGTTAACCGCTGCCGCTTCTTCACCACCTAGGCTTCAACTGGTTTTCGCGAGCTCTTTTTTCGCTTCGCGGGCGATTTTGGAATCTTTAGGGGCTAGTTGAAGGGCTTTCTGTAAGGCAGCCTTGGCGGCCTCCGGGTTATGCAGCTTCTCTTCGGCTTTGCCGAGCTTCAGAAAAGCTTCTGCTGAGTTCGGATTGAATTTGGTGGCTCGCTCGTAGCGGTTCTTTGCGCCGATATAGTCACCCTTGTGCCAATAAAAGTCGCCGATTTTGACGTTTCGCTCGGATTCAAGCGGGTCCAGAACAAATTTCTCTGGAGCGACCGATTCGTCCTCTTCAGGCGGATTTGCCTCATCCTGCGACTGCTGCATGGCGGGCGAGCTCTTGTCCTGGTTGCGGTCTGATCCACTATTTTGCCGGGCGAAACCGAGCGGCGTGAGGCTCAAAATCAAGACACAAACCAAACTTCCCGCGCGTGTCACAATTGAATTATAAGCCGCCTGAATCAGATGGATCTTCGCGAGAAAGCGGCACAGCTTCCTGCCCGGCCCGGCGTTTATTTGTACAAAGATGCGGAAGGAAATGTGCTGTATGTCGGCAAAGCTAACAATCTCCGCAGCCGTGTGCGCAGCTACTTCAGCGAAGAACGGCTGGCCGATGCAAAAACCGGAACACTGGTAGCTGAGGCGTGCGATATTCAGTTCATTCAGGTCGACAACAACAAGGAAGCGCTGGCCCTTGAGAACAACTTAATTAAACAGTACAAACCCCGCTTCAACGTTCTGTTGCGGGATGATAAAACGTATCCCTATATCAAGCTCACCAATGAGCGATATCCTCGCGTCTATGTGACGCGCCGCATTTTAAAGGACGGCGCTACCTATTACGGCCCTTTCTTCCCGGGCAACCTGGCGCACCGGCTGGTCCACTTCATCCACCGTCACTTTCTTGTGCCCTCCTGCAAGATCGACCTCAACCGCCGCCACACGCATCCCTGCTTGCAGTACCATATCCACCGCTGCCTCGGGCCCTGTGTTGCGGGGCTCACGACGGAGGAAACCTACCAGGCGGCGGTACACAATGTGCGGCTGTTCCTCGAGGGCCGGCATCGCGATCTGGCGCAGGAACTGGAAGCGCGCATGAATGCCGCTGCCGCAGAAATGCGGTTTGAAGAGGCTGCCAGCCTGCGGGATCTGATCGCCACGGTGCGCGAGATGGAAGAAAAGCAAAAGATGGCGGCTGTCGAGGGTGAGGACATTGATATTTTCGCCTACTATGCCGAGCCACCTCTGGTGGCTGTGAACTTGTTTCATTTGAGAAACGGCAAAATTGTCGACCGGCGCGAATTTTTCTGGGAAGATCAGATCGATTTCGAACCTGCAGAGTTTTTTGAGGCGCTGTTAAAGCAAATCTATCTGAACCATCAACATATCCCGCGGCGCATTCATGTCCCTGTGGACTTTGAGCAGCGTCAGGAGCTCGAAGAATTTCTCTCGGAGTTGCGCGGAAGAAAGGTGGAAATTACAGCCCCGCAACGAGGCACCAAAAAGGCCCTGCTGGCGCTGGTGGAGACAAACGCCAAGCACAGCTTCACGCAGCGCTTTCGTGTGATGAAGCCCTCCTCAAAAGCCATTCAACAGGCTCTGCAGGAGGCGCTGAATCTGCCAGATCTCCCCCGCCGCATCGAATGCTTCGACGTTTCACATATTCAAGGCACCGACAAAGTGGCCAGCATGGTGGTGTGGGAAGACGGCAAGATGAAGAAATCCGATTATCGGAAATTCATCATCAAGACGGTTGCCGGCAATGACGACTTCGCTTCCATGCGGGAAGTAATCACAAGGCGTTACGCCAGATTGCAGAAGGAGAAGCTTCCATTCCCCAGCCTGGTTCTGGTGGATGGCGGCCTGGGTCAATTGCATGCAGCAGCCGAGGCCTTAGAAGCGCTTGGTATCACGGATCAACCGCTTGCCTCGATTGCCAAGCGCGAAGAATGGATTTACGTCTACGGTCAGGAGGAGGAGCCAGTAATCCTGGATAAGTTCTCTCCAATTCTTCATTTAGTGCAGAACATTCGAGATGAGGCGCATCGCTTCGCGGTAACTTTTCACCGTACGCGCCGCAACGTGCAGCGCCTCGCCTCGGAGTTGGATCAGATACCCGGGATTGGCAAGCGAACGGTCGAGAAACTGCTCCGGACTTTTGGCAGTCTCGAACGGGTGAAGCAGGCCTCGGATGAAGAGCTCTCCCGTGTGATCGGGCGGGCTGCGGCAAGGAAGCTGGAGATGTTCTTTGCGGGGGCCAATTTTTCGTCCGCTCCATCTCCCGTGCAGCCTGATCAGACCGGCCGCGAACTAAGCACCGTAGAACAGCCGCTGAGCGAGCATGCTGGGTAGGCCTGCGCGGCGAATATCTTCGGCCGTCTGTTGAACCGGATAAGCCACCCGTCGCAAAGTCACCGTCTTTTGCTCCGAATCGAAAATCGCATAAGCCGCCCGCGGATCATCATCCCGTGGCTGACCAATGGACCCTGGATTCACCATATAGAGTGAATCTGGCTGCAGCTCGATCACGGTCTCTTTTTCCGAAGTTGGAACCGGATCAAGGACGCCGATGCGGCCATAGCGTGAAAAGAAACCGCCCTGCAGATGTGTATGCCCGAAGAAGGCCAGCGCCATATCGAAATGCTGGAAACAGGGTCGCGCTTCCGAAACGGCGGTAACGTATTCGTCTTCATCGAGCGGTGAGCCGTGCCAAATGACGAAGTGCTCCAGCACCAGCGGCCCTTGCGGCAGGGCGCTCAAGTAGGCAAGTTGCGAAGCATCGAGTCGCTGGCGCGTCCAGACTGCTGCCGCGAGGGCGATCTCATTGAACCATTCCGGATCTGCCAGTCCTGCGACCAGCTTATCGTGATTCCCCCGAATAACCGTCTTGCAATTCGTCCGTACCCAATCGAGCACCTGAACAGGATGAGGATTATAGCCGACAATATCGCCGCAGCAGATGATCTGGTCGAAGCCGCTGCCTGCGTCTTTCAGCACAGCTTCGAGTGCGTACCAGTTTGCGTGAAGGTCGCTCAGGATCAGGGCTCGCACAGGGCTTAGTGTAGCGGTTTTGTCATCGAGCCCGCACGCCGGAAACGGCCGGAAGGGCTAAGTTTGCGTTCGCGGCTGCAGCGACTCCGATGGGGAGTTAGCAAGCTACAATGAACCGATGTCTTTGGTCGTAGTGGGTTCTGTTGCTTACGATGCCATTGAGACTCCGCATGGAAAACGTGACCGGCTGCTCGGAGGTGCTTGCACATATATCGCGCTGAGCGCCAGTTTTTTCACGCAAGTGGCGATTGTCGCCGTTGTTGGCAGCGACTTCAGGCCGGAGGATCGCGCACTCCTTTCAAGCAGAGGAATCGATCTAAACGGATTGGAGCAGGTCGAGGGGAAGACATTCTTTTGGTCCGGTGTCTACTCGCACGACATGAACGATCGGACCACCCTGCAAACCGATCTCAATGTCTTTGCCGATTTCTCGCCGAAACTGCCTGCATGCTATACCAGCCAGCCCTATCTGTTTGTAGGCAACATTCAGCCCTCGCTGCAGCGTCAGGTGCAGGTGCAGATGAAAAATCTGAGACTTGTCGGCGGAGACACCATGAATTACTGGATTCGCGACTATCGCGAGGAGCTGCTTGCCACAATCCGGCATTGGGACTTTCTGTTGATCAATGACGGCGAAGCGCGAATGCTGTCGGGGGAACATAACTTGCGCAAAGCTGCCCAAAAAATTCTGGATATGGGTCCCCATACGCTGATCATCAAGCGCGGCGAATATGGCGCTATGCTGTTCCGCCGCGATACATTGTTCATAGTTCCCGGTTATTTATTAGAAGATGTGTATGATCCGACGGGTGCGGGCGACAGCTTTGCCGGTGGTTTTATGGGATACCTGGCGGCTTGCGGCCTCGATCTGCAAGACGGGCATTTTGATCTCCGCGAGTTGCACCGGGCAGTAATTTATGGTTCGGTTATGGGCAGCTTTTGCTGCGAGCAGTTCGGTGTCGAACGCCTCTGCACCCTCACACGGAAAGACATCGACCGCCGCTTCGAAGAGTTTCGCCGTTTCACAGCATTCTAATTTCTTCCGCTCCTTTGCCGAATTGTGCGCCGTTCTGACGGCACTTGGCTTAGTTGCAGCCCTAGCCGCTCTGTTCTTTTTTCGACACGGTTACATCCTTTACTACGGCGATGCGCAAGCGCACATCAATATCAGCCGCAATCTGTTGGATTCGCGTACGCCTGGCTATGATCAACTAGGCACCGTTTGGCTTCCCCTTTTGCACGTAATCAGTCTGCCCTTTGTTAGAAGTATTTGGCTTTGGTCAACGGGGCTTGCTGGTACGATCCCGGTTAGCATCTGCTTGATTGCCGCGGGTATCTGTTTCTATTTCGCCGCCAAAGAGGCCTATGGCTGTTCGCTTGCGGCGGGCATCGTCCTGGCTGCTCTGGTGCTCAATCCAAACATTCTGTATTTGGCCTCTATCCCTATGACTGAGATCGTCTTTCTGGCCGGTCTCGGCCTGGCCCTGCTCTCCCTTCTCCGTTTTCGTGCAAGTCAGAAACGGTTATGGCTCAGCATTGGCATTTTCGCCTCATGGTGGATGAGCTGGACGCGCTATGATGGCTGGTTTTTGATTCCCTTCCTGGCATTTGCATTCGCACGCTTCTCACATAAGAACAGGCTGGCGGTCTTCTTCCTGGTGGCGGCGTCTGCGAGTCTCGCTCCGGCCTATTGGATGGCGCATAACTGGTGGGAGACCGGCAATGCGCTCGATTTCTACAATGGTCCGTATTCAGCAGCCGCGATACAAGGAGCTAGATGGTATCCGGGATACCAGGATTGGCTTCTATCTTTGCTTTACTACGGGGCTGCGAGTATCCTTTGTGCGGGATGGCCGTTAATTTTGTTGGGGCTCGCGGGCGCGGTTTGTGCGGTCATCAAAAAACAGGCTGCGGGAGTTTTGTTCCTGCTGCTGATTCCTGTCTTTTATGTCTGGAGTCTTCATTCCTCAAAAACTCCTATCTTTGTTCCGCAGCTTTGGCCTTATAGCTACTACAACACGCGCTACGGGATCGCGGCGGTGGCGCTGGCCGCCTTTTCGCTTGGGGGAATTGTTGCGTGCATACCTCACCATTGGCGTCGTTTCGCCTTTGCGATCCCCATCCTTACTGCCGCTCCCTGGCTGATCCATCCTTCACCGCAATCTTGGATTTGCTGGAAAGAGTCGGAAGTGAACTCCGTCGCGCGCCGGGCCTGGACCGAAACTGCCGCCCGCTTTTTCATCCAGCATGAGCGCCGCGGGCAAGGCATACTCGCTCCCTTTGGCGATGTTACGGGCATCTTTTGCCGTGCTCAGATACCGATCGCGGAAACGCTGCATGAGGGTAACCCCGGCTGGCTTGCCACCATTAGCCGGCCTGATTTGGAACATGGCGAATTGTGGGCCGTAGCCCAGCAGGGAGACGTGTTATGGAAAGCACTGGCACGTCATCCGGATGCCTATGTTCCGGTAGATAAGATTCAGGTGAGGGGTGCGCCTGCGCTGATTATTTATCGGCGTGAGCCTCCCGCTCCAATCCCATGAGCGAGATCCCATTTGCCAAACTCCACGGCGCTGAGAATGATTTCTTATTGACTTGGCAGAACGATGTGCCCCCTGATGCGAATCTGCCCGAAATCGCGCGCCGTATCTGTGCGCGCAACACCGGTATTGGGGCCGATGGTTGGATGTCGGTCGCCCGTGACGGTTCCGTGTTGTGCACCAGGCTGTTCAATTCCGATGGCAGCGAGCCGGAGATGTCGGGCAATGGCACACGTTGTGCAGCGGCCTTCGCGCTGATGCACAATATTTTTTCCGGAGATGAGATCCGGATTCAAACGGGCGCCGGACTGAAGGTGCTGCGTTTGCTCTCGCGTACTGGCCACAGATTTCTGTTTGAGATGGATATGGGCTTGCCCAAAACCGAAGAGCTGCATGCGGCAATCCCTGCTCGGGGCCGGTCTTTTGACGCTGTCATTCTCAATACCGGAAACCCGCAATGCGCCATCTTTGTTGAGGAACTGCCGTCAGACTGGCGCGAAATCGCTGCGGAAATCGAGCGCCATCCTCGGTTTCCCCATCGGACGAACGTCTCCTTTGTGCGAGTTTCCGGACGCCATACGCTCGATGTCGTGTTCTTCGAGCGAGGCGCGGGGGAAACGCGCAGCTCCGGTACTGGCTCTGCAGGCGCAGCAGCGGCTGCTATTCTCAGGGGAGTAGCCGAGAGCCCGGTCGAGATTAGAACACCTGCCGGAGCGTTGCACCTCCGGTGGGAGGAAAGCATGTTCCTCACCGGGCCGGCTCAATTCATTGGCGAGGGTAAATTCTTTCTTGAGCTCTGAGATACTGACATCTCCGGCGGGAGAAAAGGCCACCGCGTCAGCACAGCTAAGGGAACGGATTGTAAAGAAAACGGCACGCGTTGGAGTTCTGGGCCTCGGGTATGTGGGGCTGCCGCTTGCCGTGGAGTTTGCGCGAGCCGGCTTCGATGTTACCGGAATCGATGTGCAGCAGTCGAAAATCGATGCCTTGAATCGAGGCCACTCCTATGTCAAAGATATAAAAGATAGTATTCTTCAGCCCTTGGTGGAGAGCGGTAAGCTGCGTGCAACCAGCGACCTCTCTGTGATTCAGCAACTCGACACCGTCGATATCTGCGTCCCCACCCCGTTGCGCAAAACAAAAGATCCGGATATGAGCTATGTGGTTGCCGCCACAGAAGCGATCGCCGAGCACTTACATCCCGGATTACTGGTGATGCTTGAATCCACAACATATCCCGGAACTACAGAAGAGCTCGTTTTGCCGAAGCTTGAGGCGCGCGGGCTTCGGGCTGGCGAAGACTTTTTTCTGTGTTTTTCGCCGGAGCGTGTGGATCCAGGCAATCCAAAATATAAAACTGCCAATATTCCCAAGGTCGTGGGGGGCATCACGGCGCTCTGCACCGAACTTGGGGCTTTGTTTTACCAGCAGGCATTGGAAACCGTGGTTCCGGTAAGCTCCACGCGCGTGGCCGAGATGGTCAAGCTGCTCGAAAACACGTTTCGCATGATCAATATCGGCCTGGTGAACGAAATCGCATTGATGTGCGACCGCATGAATATCGATGTCTGGGAAGTAATTGATGCTGCTGCCACCAAGCCGTTTGGATTTATGCCCTTCTATCCTGGTCCCGGGCTAGGCGGCCACTGCATTCCAGTTGATCCGTTCTATCTTTCCTGGAAGAGCAAGGAGGCAGGCATCGAAGCGCGGTTTATCGAGCTCGCCGGCTACATCAACGGCCGCATGCCGGAGTTTGTGGTGGAAAAGATCCAAAATGCGCTGAACGACGCCTATAAGCCTGTTCGCGGATCAAGAATTCACATTCTGGGCGTCGCCTATAAGCGCGATATCGATGATGTCCGGGAATCGCCGGCGCTCGACATTATTCTTCTGCTCCAACGACGTGGAGCATTGGTGAGTTTTACCGACCCCTATGTGCACTCTCTCCAAAGTCAAAACACCGTGCTTGAGTCACAGGACCTATTAGAAGGCGTGCGTTCGGCCGATTGCGTCGTGATTGTAACCGATCACAGCAACGTGGATTATGGCGCTGTCGTTGAGCATAGCAAGATCATTGTGGATACCAGGAACGCACTGAGAAACTATCGTTCACCGAAGATTGTGCGATTGTGAGTCTTTGCTCGCGATTTCCGATAATTTAACCGGACTCCGGCCGTGAAGCTGCGGCCGTATCTCCATCTTCTGCCGCACTTTCTAAGCCCATCTGAGAGAGACGGTAGCGCAGAGCATTACGAGTGAGGCCCAGCATTCGAGCCGCCTGGCTCTTGTTGCCGTTTGCACGGCGCAACGCCTCGCGGATCATCATTTGCTCCCAATGTTCCAAGGTCTCACCCGGAGGCAGCAGCGGCGCTTGTTGCGCCGGAATGGCATGATTGCGCGATGCTTCGATCCGAATGTCGCCGGGTTGCAGAACTTCACCTGCCGCCAGCACCAAGCTTCGCTCGATCGTATTTTCCAGTTCGCGCACATTCCCAGGCCAGGAGTGATCGAGGAGCCGGTCAATGGCAGCCGGGCTGATCTCCTTTGCCGTGCAGCCGAGCTCCTTTGACAGCTTATTGACGAAATGGATCGCCAGGAATGGGATATCCTCCTTGCGTTCGCGCAGAGGCGGAATGTTAATGGGTACGACGTTGAGGCGGTAATAAAGATCTTCGCGAAACCTGCCTTGTTCGAGCGCTGCCCGTAAATCAACGTTCGTGGCCGCAATGACGCGGACATCCACATTGCGCGTTACATTCGAACCAAGGCGTTCAAACTGCCGGTCTTGCAGCACGCGGAGAAGCTTCACTTGGATGTTCCCAGGCACATCGCCGATTTCATCCAAGAAAACCGTGCCTTGATCAGCCTGCTCAAATTTCCCGGGCTTGCTTGTGGTCGCCCCAGTGAATGCGCCTTTTTCGTAGCCGAACAGCTCGCTTTCCATGAGATTTTCGGGGATCGCCGTGCAATTGATCTTTACAAAAGGCTGGTTACGGCGCGGCGAGTGTTGGTGAATCGCGCGCGCAATCATATCCTTACCTACCCCGCTTTCCCCTGCCAGCAGAACCGTTGCGCGAGTGGGCGCGACGCGCTCGACAGTCTGAAAGATCTCCCGCATGGCCGGGCTCCGGCCGACAATATTTCCAAACTGATATCGCTGGTCCAGCTCCTCCCGCAAGCGCTGATTCTCGGCTCGGAGAAACTGGATCGCCATGGCTTTCTGTACAAGCGCCGTCAGGTGGTCCAATGAGAATGGCTTTTGCAAAAAGTCGAGCGCGCCGCGTTTCATGGCTTCAACGGCGGTTTCAATCGAACCGTGAGCCGTAATGACAATTACGGAGGCCTGGATGCCTCTTGATTGCAACTGCTGGATGAATTGCAGACCATCCATGCCCGGCAGACGGAGATCCGTCACAATCACGTTGGCGAATCCTGCAAGCGGTAGAGCCTGTTCTGCGCTCGCCGCGCCATCGACCTCGAAGCCGGCTGATTCCAGTTCAAGCTGGATGACCCGGCGAAGTTTTTCCTCGTCTTCAACAATTAGAATGCGCCCTGCGGCCATATCAAGCGTGCTGTGCCTTTGGCAACGTCAATTCAAACCGCGTGCCAGCACCAGGCTGGCTAAAAACCGTGATGCGGCCTCGATGCTCATCCACAATTTTTGACACAATCGCAAGGCCAAGCCCCACGCCCTGCGGTTTTGTCGTAAAAAACGGATTGAATATATTTTCAAGATGCTGCGGCTGGATGCCTTCGCCCTGATCGCTGACAAAAATAAAAATATCGTTGCCGTGTTCTTCAGCCCGAACCTCAATGCTACTGTCATTTGAACTGGCCTGAATCGCATTTTGCACTAGATTCGAAAGTGCGATGCGGAGCAGATCCGGGTCGAATTCAAAGAGAAGGGGGCCTTCTGGCAGATGTGACAGAAGGGTAATGTGCCGGCTTTGTGCTGCATCCTGGTGCTGGCGGAACACTTCTTCGATCACAACTCGCAAATCCGCAGTAACCGCGTGGAGCGTCAAGGGACGCGCGAAATCCAGAAAATTAGAGACCAAGGCGTTCATCCGGTCTACTTCGCTGCCGATATATTGCGCCATTTCCGACATTACTTCCGGCCGTTGCCGGACGGCGGCTTTAGCAAGCATTTCAGCCGAAGCTTTAATTGTGCCCAAAGGATTGCGCAGTTCATGGGCAAGGCCCGCTGTGAGTTGACCTAACGCTGCTAAACGTTCACTCCGGCGCAGAGATGCTTGTGTTTCCCGCAGTTCCCGGTTGGATTCCGCCAGTCGTTTCGCCGCAAGTTGAGTGCGTTCCATCTCATTTCGCGTCGCTTTGGCCTGCTCATAGACAACAAACGCCACAATCGCGTAAAAACAGACACGCAGAAACATGATGTTGATGAGCCCGGAGGGCATTTGATAAACGTTCCAGTTGATGAAAATCGGCAGCAGGAAAGAGAAATAGCCCAGGGAGGCAATAGCCGTCACAATGGTTACGCCCATCGCTCCTAGCGTGGTACCCGCCGAAATTACCGGAATGAGGAAAATTAGGTAATAAAAAGTGTCGATGCCGTGCGTATAGCCAACCAGCAACCAGCTCAGAAACATCTTCAGCCCGATCGAAAAGAGTTGGCCGCGACGTGTGGAGAAGAGCGGTATCCGCGGCTCCATGATTTGGAATCCGCCAATCAGAACGAGCACAATCGTCGCGTTGTAATTGGTTTCCGGATCGACCAGGATCAAGGCAATTGTGAATAACAACCAGGCGAGATCCTGCACCTGAAAGACGCCGCGCCGCCGCACCGGCTCCGTTGCGAGGGTAAGATCAGCAGTCATTTGCGCCGGCTGTGTCACCAGATATATTGTTTTGCATCTTTGCGTCGTGCATAACTATCGAGCACGTGCACGACACGAATCTTCTTGAGCTTCGTTGGCGAGAGTTGGCCGAGCGGGACGTATACAATCTTGCGATTCAAGCGCATAGCAAGCTGACGGAAGATGCTGCGCGGCGGTTTCTTAGCCGCATATACGACGTAGCGTTCCATGGAATAATCGAGCGCGGCCATTAATAAACGCTCAGCTTTGGTCTCCGCCGCGTCATAATCGCTATCGCTCCAGACGTCATATAGCCGGCGCGGAGGCAGGATCATCATCAATCCGCCGTACTCAGCTCGCCCGATGCCTGGCCCTACCAGATGCTCAAACGGCTGCGTCGAATAGAACGCCATATCCGATTCGTTCTGATGCTCGCCGAGCCAGGTGGTGAGATAACTATAGCGGTTCTCACGATCTTCGTCGAAAATAATCACCAGCGCGCCTACATCACCGCCCGTCTTGCCCATCTCGCGCACATATAGCTTCCCTTCATGCCAGTTGCGAATGGTCTCGCGTAAATCGATGCCGTCTAACAGTGAAGTGGCAAATGGCTCCACTCGCGACCGTTCCTCGGAGATCATGCTTTTGGCATAACGCTTGATGAAGCGTCCGTATTCTTCAATGACAAGGTCTTCCGGAGGATAGGAGCAAATCGCCGTACCGGTTGTCGCACGAGCCCATTCCCCTTTTGTTTTTTCTTTCTTGCGCTTTAAGCCTGCCGGGCGGAGCATTTGTTTCATACGGGGCAGGCGTCGCCGCAGGCGCAATTTTCTCGTGCGAATCCAGACTTCCTCGCCCGAAATTTTTACGGTTTCAAGCGGCGGGTCTTCCGTCTGCTGGGGACTGTAGCGATTTGCCATTTCCCAGACTTCATAGCCATAGTTGTCATCTACAATCGCCCGTGCGCTCAGAGCCAAATCATAGGCGGAAGGCACCAGATGTGCATCCAAGATCGCCAAATTGCGTGCGAAGCGCGCGAGTGCAATCCTCTGCCACGATGCAATGCGTTCGCCTGTGTTGATCGTGTATTCTTTCTCAGCGTCCTTCAGCAGCGCGAGCTGCCAGCGGGGACGGTCCAACTTACACGTTTCAAGATCGCCGAGCCGTAACTCCTCATAACGTTCCTGATAATAAGGAGCTTCGCTGGTCACTTCAGCCAGACAGTCGGGATGTAGGTTGAATAACTCTGGTCTATCAAAAAGGTCGCTGTGTGGAGCTGGCGGCTCTTCCTGGGGCTGTTCCATTGCATCCAGCAGCGCATCCAGCAGATTCAGCGAGACCACCACGCACACAGCAGCGAACGGATCTGCCCCTTGCAATTTCCAAGCCATCGCGGCGGTATGAGCTTCCATCTCCCGAGTGCGTGGCTGGGGATGCACGCGGTACTCTTGCACGTAACGCTCGAGACCAATCGTCTCGATAGCATAGGGCTCTGGGTAGGTATCCGGTAGATGAGGCCGCCAGGCGGAAGGCGGTTCCAAGAACAGGATCTCAGCCTGCAGCTCGCGCGCTGTTCTCAATGCCTCAATAAAGGGATCGGCTGGCTCGACCGGAATGTAGACAGCGCGGTTCTCTTCATTCTTTTCCGGCGCCACGATCACCGACATCTGCGGCATCCGCGCCAGTGCGGCATGATAATGTGCCTCGAGCAGTTGCGGCAGTTCGACGGCGATCACACGCGGTTTGTGCTCCAATAGATACCGTCGCAGGCGCAGAGCAAATTCGATGCGCCCTGGCACAACAGGGAAGTACGTCAGGTTACCGCGAACGATAGTCCCGGCTGTGCTTGGTTCCGTCATCTCTGATGCTCTTTTACATGCGGATATAGCGCAACGCCTCCTCGCCCAATACGGCTCTAAGGGCCATGGGCAAGATCAGCCGCCGTGGCTGTCCGGTTTCGCTCTCAAGCTTCAAGGCATACCGGGCGATATTGACGCCGTCGCGCACCGTATAGCTCTCATCTGCCGCATGCGCCTGCTGCAAAAAGTCGGTGACATATTGCAGGATTTCGTCTGGAGAAAAAGGCAGATTTTCGCGTAAAATGGCGAGCTCTTCCTCTCGTTCCGGAAAATCGATCAGGATCTGAGGCTGAAGGCGTGAATGGATGTATTCGGGCAAATCGAAGGTAGAGGAATCATCATTCATCGTGGCGGCAAGCCGGAAGTCGGGATGCGCCTTAATTTTAATTCCGGCCACGATCGACTCTACATACCGGCGGCTGTCGAGCAAAGGAGCCAGGCTGGCCCAGCTCTTCTCACTCATCCGGTTGCCTTCATCGAGAATCGCTACACCGCCGCGAATCATGGCGGTTACCAGCGGTGAGGCGACATATTTCAGTTGGGATGCGCCCGCAATCACCGGCGTAATCAGTAGGTCTTCCGGCCGCGTGTCTACGGTTGCCTGCATGATGTAGACTTCGCGACCCAGCCGCCGTGCGGCGGCATAGGCCATGGTCGTTTTCCCCACTCCCGGCTTGCCCAAGATCCGAGGATTCATGGGAGTATCGCGCGGGTCGAGTACCATCCACGCGGCGAGAAGCTGCCGCATGGCCTCTTCCTGCCCGACCCAGCTCACGTTCAGCTCATCCGGATGCGCTAGATGCAGCTCGATTCCCTCAATAACGGTCTTCATATGTGTATGCTGACTGCACTTGCTGGCCCGTCTGCTCCCGAGCCTGCCTTGCGGAGAGAGGCTCTTGGAGCACGCGACGAGAGAGATAAAGTTTGCCGTTTTGCAACTGTCTTTAAGTTGACCCTACTTCTTCATCGTAGAATGAGAGAGCTTTCGCGCATGACGCCAAAATTGCTGCGGCTTGTCTACGCGTTTGAGTTTCTCTTCGCGTTAGTGGCCATCTTTACCGCTTGGTCCGAAATTGGCGGGCAAACTACCCTAGACCTAATGTCCTGGGGGTGGAAACTCGGTCTCAGCCTCTCCTTGGCCGCCTCAATCGTTGCCTTCACCGCTGCGATTGTATCGGAGGATTCCTTTTGGACCGCCCGTTCGGCGCGCTGGCTGGCGGTCATCCTCGTCTTGCTAGGCGGTATCGGTGTAGTTACTTACTATTACGCATTGCAAGTCCCAACGGCCGAGCCCGAAGAGAACGGAGCGGTCTCGCTGCTGTTTCCCGGAGCTGCCCCTGATTCCCTCTATGTCTGAGTTGCCCGATTCCGGCTTCGCCTTTTGGACCGACCCAGATAGCTCTCTCACGATTACCTACTCGCTCGCCGTATTTCATGAAATCGACTTTTTGGTGAATGAAAATTTCCGGCGAATTCCCCACGGTGGCATGGAAACTGGTGGCCTGCTGTTTGGTCATGCTCGCGGAAATGCCGTCATCATCGAAGCGTTCCGTCCGATTGAGTGTGAGCACGCCTTTGGCCCGTCGTTTGTGCTTTCTGATCGCGATCTTAAAGCGCTGGAACACCAACTTGCGACCGCCCCCTCCGACCCCGATCTAGCCGGTCTGGAGCCGTTAGGCTGGTTTATTGCTCACACGCGTAGCGATCTCATCCTGAACGAACGCGAGATCGCCTGGTTCGATCGCTTCTTTCCCGGATCGGGAAAACTAACTGTACTGGTCAAGCCGGAACGTTTCCAGCCGACACGTTTTGCCTTTCTTGTTCGCGGGCCAGGTGGTCACCTGGTAAGCGACGGGCGAGATCGCGCCATCATCCTTCCCTTGCCCGGCCGTGCTAGCGGAACCATTACCCAGCCCGCGCCCTCTATTCTGGCGCCCCGAGCCGAGGCGAAGCCGCTGGCCCCAGCTTCGAAGCCACATGCCGAACGGATGACGACGGAAGAAAGAAGCGAAACCGCACCGAAGCAGAGAGGGCCGCTTGAGCAGGAACCGGCTTTCCAGTCGCCGCCGGCGCTTTCAGCGCCGGATTGGCGCGTGCAGCGGAAGGCTGATGTGCAGCCGCGCTCCAAGCCAGTCCCCGACTCTGCTCCAGCCCCGATTCCCTTGGATCGTCCCGCTATGGCATATCCACCCGGAGCCGCTGCGCGAGAGCTCTTTTACACCACAGGCTACCAGCGCAAACGCCTGGAGGATTCCGACGGCCGCTTCAGTGCCCCGGTCCGTCTCTTCCTCGCTTTGCTAGTCGTCATCTTCGGCTGCGCCGCAGGGTACTGGGCCTATCTGCAGCTTCCTCCCGCAACCATTCCTCTCAGTATCCGCCCGCAGGGTGCGGTGTTGCTCGTTTCCTGGCCGCCAGATCAGACTCGCGATGCTGCCAGTGCTGCAATCCGGATCGACGACGGCCCGCCAGTTCCGCTGACAGAAGCTGACAAACTCGCCGGTCAAACCATCATCAAACCCAACGGCAGCGACGTCAAAGTGGAGTTGATTGTGCAGCACTGGATGCGCCAGTCTCGCGGCATCGTTCGCTTCGTTTCAGCCGCTGTGCCTTCAGAACCGGCAACTTAAACACGATCTTTAGGATCGGGAAGAGAGCAAGGAACAGCTCAGGCGGCTTGCTAAACTGAACAAATTCATGCGCAGTGATGCGGGGCGATTTTCCGCCGTTTTGAGAGAATACCTGGCCTGTTTCGCTCTCCTCTGCATCGCGGTTTTGTCCTCATATTTACCTGCAATCGTTTTGCGGCTCTCAGCCAACCCCATCTACTGGGTCTCTGGCTTGATCAGCTCCTATCTGCCTGGCCGAACAGCCGGATATCCCTGGATCGATCCCAATGCCGGTTTTACTGTGCAAGCCCTCGGAGGATATTCGGCGCATCAATGGTTCCATGGACAGATCCCGTGGTGGAACCCGTATCTGGGAGTGGGGGCGCCGCTTGCCGCCGAGATGCAGCCGGCCTCCTTCTTTTTGCCGTTCGTCTTGCTGCTGCACTTCGCAAATGGCGTCATTCTCTTAAGGACCGCCATGCAGATGATCGCCGGCCTGGCGACCTTCGCACTGTTGCGCCAAATGGGTTTGGCCAACTTTGCTGCGCTTCTCGGAGGCATCCTCTATGCTCTGAATGGAACATTTGCCTGGTTTGCAGACTCGCCGATCTTGCCTGTGGCCTTCCTTCCCTTACTCTTGCTGGGGGTCGAGCGCGCCTTCATAAAAGCCCAAGAGAAGCAGCGCGGCGGATGGGCTTGGATTGCGATCGCTCTGGCGTATTCGATCTATGCCGGATTTCCGGAAACGGCCTATCTCGATGGCTTGTTAGTGCTCGCCTGGACTCTCTACCGCTTTTTTGTTGCTCCGCCAGATGCTCGCTGGAGCTTTGCCAGAAAGGTGTCCCTCGCCGCGGTTTCAGGCCTGCTAATTGCCACTCCGTTGATCGTTTCCTTTCTCGAATATCAGAATTTCTCCGCGATCCGGCACAGTGGATGGAGCCATTTGGGTCTGCCCAAGATTAGTTTTGCCGCCTTCCTGATGCCCTATATCTTTGGTCCGCTCCATGCGTTTGAGCCGGCTGATGCCTCCGGACTGCTGACGCAGCATTGGGCCAATACTGGGGGATACTTTAGCCTGACACTTCTGTTTCTCTCCCTGACAGCTCTGTTCGGCGGCACGCGGCTGCGCGGACTCAGGAATCTCCTCGCCATCTGGATCCTGATTTTCGCCGCCCGCACATTCAACATCCCTCCTTTTCCCGATCTGCTCCGTTTGGTTCCTCCCTTGGACTATGTAGTGGTGTTTCACTATTGCGAGCCGAGCCTAGAGCTCTGCGGAACGGTTCTCGCGGCCTTTGCGCTCGACGACTGGTGGCGCGGTGTTGCCCGGAAAGCGGCGCTCGTTGCCTGCCTGACAGCATTTGCCATGGCAGCTCTGGCGTTGTCGCTTTCCTCCGGACTCGTCGGCGAGCTTTTTCATCATGCTGCTCATTATTCACGCTGGTTCTGGGGTTCGCTCTGTTGGGCTGTTGTCATCACATGGGCCGTTGCCGTTCTGCTGCGTCGCTGTAGCCGGAATGCCGCCCCGTTGGTATTCGCGCTCATCTTTGCAAACAGCTTCGTGCTGTTTGCGATTCCCGAGCTTGCCGGGATGCGCAACCCGAAGCTCGATCTAGGCGTGGTGGATTTCTTGCGTCAGCATCTCGGATGGGAGCGCATCTATACGTTTTCTCCACTTGCGCCCAATTACGGGGCCTATTTTCGGCTAGCTTCCATCAACCACAACGCTGTCCCCATTCCCGCCAATTGGGTTGAGTACATCCGCCAATCGCTTGATCCGGCCATCGATCCGCATATCTTTATTGGATACTTCCCGGGACCACTGACCGCTCGGGAAGAGGTGTTTCGTTCCCATCTGACCAACTTCGAAGCAACCGGTGTCAAGTATGTGCTGACATCTCCTGGCGAGAATCCGTTTACAAGAAACATCCTCGTCACTCAGAGAGAGGGCGCCAATATTGCGCTGCCGTTAAAAAACGGGGAACAGATTGCCGGCATATTACCGCCCGTCCCGGTAAAAACGATTTCCGCCATCGGGGTTACGATCGGAACCTATGGCGGTGCGGCGACGGGCAGTCTGGCAGCTCAGGTCTGCGCAGGAGGGGCCTGTAGTTCGGGAAGCGCTCCTTTGGCGAGCGCTGCTGATAATCAAAGCTTTTACATCCCGCTCACTCCAGAACTAACCGTGCAAAGCGGCGAACCGCTCCGCTACATCCTCACACATCTGGAGGATCCTGCGTCCGCCCGTCAGCATGAAGTCGCGATTTGGGTCTGGCCGGCGCGCTCTCGATTCGCCCCTCTACAAGTTCCAGGCAAGAAAGCTATGGCCTATACGCCTGAAATCACGCTTTCACAGCCTTTCTCCGGGGCCCCTGCGCGACAGGTGTATCACAGCTCTATAGCCGATGTCTTCGAGCTTCCGCATCCGGCCTCTTACTTCGAGGTGCAAGGCGGCCCTTGTGCGCTCTCGCCGCATTCGCGCGAATCGCTCGATGCTTCCTGTAGGGCGCCGGCTGTCCTCATCCGCCGCGAGCTGTACTACCCGGGCTGGCGCGCCTACGTCAATGGCCATCGTCAAACGATTGGCGCGGCTTCCATTTTTCAGTCCCTCCACCTGCCTGCCGGGAAAACGCGCGTCCTATTTGCTTACAGCCCATCGCATATTCTTCCGGCCTCGCTGGCCATGCTTGCTGGCTTGGTGATTCTTGGTTTCGAGTGCATACGCCGGGCTAAACACCTGCTAGCCGTGTATGGCAGGCATATGCAGCTAACGGATGCAGCTCCAACGGGCGTTACACCCGCGTCCTGAAAGCCAGAAAAAATCAGAAAATCAATTTCATCGACAGTTGAAGCTGGCGCGATGAACCGGAATCCCCCGGGGGAAATCTGGTTCCAAGGAGTAAGTTGAAGCTTGGCGATGGATAGACATCGGCTGCAGCCGATGTCCCGGGCTGACCAAAATTCGCGTGATTCAAGACGTCGAATGCGTCTGCGCGTATCTCCCAGCGCATTCGTTCCGAAATTTTCGTAGACTTCTGTACCGATAAATCCACGTCAGAGAAACCGGGTCCAATGATCGTGTTGCGTCCCAGATTTCCGAATGCATTTCCTTGGTTTTGAAAGACTGCCGGATTCTGAATATAAGTTATGGCGGTCGCGCTGCCATTGGTCGCAGGACTGTAGCCCGTAATAACAGGTCCTGTTATGCTCGGACGCAGTGTTCCCGCACCCGTGAAGGCCGTATTGGTGGTATGGAAGTTAATTGGGTTACCACTCTGTATCTGGGCAATGATGGCAATTTCCCAGCCGGAGACGAGCTGGTTATGGCGGAACGGGAGCTCGTAAATACCGTCGAAGCTGAAGCGGTTGCGGGCGTCAAAATCGGAAAGCCCACGATCGCCGGCAATGTTATAGCTGTTCTGGATAACAAGTCCTTGAACATTACGGGAATTATAGTCAATCGATTTAGACCAGGTATAAGCTGCGTCAAACTGCAATCCGTGCGAATATCGTTTCGTACCGTGCACCCAGAGCCCGTTGTATGAGGAATTCCCGTCGCTTTCGTAAACAATAATGTTGCCAAGGCGCACTCCCGGATCAATCGGACTATTCAGGGAGAGTGCAGGATAAGGGCGCACGCCATTAATGAACTGGTTATAGTTCCTTGCGATATTCAGATCCGTGCCCTTACTGCCAAAATAGCCCACCATGACGCTGGCATTTGCGCCTAGCTGCTGTTGAATGTTGAAGTTCCAGGATTGCGTGTAAGAATCACGGTAATTTTGCGCCACAGAGGCTGGCGACACAATACCGCTTGCGAGGGAGTAGGCATTCGCAAAACTGACAAACGGTACGGTGCTGGTCGGAGAGAAGGATACCGGTAAGGCAAAAGGCGGATTGCCCACCAGCCCGCCAACCAGGCCTTCGATCGGCTGATCAACGAAGATCGCATATGCACTGCGAATCGCTGTTTTACCCGTTCCCGTCGGATCAAAGGCGAATCCGATTCGAGGTTCAAAATTCTTCGCATTCTCCTGATACGCGTGGGCAGGGCCGCCGGAGAGTCCGACGCGCTGCAACTCATCGAGAGACGGATTGAATACAACAAAACGGTTTTCCGCTTCTGTCGGCGTGCCAAAGAAGTCGTAGCGCAAGCCCAGATTCAAGGTGAAGTGCGAGCTGACTTTCCAGTCGTCTTGCAGAAAGGCGCCTATGGCGATTTCATGAACTCTCGCCGCATGATTCGAAGAGTTGGCAGTAAATGCGTTCGCCTGGTCAGCTAAAAAGGCCGTCAGACTTGGGAAAGTAAATGTGCCGGGCGTATAGCTAAAACTATCTGCAATGATATCGTACACTTGGGGACCAAATTTAATGCTGTGCGTACCATGTACCCAGCTAACGGTATCCGATAGCGTGATAGTATCATCACCTCGTCCTTGTGGGAAACCGTTAATGCCGCCAAAGGTGAACCAACCGGAGACCGATATCTGCGGCAAGCCGATCGGAGCGTTCACGCCGGTATTCATGCCGAAATCTGCAGCGTTTAATGTATTCTGCGCTTGAAACGTGATGTGAATACGATTAAAGCCGGCGCGCGCTTCATTCACCAAGGTGGGAGAAATCACTTGAGAATCATTTAACGTTAAAAGCTGTCGCCAGCCTTCGCGCCGGTCCCCATATCCGGGGAGATTGTTGCCCTGTGTGGAGGGCGGTTCGTTGCGTTGATCGTGCTGCATCACGTAATAAGCATTAAAGTGATTCGACTCGCTGAATACCTGTGTGAAATCCGCAGTGCCCTGGTCAATATTGACCGGAGCAACTGCAGTGCTCACGTATTCGTTTCCCTGATTGGGAGTCGGGATCATAGCCAGCAATTTTTGAATAATGGGATCTGTCGTCACACGCTGGCTCGCTGATGGTACTACGGCTGCCAGAGGCACGCTCTGACGCTGCCGTAAGCCTTCATAGGTGAGAAAGACGAAACTCTTATCTTTTTTGAGCGGTCCTCCGCCATCTGCGCCGAATTGATTGCGCTTGAAGGGCGCCATAGGCTGGCCCACGGGGTTCCCAAAATTGCGGGCGTCTAAAGCGTTATTGCGCAAGAATTCATAGAGCTCGCCATGAAACTCGTTGGTGCCCCGGCGCGTGGCGATATTGACGATAGATCCGGAATTTCTTCCATACTCTGCGCTGAAGGTGGAGTTATCCACAGTAAATTCATCAACAGTATTGATTGTGGGCTGGAACGTGATCTGGTTTTGTGCAATATCGCTCATCTGAATACCGTTAATTTGAAAATTGACCTGGTCCTCCCGCGCTCCGGCAGAATTGAAGGAAAACGAGCCTTGGCCGCGCAGCGGCGCGGTCAGAAAGCCATTTTGCGGCGGCGTTACCGAGCCAGGAATCAGCAGGGCAAGATCGACAAAATGCCGCCCGTTTAAAGGAATCTCTTGCACCGTGCGCTGATTCACCGTGGAACCGACAGTCATATCTGTGCTTTGAACCAGTGGCGGAGCTGCCTCGACCTCGATAGTCTGGCTGGTTGCGCCCACGGTCAGGGTAAAATCCTGACGCGCCGTGATGCCAACCGAAACCGCCACATTCTCCGCCACAGCGCGGGCCATCCCCGGCGCTTGCACTTGCACCTCGTAGTTGTCCGGTGGCAGCGCAGGAGCCAGATACAAACCCGCGCTGTCGGTCTTAAATGTCTGCGATACGCCAGTAGCCTTGTTGGTAACAATTACCGTCGCGTTGGGCACGACTGCGCCGCTGACATCCTTCACGGTGCCGGTAATCGATCCGGTAGACTGTGCCCCCAGTGGAGCCCATGCGCAAAAAAGAAGAGCTGCAGCAAAGGTGACCGAAGTTTGTACACGCATAGAAAAACCTCCCAAAGCCAGACGAGGGCCGTATGTCGCGCAATTGTATCAAATGATCTGGTCTTACGGAAGAGTCCACTTGAGCCGCTCTCTGTCGTGCCTGACGTGTGAAAGCGAGTCGACAGCCCCAGGAAAGAACGACGAAAATGCGGAAGAAGGAAGATCCTTGTTATTCGTAGCGCAAGGCTTCTACTGGATCAAGTCGGGCAGCCTTGCTCGCGGGCCAGATCCCGAAAAATAGCCCGGTGCCGGCCGACACCACGATGCCGAGAACTGCCGCCCAAAGAGGCACGGATGCCGGCAAGCTAGTGAAGATCAGGCGGGCAATGAGAGAGATGATCCAGCCAAACACAATTCCGAGAAATCCGCCCATCGCGGTTAGTACCACGGCTTCTAACAGGAATTGCAAAATAATGTCAGACCGTCTTGCGCCAATCGCCTTGCGAACGCCGATCTCCTTCGTGCGTTCTGTTACCGAGACAAGCATAATGTTCATTACGCCAATTCCTCCCACCAGCAAGCCGACTGAGCTGAGCACCACCATCACCAGCGCCACCATCGCCGTAATCTGACGAAAATCGCTCACCATCTGGTCGGCTGTAGAAATTCCAAAGTTATCTGGCTTTGAGTACGGTACGTGACGATCGATTCGAAGAATCACTCTTACTTCGTCTAATGCGCGCGGAAGCATTCTGTCCTTCGCGTTTACGACGATCGCTAAATCGTGCGCAGCCGGATAGTGCTTGCGAAACGTGAAATACGGAAGCAGAACTCGCAGATCGTCTTGCCCGAAGAACGAAGCGGCAGGCCGGTTCATCGTGCCAATTACTTCAAATTGCTGACCGTCTACCGTGATGGGTTTACCAATTGGGTTCACATTTGCATAAAGGCCTTTTTCAAGATCTGCTCCGATCACCGCAACGGGCGCACTGCGGCGGTTCTCTTCTTCGGTGAAGAATCGCCCTGCATGGATGTCTACCTGGCCCTCTTGTGCATACGATTCATCCACGCCCAGCAGGTTAATGTTGTACATGTCGTTGCCTTTGTAGCGGGCCTGAATGCTGTAATTCGGTGACGGCGGAAACATCAGCGGAGAAACCTGTTCGCAGGCGTCGCACTTTTCCCGAATGTCGAGAACGTTTTGATAGACAAGATCCTTGCGCGCGCGCTCTTCCGGTGTGGGCCGCGAGGTCCGAAATCCGGCCTGAAATTTAAATACAATGATCGAATTTGGACCAAAAGATCGAAAAATAGAGGTCATGGAGGAATCAAAGCCTGTGAGAATGGCAGCCACGCCAATGATGGTGCCGGTCCCGATTACGATGCCGATCACCGTCAAAAGCGCGCGCAACTTATGCGCCCGTATGGTTTCGATCGCAAGCTCAGTGGCATTGGTGACTGCCAGCCAGTTCATTCCTTACCTTTCTTGACGTAAAGCCTCAATCGGATCGAGCTTCGCTGCCTGATTTGCAGGATAGATCCCAAAAAACAATCCGACCATAGTAGATAGTCCAACACCAATCAAAATGGAACTTACTGGTAGGGCCATCGGGATCGATGCAGCATGACGAATGACCGCTGCAATAGCCCAGGCCGCTGCTACTCCAATGAATCCGCCCGTTGCAGCCAGTGTCGCGGATTCCACCAGAAACTGATTGAGGATATCGCGTCTGCGTGCACCAAGTGATTTGCGAATACCGATTTCCTGTGTTCGCTCTGTAACGGCAGCCAGCATGATGTTCATGATGACCACTCCGCCTACAACCAGGAAGACCGAAACGATTCCTACTGCAGTTGCAGCGATCGCCGCCGTCAGTCGCTGCCAGAGAGAAACGAACGAATCTGAAGAAATTAATCCGAAATTGCTATCTTGATTCGGACGCAGGTGCCGAAATGCCCGCAGGAGCATAGTAACTTCATCCTCGGCCTCAAATAAGTGCTGTTGGTCTATTGCTTTGCAGATCAAACTAATACCGTTTTGAGTGCCGTATAGCTTGAAGTAGCTCTCGATGGGAATCATCACGAAGTTATCCTGTGATTGCCCGAAAACAGAGCCCAGCTCTTTTGCCGCGCCCACCACTTCAAACGGCTGCCCATCCACCTGAATCGTCTTCCCAATCGGATCCCGATCGAGGAAAAATCGTTTTCTAATATCGTTGCCAATAAACGCGACGCGGGCGTGTCGTTGAATCTCCATCGGCGAGATGACACGACCCGCCGCTACCTCGATGTTGTTGAGATCCGGTATATTCGCAGTAATTCCCTGAATATTGATGGAGGCATCTGTTGAATCTCCGCCGAAGGAGACCCTGCCTACAGTGGTTGCCATCATGCCGATTCCACGAAGCAGCGTGCTGTGATCGCGGATAAACGCATACTCCTCTCGTTTGATCTGCGGATTGCGCTTCGACATAAGCAGCAGCTTCTTAGGGTCCTGCGGACCAATCCACGACATCCGCACAATGCGAAAACCGTCTGCACCCATATTGGAGACTTTGTCCGCGATATAAAGGTTCATTCCGTGAATGAGTGCGGTGACCGAGATCAAGGTGGTCGTCGCAAGAATGATCCCTAGAAGCGTGAGGAAGCTGCGGAGCTTGCTCTTGTTGAGCGAATCGATCGCAATTCGCCCCGCCTCCCAAAAAGAGGCACTCAGACGCAGTTTCGCTGTTCCAGGCACAGGTTCCTACTATGCAGACGTGAGTTGCGCGACCTTTGTTCCCTTGGTCAAAAGAAGCTGCTCCAACCAGTCCAGCACAACTCCATCAAGCCAAAAGCGAGGCCTTTTACGGGACAGAAAGCCCAGATGTCCGCCATGCTCAGGTGCAAGCAACCTCAAAGCAGGATTGCTCTGAAAGGCCGCGTGGCGGTAGATCGCAAACGGCACCAGAGGATCATCCTGGGCAGTGATGACGAGCGTCGGCACGCGAATCGCATCCAGAAAACGGGCGGAGGATTGGGTGGCGTAATAATTCGCCGCCGAACCAAATCCAAACAGCGGCGCGGTAAATTCGTCATCGAACTGCCAAATGGTGCGCACCTTCTTCAATCGTTCTACATGATAGACATGCGGCGAGATCTGGCTCTTTCGTTCCACTCGTTCGCATAAACGGCGCACAAAACGTCGTAAATACAGATAGTTTGACCGTTTTTCAAGAGCACGTACACAAGCGGCCAGATCGATTGGCGTGGAGATAGCGCAACATCCCGCAAGCAGATCCGTCTCCCCTAATTCTCCTGCAAGCTTCAGCGCCACATTCCCTCCCAGCGAAAAACCGACCAGGAAAAGTGGGCCTGTCCCCCGTTCCCGCAAACTTTTGAGCACCAGCAAGGGATCGGACGTCATCCCAGAGTGATACAGGGTTTCGCATAGTGCTTCCGTGCCACCGCACGTTCGCATATTGAGCCGGTGAATGCCAAACCCCCGCTCGAGCGCCGCTTGAGAAAAACTTTGCAGATAACCGGCATTCGCTGAGCCTTCCAGTCCATGCAAGAGAACAATCTGCCCTCGGGCGGGTGGCTCCGGCTGGTGCTCCAAGGCGACTATTTTGTTAGAGGCGTCGATTGCATACTCACGCCGGATAGAAGGAAAACGCCGTGTATCGATCCTCCTCGGCCAGAAGTGCGCGGCTAGGGTGAGCAGGTGCGGATTTTTGAGTATGGGCTCAAACTCACGCGGCAAATTCGATTGTAGCGGCGGCGCTCGCCGCTTCCAGCCGCTGCGGTCTGCCTGCGCCCGATAGCGGACTGGAAGCGGAATGTATTACTCTGCGCTATTTCGTCGGCTCAGTTCTTCGGCCAGAATAATTGCCTCGGCGAGTTCGCGCATCGGGCGGCGCGAGCGCCTGCTTTCATTGCGCAAACGCAGATAAGCTTCTTCTTCGGTCAGGCCATGGCGATGTTGCAAAATGCCTTTGGCGCGTTCCACAACTTTGCGCGTTTCAAGCTGGCGCTGCATCTCTGCCGCCTGTTCTGCCAATCGCGCATTCTGCTCCGCCAGCAGGGATCTTGCGATCGCCCCGCCAAGTTGTTCACCGACGAACGACACCAGTGCAATCTCGTCCGGCGTGTGCGTGTGCGGCTGGCGATGGTGTACGTTAATCACGCCAATGACCTCGCCCGCGCTCATCAGCGGTACCGACAGAAATGCTTCATATGTATCCTCAACCAGCGTGGGAAAGCGCTTGAATCGGGGGTCAGTCCAGGCGTTCGAGGAGAGCGCCACAGGAGCACGGTGCTCGACCACCCATCCCGTTACTCCCTCTCCGCTCTTCATCCGGAGTCGCCCCAAATCCCCTTGATGCGGCACCTGAGAGGCGCGTAAAACAATCTCGTTCGTTTCACGCTCAATCAGGTAGACCAAACAGGCATCGCAGTCCGTCACTTGGGTCGTGAGTTTGATGATCTCCCCTAACATTTCATCCAGGGAGAGCTCTGAACTTACAATATTGCTGATCCGATGAAGCAACGAGGCCTCGGACACAGGTGTGAAGGAGACAGTTTCGGCAGCCATATTTAACTGTAAGCAGAAAGCGGAGCCTGAATCCAATCAAAATTATTGATATGCTTTATTGCTCGCCAAGTAATTGATTTAGATTGAGTTGAAACTGTACTAAATCTGCACTAGCTCGTCCTGCTGCTCGCCGGTTACCAAAGCAACGCCGTCTCCCGCGTAAACATTTACCTCGGATCGTATGCCAAATTCGGGCAGATAAATTCCCGGCTCGACCGAAAAGCACGTCTGTGGAATGATGCGGCGGTCATCATGCGCTTCCAGGTTATCCATATTGGCGCCTGTGCCGTGTACATCTGTGCCGATGCTGTGACCGGTTCGGTGAAAGAAAAAGCGACCGTAGCCATGATCTTCAATAAAATTGCGGCAGACATCATCTACCTGGTATCCAAAAAGCTCCGCCCGGCTCGAAATTTGGCGAATCACGAACTCACAGGTACGCCTTCGCGCGTCCCTCACGATTGCAAAGATCTTCTGCACACGCTCAGGAATCTGATCACCACAAAAGCCGGTCCAGGTGATGTCGTAGTAAACCGCGGCGGGTGCTGCCAGCTTAGCCCACATATCGATTAGAACGACATCTCCGCGCTGAATATGGGCTGTGCGATCCCGGGAGGGCTCATAATGAGGATTCGATGCATTCTGATTTACGGCAACAATCGGACCATGATCCGCGACCAGCCCCAAGGCCGAAAAACGCTCGCGAATCCATTGCTGCACCTCATATTCCGTCACTGGCATCCCTGCCCGCACGCGGTCACGTAAAAAAGAGAAGGCCTCGGCTCGCACGCGATCCACACGCCTGCCTGCCTCAAGGTGCAGCTCAAGCTGCTGGCTCGTCCAGCGGGCTTCAAAAAGCTGGACAAGGTCGGCAGAGCTGATCACCTCCACCCCACAACTCCGAACCAGCTCTACCGTTCCTGCATCTACCAGCGAAATATAGGGAATCGAGCAGTTGCGAGAGTACTGCATGGCGACGCGCCGGGTTTGGCCCAACAGAGCAGCGAGTCTTCGTTGTTGCTCCTCCCAGCTCGAGTATTCCTCATGATCGCCCGGCAGCTCCTCCAGTACGTCGTTTTCTATCCGGTGCACCAGCTTGCGTGGTTGTCCCGTTGCCGGAATCAGATAATACCAGCGCCGCGTCGGAATCCGGTCTCCCGCAATCCCAAGGATGCGATAAGCAAGAGGATCCCGTCGATGATGATCAAAGAAGAGCCAGCCATCGATTTCGCTTGCCTGGAGCGCGTTCTGAATGTCCTCTAGCCTCATCTTGATGTTGTTTTATCCTATCGTGCCAGCAAATTTTGTGCTCATGAGATTGTATTAGTGAAAATATTTTGGCAAGAAATTGGAAACCCCATATCGCCTACGCTCATCGTAAACAGTGAGGAGTTTCGCTTTTATAAAAACCGAAATTTTCATTCGGAGGAGATATGCGCAAAATTACTTTACTTGGCCTCATCGCTCTCGGAGCAGTCTCGCTTTACGCGCAGGAACAAACACTGCCAGTAAGTTTGGGATTTAAAGTAGGGCTTCCTGTTACCGATATGTTCAGCGCCAGTAACACCACCGCATTCGGAAACACCACGCCTGGTCCCTATACATCGGCTGTCCCTTGGTACGTATTTGGTGTTACCGGAGAATTTCATGTCTATAAAAATCTACGGTTTGAAGTAGATGGCTTATTTAGACGAGGCGGATTCGATACAGCCCTGCCTTATGCGAATACAGGACTATTGGCCTATTATCCAACTACATTTGACCAATGGGAGATTCCAGGACTATTTAAAACGGATATCAGATTAGGGCGTTTTCGACCCTTTATTGATTTTGGCGCCGCACTGCGGCACATTTCCGATATCAGCCAGACAGTGTATGCCCCGGGTGTGCTCATCCCTCCCATCAACGACAATGCTCAGGAGCTCCACAATCGCAACAGCTTTGGCGGAGTCGCCGGATTTGGCTTTACCTTCAAAGAGGGTCCAGTTAAGTTAAGTCCGGAAGCACGTTATACCCGTTGGGCAAATGAATCCTTTATGAGCACTATCCCTGGTCTTCGTACCAATTTAGATCAAGGCGAGGTTCTGCTCGGCATCACATTTTAATAGCAAGCGTCTGAATCGACGCATTCCCGCCGCGGCTATTTCCTCTTCCGCCGCGGCGGGCGCTGGTTTTCTTCTACAACGGAGAATTGCAGTTTACGTTCAACAGGATCAATTCTATCCAGACGAACTCGTACCCGGTCCCCTATGGAATACATCTTGCGGCTGCGCTCGCCCATGATCTTACGGCCGTTCTCATGATAGGTGAAGCGGTCCCCCGGAAGCGTGTCAATCGGTACCAAGCCTTCAATAAAGAGTTCTGTAAGTTCTACAAAGAATCCGAACTTGGTCGTGCTAATAATAAGTGCATCGAATTCCTCGCCCACCCGATCTTGCATGAACTTAGCTTTCTTCCATTCAATCAATTCCCGTTCGGCCTCTGCGGCGCGGCGCTCTGTAAAAGAAGTATCTTGTCCGAGCTCGCGCAGCCGGGCCAAGTGGTAAGGTGACTGGTGTCCATCCAGGTGCGCAGAAAGGATTCGGTGCACAATCAGATCGGGGTAGCGCCGGATGGGAGAAGTAAAGTGTGTGTAAGTCGGTGCGGCGAGCGCAAAATGGCCCTCATTTTTTTCGCTATAGCGCGCCTGTTTTAAAGAACGGAGCATGAGATAGCTCAGAATCCGCTCTTCCGGTTTGCCGGCAATCTTTTTGATGAGCCGCTGATAATGCCGTGACGAAATTTTAAAGTCTTCGCTTGGCAGAATCACTTCTTTGCGTATTCTGCGTCCATCCCGCTGCCGCTCTCCAATAGAGAAGCGCTTAATTGGAATAGCCCCAATTCCAAGGGAATAGCCGAAATGTGCGGCAATCTCTTCAAAGTCCATAACGCGCTTGGGATCCGGAGGCTCATGAATGCGATATAACATCGGATAGCCCGCCGCCTCCAGGTGTGTGGCGACTGCCTCATTTGCAGCTAGCATGAATTCTTCAATGATCCGGTGGGCGATGGTCCGCTCAGCGCGCGTAACGCCGATCATCTGACCGGACAAGTCCAGCTCGATATTGGTCTCTGGCATGTCAAAATCGATAGAACCCCGCTTCATCCGCTTTCGGTTGAGAATCAGCGCCAGCTCACGCATCATCTCAAAGCGTTCTACCAGTTTGCGGTACCGGTCGCACATGGCCGGATCGCCTTCTAGCACTCGGAACACATTTGTGTAAGTCATGCGTTCTACGCTGCGGATCACGCCGCGTGTAAATTCTTGCGAGAGAATATCGCCCTGGCGATCGATTTCGAGCAAGACGGAGAGGACAAGCCGGTCTTCGTGTGGCCGCAGGGAACAAATGTCGGTTGAAAGCTCTAACGGCAGCATTGGTACAGCGCGATCGGGAAAGTACACGCTGGTTCCCCGGTGCAATGCTTCTTCATCGATGGGAGTCCCTGGTTTCACATAATGGCTGACGTCGGCAATGTGAACTTGGAGAGCAAAATGCCCGTTGTGCAAGCGCTCAGCCCAGACCGCATCATCAAAGTCACGTGCCGTTTCACCGTCAATCGTTACGATATCCATCCCGCGGAAATCGCGCCTGCGCCGTAATTCTTCCTCGGAGATCTCACGAGAAATGGAATGCGCTTGCCGCAGCACCTCAGGTGGGAACTCGTGTGGAAGATGGTGCTTTCGAATGATAATTTCAACGTCAACTCCGAAATCCTCCGGATAGCCAAGTACTTCGACAACACGTCCCACTGCGCGTTCCCCGTCTTGGGGGAATTCAAGGATCTCGACGTTTACAATCATGCCGTCTAAATCCTCTGCCGAGCGGACCTCGCGCTCCCGCGCTCCGACGCGATGAAGCGCCATTCTCTTGGACGGCAATTCCATGCCTTCGGGAATTTCGATCCACTGCTGGATGCGTGTGTCTGAAGGCGCAACGAAATTGCCATGGCGTCGGATGCGGAACTCGCCTACCACAGTCATATGCGCGCGGCGCAGAATGCGCAAAATCTTCCCTTCCGCGCGGCCTTGCGAATCAAGCCGGGTAATCTGGGCAAGCACAAAATCTCCGTTCATGCCCTTTGAGGCTTCCTCCGGGCTAACATAAATATCGCCTTCAATTTGGGGACTCTTATGGGTGGCAACTACAAACCCATAGCCGTCGCGATGAACGAAGAGCTCACCGGATACATATTCCGGATTGAAGCCGACTGCTACGAAATGGCCTGAGCGCGGCTCAAACAACGCTCCTTTCGCTGTAAGCCGCTTCAGTGCTTCTTCCAGCTTGGCGCGGCCTTCTCCATCCAGCCGCAGCTCCCGTGCTAGCTGTTTATAAGTGGCACGCGCATGAGGCAGCTTGCAAATATGTTCGAGTAAGCTAGCATCGTCGAACGGCTTCGGCACACACGCATTATAAGAATCGCGATCTGAAGTTCGAACCGGGAGTCGTTGGTGAGGATTGCCCCGTTATATTGGCCTTATGGAATTGAAGGCTGTTCGTTTGTCTGTTCCCGAAAACGGTAATCTCATCGTGGGGCAAAGCCACTTTATTAAAACCGTTGAAGATATTTATGAGGCCATTGTCAACACGTCTTCACAACTTCAATTCGGGGTTGCTTTTAATGAGGCTTCCGGTCCTTGTCTCATTCGCTTTGATGGCAACGACGAGGGCCTTAAGCAGAATGCCATCGAAAATGCGCGCACGATCGGCGCTGGCCATGTGTTTGTGGTTGCCCTGCGCAACGGATTTCCCATCAACATTCTTGGCCGCATTCAAGCCGTCCCCGAGGTGGTGAATATCTACTGCGCCACTGCCAATCCGGTTCAAGTAATTGTCGCCGAAACGGAGCAGGGAAGAGGCGTGCTCGGCGTCATCGATGGCAGTTCACCAAAAGGCGTAGAGAATGAGGCGCACGTAAAACAGCGCATCGAGCTCTTGCAAAAGTTTGGGTACAAGCGTTAATTCACGATTCGTTCCTCTATGCCGCCAAAGCCCACCTGGGATCCAGAACTATATGAGGCCTGCCACAGCTTTGTTTGGCGTTTCGGCGAGGCCTTGATGGAACTACTTGATCCGCAGCCCGGTGAGCGAATTCTGGACCTCGGTTGCGGACCCGGCCACCTCACACACAAAATTGCCGAGCGCGGAGCCTGTGTGGTCGGCTTAGACGCCTCGCCTGAAATGATCGGGCTTGCCCGCCAAAATTATCCGCATCTGAAATTTGTTTTGGCCGATGCCGCGCAGATGCAATTCGAGCATGAGTTCGACGCAGTTTTCTCCAATGCAGCGCTTCATTGGATGCTGGATGCCAACGGTGTCGCGCAGGCTGTCTCGCGAGCACTCCGCCATGGAGGGCGCTTCGTCGCCGAACTGGGTGGAAAGGGCAACATTCACACCATTGAGCGCGCAGTGGAAGAGGTCGCGCGCCGGTATCTCGGTGACCGCTTGCCTCCCAGCCGCACCTTTTTCCCCTCCATCGGTGAATATTCCTCACTGCTCGAAGCAAATGGGTTCGAGGTCCGATTCGCCCGCCTCTTCGACAGGCCGACTGAATTGGCGGGGGAACAAGGGATGCTCAACTGGATCCGCCAATTTAAAAGCTATTACTTCGAGAACCTATCCGCCAGCGATCGCGAAGCTGCTCTCCAGGAAGCGGTCCTAAAACTGCGACCCAAACTGTTTCGAGAGGGAAAGTGGCAGGCCGATTACCGGCGGCTTCAAATTGTCGCCGTGAAATCCTCCTGCCCACTTTCGAGCTAGCTCACACGGCTGTCGCCTGTACATTCACATTGGACTCAGCGATCTGGGTCAGCTTTCGATCCGCTGCAGCTTCCTCATTCAGAGTCTGCTGCAACAAATCCGCCGCTTGCCTCAGTCCCAGCCGTAGGGCGAACGTGCGGGCTGTGCCATATCCTGCGATCTCATAATGTTCTACGCGCTGTGCGGCCGCAATGATCGCCGCGTCTCGCACATCTGGATCCCCTTTAGCATGGATCATATCTTCGCCTTCCGAGATCAGACCCTTCATCGCCTCGCAGGTCTCACGTTTGGGCTCTACCCCGATTTCGCGAAAGATCGTCTCGAGACGGGAGACATGGCCTTGCGTCTCGCTCAAATGTTGTTGAATCGCTTGTTTTAGCTGATTCGAGTGGGCGGCCTCTGCCATCTTGGGCAACGCTTTTGTCAGACGTTGCTCGGCATCATACAAATCCTCGATCTGATTTGTGAACAAATCTTTGAACGACTTCAGTTCGATTGCCATAGTAAATCCCTCACTTCGCCCCGAAGTGTTATTCGTCACTTCTTGGGGTCACCTGTGTGACTCGTCCAGCTCCTTGAGGTTTCGTATCTCACACACCAGAGGCTCTTCTAGTCCACTCGCAATCCGATCCGCAATATTCCTAGTAAAATCTGGACATAAATCAATTTTTAAAG
>Ga0209061_1001342_pt1 | contig 42238 bp, 34 predicted proteins | sample Coa_R1_10_FD_187157 | JGI IMG/M metagenome (GOLD analysis project Ga0209061, IMG submission 187157) | Surface soil microbial communities from Centralia Pennsylvania, which are recovering from an underground coalmine fire - Coalmine... | ecosystem: Environmental > Terrestrial > Soil >... | reverse complement strand
GGTAGGCGGTCACGGGGTGGATGCCTTGCTCGCGCGCCCACTGCTTCAAGTTCATGGAAGTGGATTGTAGTGTATGGGCGCGTCAGCTGTTGTCAACCCCCACCAGCTCTTTCAAGCTGACCGTCGCGATCGGAGCTCTCTGATCGAGCATCGGTTGGCAACCCAGCCGTGCCGTTGTGACCCCGCCCCTTGAGCGGGACCGGCCCCCAGGGACGGCGCCACCTTCGGCTACGACCGAGCGCAGCCCTGGGCCTGAGCCAGCCTCCGAGGGTTGACATGCCACCAGACCTCCACCCCGCCCGAGGGCATCGGAGGCCGACCGAGCAGGTCGGTCAGCCACACGACGGTACGTCCCTGGTTGGCCGACGGTCCCGCCACCACCGTGCCGACCTCGCGCTGGGCCATCTCCCCCAGCGCCTGGCAGCGCAGCCCCGGGGTGAGCGGCCGGACCTGGCCCAGCTCGAGCCCGGCCAACGCCGTCCCAAGGTGCGGGAGGTACGGGCCCAGGAGCGGTGCTCCCGTCCCCGGGACGGGCACCAGGACCGTGCCCTCGGGCATCCGAAAGCGGTAGCCGGCCGTCATCTGCCATGCCATCGCCGAGGTCGACCCCGCCCGGGCCAATGGGGTCACGAGCACCACGCTCCCCTGGGCAACCTCGGAGACCTCCCCGCCGGGGAGGAAGAAGGCCGGCGGTCGCAGCTGGCTGGTGGGATAGGGCAGATGAGGGAGGAGAGGGGCCAAGGCCACCGTGATCGCGAGGAGGCCGGCGGCCCCAGCCAGCATCCCGAGGCCCATCGCCAAGTCGAGCAGAACCGCCAGCACGATGCCGACCCACAGGAAGAGGAAGGAGGCGAGACGGCTCGGGAGGACGTCGTCGACCAGGGGCAGGTTCTCGAGGGCGGTCCACGGCAACAGGACCTGCGTGTCGCGACCAGCGACGATCAGGTGCGGCCCCAGCGCCAGCACCGCCACGAGCGGGATCGAGATGCCAGCGAGCCGGGCGACCGGCCGGGAACGAGCCAGCACGGGAAGGGCCAAGGCGAGCAGCAGGATCAGAGGCAACCCCAGGTAGGCGTTCACCTCGCTCGGGTTCATCCGGAAGTGCCGGCTGAGCCCGAGGGCGGCGGGCGTGGTGAACTGGAGGATCGCGGTCGGCACCACGAATGAGTCCAGATCCGTGCCCAGGAAGGCGGTGTGCGAGAGGACGTGGGGGACGCGTTGCGGCCCCAAGAACTGCACGGAGAGGGGATAGGCGACCAGCACCAGGAACACCAGCCCTCCGATCGCCAGGGCCGGCAGCAGCCGCCTCACGCCCGGGCCCACGTGGCCGGGGTGGAGGGCCGCGGCCAGCGCCAGGGTGAGCGCGGCCAGGATCGCGGTGGTGAGCAAGAGCTCCTCCCCGGTCAGCAGCTGGGCGGCCGCGGCCAGGCCGAGCAGCCCGCCCACCAGCCGGGGCGACCTTCGCCGGCGGACCAGGATCTCGTCGAAGGCCAGGAGCACGAGCGGCGGGAAGAGCGCGATGGTGAAGTTGGGATGGCCCAGCGACTGGGCCATCATCGCCGGGCTGAAGCCGTAGAGGAGGCCGGCCACCCCCGCCGCCAGGTCGTGACGAACGTACCGCCGGGCCGCCAGGAACGCGCACCAGGCCGATAGGGCCAGTCCCGCCGTCACCATGACGTCGTAGGACGCGACCGGGCCAAAGGCCAGGGTGACGGGGGCGAGGGCCAGCGCCGGGAAGATCACCGAGGTGTTCCACATCAGGTTCACCCCGAAGGGAGCGTTGAGATCGGTGGTGAGCAGTGGGTTGCCGAGGTGGATCAGCTGGTGGGGCACCCAGCCCAGGCACCAGAGGAACAGGACGGGATCGCCCAGATCCCCTGGGAAGGTGTCCCTCGGGCTCCGCCACGCAGGTCCGAACAGAGCAACGGCGATGGCGCCATAGCTGAGGAGCAGAACGGCCGCGGTCAGGTGGGAGCGCTCGGATCGAACGCCAGCCGCGAGATCGGACCGTCGGCCATCGGCGGGCCTCAGCGCCAACCGGCTGGCTCCCGGTCTCCAGCCGTGAGGCGAAGCCTGAGCACGGTGAGCAGGGCACGGTGGATCTCACCGGCGGAGACCTTCGACGCGCCCGCGACCCGATCGACGAAGCGGATCGGGACCTCCACCACCGGGAGCTGGCAGTGGAGACAGCGGTAGACCATCTCGATCTGGAACGAGTACCCCTGGGAGCGGACGTTGCTCAGGCCGATGCACTCGATCGCGCGGCGCGTGTAGCAGCGATAGCCGGAAGTGGCATCCCGTACCGGGAGCCCCAGCACCATCCGGCAATAGAGGTTGGCCCCCCAGGAGAGGAGCCTCCGGTGCGGCGGCCAACCCTGCACCGAGCCCCCGGGGACGTAGCGTGAGCCGATCGCCAGCCCGCCCGAACGCGAGGCGGCGGCCACGATCGCATCCAGGTACTCCGGGAGATGCGACCCGTCGGCGTCCATCTCCACGAAGAGCTCATAGCCGCGCTCGAGCCCGTAACGGAACCCAGCCACGTAGGCGCTGCCCAAGCCGAGCCGCGCCGGACGGTGCAGCACCCCCACGCCTGGGTCCCCGGAGGCGAGACGCTCGGCCAGCTCGCCCGTCCCATCCGGCGAGCTGTCATCGACGACCAAAACGTCGTACCCCATCCGCCGTACCGCGCTCACCACCGGGCCCAGGCTCTCGCGCTCGTTGTAGGTCGGGAGCACCACCAGCGACCTCCCACCCCACGACCTCGAGGCCGGCGCTGCGCCCACCTGGCTCCAGGTGCTGATCTCCTCCACCTCATCTCCCGGGACATCACTGATTTCCACGACGCTAGGCAGCATAACCTCGCGAGCTGAAACGACAGCCCACCCCCTCGGGCGACGGACACGCCATCAGGCCCAGGGCCTGAGACTGGTGCGCTCCCAGAACGGTTCACATCGACCCGAGCTGGAGTGGCAACCCATCGGACGACGTACACGACCGATGCCATCGGAAGGTCAGTCGGTCAGCCCGACGGGCAGGCACCCATGCCGCCCCAGCCGGGGCGACAGGCTCAGGCCAGGGCTACGAACTCGAGGTCGCTTCGGGCATCGAGGGCGACGACCTCCCCGCCGAGCCCCAGCGAATGCTTGCCCAGGTGAGGGCGAGCAAGCTCCAGAACTCAAGGCTGAGGTCGTTCTTCCAGTAGGGCACGTCCACCATGCCGTGGACGATGACGGCGACCATGGCCAACGACACCCCCAGGGAAAGCGGCCTCCAGCTGCCAGCAGCTCGCCTCCAGCCCTGGAGCGACGTCCGGAAGGCTTGCACCAGGATCCAGACGAACGCCGCCAGCCCCAGCAGCCCGGTCTCGGTCCAGAAGTTGAGGATGAGGTTGTGGGGGTACATCACCAGCTGCTGGTCGGTCAGGAGTCCCTTGATGTAGGGCTGGATCGTCTGCTGGAAGGCGCTCATGCCCGCTCCAAACACGGGATGCTGACGGAGCATCCGCAGGGTCGCCTCCCAAAGGTGAAGGCGCTGGAGGAAGGAGTTGTTGGGATCGGATGGATTGAACTCATGAGCCAGGCGGTGCTCGATCGGTGGCACCTGGGTCAGCACCGCCCCCACCACCAGCACCGCCGGCAGCAAGCGCCACCGCCAACGATGGGAGAGGGCGAGCCCGATGCCCACGGCGGCGAGGGCCACATACCCACCCCGGGAGAAGCTCAGGAGCACGGACACGACCGCGAGCGCGGCAAACACCAGCGACCCCAGGCGCAGGCGTCGGTCACGGGCGTGGAGCACCACCGCGCCGGCGACCGCGATCAGGGGCACCAGGTAGAGCGCAACGGCGTTGGCCGTGTTGTAGATCACGACCGGGGGGCGCACGGCCACGTTGAGCACGTGGTGGCGCATCGCCTCCACCACCACGAACGAGTTGGCGAGCCCGGCCACCAGGCCGCCCAGCCCCAGCCCGGCCAGCACCAGGTAGGCAGCCCGACCCGATCGAACGACAGCCCCCAACACGAAGAAGAAGGCCAGCGGCTCCAGAATGTAGGCCCGCCAGAGGCCGGCTCCCTCCACGTGGAGCGGCGAGATCGCGACCCCGATCATCCCCGCCAGGAGGAAGAGCAGGCCGGGATAGGTGTAGGGGGACCTCCAGACCAGCGGCTCGCCCGACCGCCACGTCTCCACCAGGAAGGCCAGCACGGTGAGGCCGATCATGACCTCAAGCAGGGTGGTGGGATAGAACCAGATATGCCAGCGGATCACGTAGGCTGGGGCGAGCGCGCAGGTCAGGGCCGCCAGCCCGAGCGTGGCGCGATACGGAGAGGTAGTTGCGCTGGCTCGAGGCCCGGCGGCGTCGCGGACAGCGACCGACTCACTTGCCATCGCTCAGGACGGCCCTCCGCCTTCGACGCCACCATAGCGCCCTGACCAGCCCGGACGGCGACGTGCAGGACATGATGAGGAACGCCGGACATTGTAGGCGCGGCGGCCGAGGCCGGTCCGACCTTCAGCCTCAGGGCCGGCCAGACATCTGGCACTTGACGTCCGTGCTACCCTCGCCAGCCATGCAGCCACGACGCCGTCACGGGGCCTCGACCGGGGACCGCCGGAAGCGAATGGCGGGGAGGGCTCGATGCCCGTAGCGGAAGCGAGGGACGTCAGCGCCGCCATTCTAAATTGGAACGGCGGCGAGCTGGTCATGCGTTGCCTGCGTAGCCTCCAGCGCCAGACGTGCCTCCCCGGGCAGCGGATCGTGGTCGACAACGGCTCCACCGACGGCTCGCTGGAGCGCCTCCAGGCTGAGGATCCCGAGCTTGAGGTCATCGTGAACGAGCGCAACGTGGGGTTCGCCCGGGCAGCCAACCAGGCGGTGGCGAGGGCCAGAGGGCGCTGGTTCCTGCTCCTCAACCTCGACGTCGAGCTAGAGCCGGACTACGTGGAGCGGCTCCTAGCGGCGGGTGAGCGCTCACCACGGGTGAGCTCGGTCACCGGGAGACTCCTTCGCCCTCGGCACGGGCCGGGACCAGCCATCGTCGACAGCACCGGCCACCTGCTGTTCAGCAACGGCTGGGCCGCCAACCGGGGCGAGGCCTCTCCCGACCAGCCCGCCTGGGACCAACCGGGGGAGGTCTTCGGCGTGACGGGAGCAGCCCCCCTCTATCGAGTGGAGGCGCTTCGGGAGGCCAGCCACGGCTGCGCACGTCCCTTCGACGAGCGGTTCTTCGCCTACATCGAGGACGTGGACTTGGACTGGCGCCTGCGCTGGCTGGGCTGGCGGGCCTGGTACGAGCCCGCCGTGGCCTGGCATCACCGCAGCGCCACCGGCGCCCGACGATCCCCGATCATCCTCCGCCACATCCTGAAGAACCGGCTCCTGCTGGTGGCCAACAACGACCTCTGGCCCGACGGTCTGCGGCGCCTCCCCACCGTCGCCCTGTTCACGATCCTGACCGCCGTCCAGTTCGGGCTCGAGTCGCCGCAAGCCCCCCTCGGAATCCTTGACGTCGCCCGTCAGCTCCCCGAGAGCCTGCGCCGTCGTCGCTTCCTGCAGACGCACCGACGGGTATCGTCAGGTGAGATTCGCAGCTGGATGCAGCCATTCCCCTACCGGCAGAAGCTCGCCCGGCGGCTGCTCGGCGAGCGGCGAGCGGCAGGGTGAGTCGAGAAGGTTCAATGACGTGTACCCAACCATGCTGAGGCACCTCCTGCAGCCCCGCCACTCACCCCCGAGCGTCAGGTCGAGCGACGAGAGCAATCGACACTTGCCCCGCACCGGCCGCGCGCTCAACCGGGAGCGACTGCGCCAGCTGGTGCGGCGCGAGCTGACCGCACGCTACCGAGGCTCGATCATCGGGGTGGCCTGGTCGCTGCTCAACCCCCTCGTGTACATGGTCGTGTACACGGTTGTCTTCTCCAGGTTCATGCGCTTCACCATCCCCGGGACGCCATACCCGGTGTACCTCCTCTCCGGCCTGCTCGCCTGGAACTTCCTGACCCAGTCGATCAGCGCCTCGGTCAACAGCATCCTGGGGAACGCGGTCCTGGTCAAGAAGGTGGCCTTCCCCTGGATCATGCTCACCCTGGCCACGGTCATCTCCGCCTTCGTCAACTACGCCATCAGCCTGGTCCTGCTGGCGCCCCTGCTGCTCATCTTCCACGTCCCGGTGAGCCCGGCGCTGGCCCTGCTCCCGCTGGTGACGGCCGTGCTCTTCGCCTTCGCGCTCGGCCTGAGCCTAGGGTTGGCCGCCGCCAATGTCTACTTCCGCGACATCGAGTACCTGACCACGATCGCCATCCAGGTCTGGTTCTTCATGACCCCCGTCATCTACCAGTTGGACCAGATCCTGGGCGCCACCCACGGCAGCCACCTGTTCACGGTCTTCCGCTGGATCCTCTACGTGAACCCCATGACCTGGATCGTGAGTGCATTCCAGGACGTGATCGCCTTCCACCAGTGGCCGGCGCACCGGCTGGGCCTCGCCTACGCCGCGGCGGTCAGCCTGCTGGTACTGGGGGCAGGCGTCGCCCTCTTCAACCGACTCTCGCGCCGGTTCGCGGAGGAGCTGTGATGGCGATCGCGGTCCGGGTACGCGACGTCTCCAAGCGCTTCCGCATCTACCACCGCCGCAACCTGACCCTGAAGCAGGCCCTGCTCCAGCGCCAGCGTGGCGTCTACGAGGAGTTCCTTGCCCTCAAGGACGTGAGCTTCGAGATCGAGCACGGAGGGGCTCTCGGCATCATCGGGGAGAACGGCTCGGGCAAGTCCACGCTGCTCAAGTGCATCGCCGGGATCCTCGATCCCGACGCGGGCAGCATCGAGACCCATGGGCGCGTCGCCGCCCTGCTCGAGCTGGGCGCCGGCTTCCATCCCGAGTACACCGGTCGCGAGAACGTCTACCTGAACGGCGCCTTGCTGGGGCTGCCCCGCCGCTACATCGACCACGTCATCGACGAGATCATCGAGTTCAGCGAGCTTGAGCGCTTCATCGACAACCCGGTGCGGACCTACTCCTCGGGGATGTACGCTCGGCTGGGCTTCTCGATCGCCGTGCACCTCAACCCGGACATCCTGGTCATCGACGAGATCCTGGCCGTCGGCGACGAGGCTTTCCAGCGGCGCTGCTACGACCGCATCGCCCGCATGCGCGCCGAGGGGCGCACCCTGGTCATGGTCTCGCACGCGCTCGAGCCCATTCAGGAGTTCTGCACCGATTGCATCTGGCTCGACCACGGCCGCATCCGGGAGCGGGGCGCTGCCCCGGCCGTGATCGCTCGCTACCTGGCCGAGGTGAGCGCGCGTGAGTCGGCCCTGATGGCCAGCGAGGTAGAGCGCGTCCACCAACTGGTCCCCAGCGGTCGGGGCGGGGTAGGGGTGACCCGGGTGCGTTTCGAGGGGGCCGATGGCCCCACCCATGTGTTCGAGACGGGCGAGCCCTTCGCGATGGTCATCGAGTACCACGCGCCCTCGACGCTGGAGGGAGCCCGGTTCAGCGTCGGGTTCCAACGCGAGGACGGGGTCATGGCCTTCTCGACCACGACCGACGATGCCGACGCCGCAAACTCGAGCCTGCCACCGGTCGGCGAGGTCAGGTTGTGCATCCCGAGCCTTCCGCTCCTGGAAGGCCTGTTTCGGGCAAGCGTCACCATCAGCGACATCAGGACCGGCGAGCCTTACACGATCCTGGAGGGAGCGTTCCCCTTCCGGGTCCGCAGCCACCGGCATCGCGAGCGCGGGGTCTCGCTGCTCGGCCATCGTTGGGAGCTGCCTACGACCGCCCATCGGCGTAGCGTCGAGGCATGATCTCACGAGTTCGACACCCAAGAAGGTTCAGCAACGAAAACGAAGAAGAGCGATGAACATCGGCCTGATCACCGAGCGAATGCTCACCGGATTCGGCGTCGATCTCTGTGTTGACCAGCTGGCGACCGGCCTGGTGCATCGAGGCCACGATGTCACCGTCTACTGCTCGGTGGCCGACCGCACCTACCAAGACCGACCGTATCGGCTACGGGTCACCCCGGTCCGGGCGACGAAACTTTTCCCCCTGATGGACCGGCGTGGCCGCTCCTGGGCGCGGCTCTTCGATCACGAGGGACTGGATGCGGTCGAGGTCCACTCCTTCCCCTTCTTCAGCGCCATCCCGCGCCTGTCGACGCCGGTGGTCGCCGTCGACCACGGGGTCTCCTCGACGATGGGCATGCCGCTGTGGCTGCGCGCCGACTTCGCCTACGTCCACTGGACGCTCTACCGTCGCCACCTCCCCCGCGCCACCCGCCTGGTCACCATCTCCGAGTTCCTGCGCCGCCAGATGCCGAGAAGGCTGGCGGAGCGGGCGGCGGTCGTTCCTTGGGGCTCCGAGCACTATTGGCGGCCGATCGACCCGGAGCAGGCCCTGGCCTACCGACGGAGCCGGGGCATCGCCGACGACCAGGTCCTGGCCCTGTACGTGGGCCGGCTCAACCACCAAGGCCAGCCCTACAAGGGGGTGGCCGAGCTGCTGCAGCACCATCGGGCGCTTCGGGAGGAGGGGCTGCCGGTGGGTCTGCTCTGCATCGGCTATGGCAACCAGGAGGACGCCCACGTCATCGCCGCAGCCGGAGGGGTGGCGGTCCTGAGCGCTCCGGCCGCGGAGATGGCGCTGGCGTACAGCGCCGCTGACCTCTTCGTCACCTGCTCACGCTGGGAAGGGTTCGGCCTCCCTCTCCTCGAGGCCCAGCGCTTCGGCCGGCCGGCGGTGGCCTACGCCGTGGGCGCCCATCCTGAGATCGCCGTCGCCGGCGAGACCGCCGCCCTGGTGAGCTCGCCGGAGCAGTTCCGGGACGCGTGGCGAGCACTGGTCGTGGACCCGGAACGACGGCAGGCCATGGGGGCCGCGGCCGTCCGGCACGCAGCCTCGTACACCTGGGGGCGGGCGGTTGAGGCCCACGAGCGGCTCTTGATCGAGGCGGCCTCCGTTCGACCTCGGCGCCGGCTCTGGACCTCGAGCGCGAGCGCGCTCCAAGATGAGGCCCGGCCGCTGGTGAGCGTCATCGTGCTGACCTACGAGCCTGAACCGGAGCACCTCGCCGCCTGCCTGGATTCGGTCCTGGCCTCCGACTACCCACGGATCGAGCTGCTGGTTCTCGACAACGGCTCCCACAACGGCGTGGCCGAGCGGCTGGCGGCCGAGCGACACGGGATCAGGTTCATCCAGATCGGCCACAACTCCGGGTTCAGCGCCGGCATCAACCGCGGGATCCAGGAGGCCAAGGGCGAGCTGGTCTTCGTCCTCAACCCCGACGCGCAGGTGGAGCCGAGGACGATCGGCCTTCTGGTCGATGCGGTCCGACGCCACCCACGAGCCATCGGCTTCGCCCCCAAGATGGTGTTCGCGCACGACCCCGAGCTCATCGACGCCATCGGGACCGCCATCGACCCCATGGGCGCGGCCTTCAACCGCGGGATCGGGCAGGTGGACATCGGCCAGTACGACCTGGAGGAGCCGGTGATGGGCTGCTGCTTTGGGGCCGCGCTCTTGCGTCGTGAGGCCTTCGAGCCGAGTCGAGTTGGCCCTCTCGATGAGGCCTACTTCATGTACTACGAGGACGTCGACTGGTGCCTACGCGCGACCCTTCAGGGCGAGGACTTCTGGTCCGTGCCCCAGGCGCGGGTGCACCACGTCCACTCCGCCACCACGCGCGCCCAAGCCTACGGGTTCAAGTACCGGCTGATCCAGCGCAACCTCTTCTACACCGTCTTCAAGAATTTTGAGAAGCGGCGGACGATCAAGGTCTTCGTCCTTCGCTCTCGCTGGCTCCTGGCCAACGTGCTGCGGGGACCCTACCGCAAGGAGAGCCTGCGCGTCCTGTGGGAGGGGTGGATGGGCGCTCTCCGTTACTGGAACGCGCGCACCCTGCAGCAGAAGCGGCGCACGAGGGCCGACGTCGACGCCTTCAAGCTCGGCCACGGGGAGCTGTCCTTCTTCGATCCCGTTGCCTACCGTCCCACCTACACCTGGGACACCTTCGTCGCCATGCTGAAACGGCTCTACGCGGTCACCGGCGAGGATCGGTGGGGACGGGCGGTGGGCTACCTCGACGTTGCCCTGGAGACCCCCCTCCGCTTCCGCCCGCGCGAGGTGCAACAGCGACTGGCTGAGATCGCTGGGCCCTTGCCCGAGCCGCTCCAGAGGTTCCTCTGCACCTTGGAGCGGCAGCCTGGCATGCTCCTGCCCGATGGCTCCACGCCCAGCCCGGCCGTGGAGTCTCCCCAAGCGGCCACGGCCCGCTAGCCATGGCCTGGGGCTCCCGACGCCGCCATGGCCCCGCCTCCGACCCGGGGCCATGATGGCAGGCCCACCGGCTCAGCGCCGTCGTACCCAGACGCTGCCTCCCTCGTTGCGCAAGCACAGCGGCATGTGGCGCTCGAACCACGGTCGGTGGAAGCGCTCCAGGTAGGTATTGAAAGCGACGATCTCGAACTCGCGATTGAAGGCCAGGAAGGCTCGGAGAAGGTAGGCCTCCGTCCATGCCCGCCCCTCGCGCACCCATTCCTCCGGGTACTCGAAGGGATAGAAGACGTCATGGAAGTGGACGTAGACCCCACGGCGCAGGCGGGGCAGGATCTCGTTGAACAGGTGCTGCACATCGCTGCCGACCTTCACCACGTGGGTGGAGTCCACCACGAGGACGTCACCTCCCTCCAGGTCCAAGAACTCGGTGAGGGGCACGTCCTGAAGACGGGACCGTAGCAAGCGGACCCTGGCGAGGTCGCTCTCCCGGAGCAAGCCGAGCAGCAGGTCCGGGTACGGATCGATGAAGGTGCAGCTGGCCCGGGAGGAGAGGAAGCGCTCGTTGGTGTCCAGGATGGCGCACGAGGAATACCCGCACCCCACCTCGACGATCCGCCGCGGCCGGGCATGACGAAGCATGCAGTAGAGGAAGATCGCATCGGAGTACGAGTAGGCAGGGTTCTCGAACCAGTAGCGCAGCTCGGGCCGTCGATGGACCGGAAATGGCAGCTCCCGGTAGAAGTCGAGGAAGGAGCGCAGCAGCTCGAGCTGCCTCTCCTCGTTGAGATCGATGCCAGGCAGCTCCCGAGGCGGGGGGCTGAAGATCCGAGCCCGATCTCGCTCGACCTCCTCCAGCGATGGGACTGGGGAGTAGTAGTGGCCGGGGGGCACGAACTGCACGGCGCTGGCGTCGGCTCCAAGCTGCTCTCGCAAGCGTTGGAGCTCCTCCCCCTGACGCCGGAGCAGTGCCTCCTGCTCCTGGAGGCGAGCCCGGGCCGACGCCAGCTCGGCTGCGAGCTGGTTGCGCTGATGGATCACCCGCCCCAGCAAGGGCAGGCGCCTTGCCGTGGCGACCGCCAACTGCCGAACCCCTCCTGATCCTGGTCCTGGATCGCTAACGACCGACAGCACCACGCTCACCTCCCCCCAGCCCACGTCGGACGGTCATCTCGGGGCCATCACTTGATCTCAGGGAAAGCGGTCCAATCGACCCCGATGGAGGGGTCGTCGTGGGGGATACGACCCTCGTCGGCCGGATCGTAGACCCGCGACGTGATGTACAAGAGGTGGGTCAGATCCAGGGCACGGCATCCATGAGCCACCCCAGGAGGGATGCGAAGGCAGGTCGGCCCGTAGCGATCGCCCATGAGCAGCATCATCGTCTGCCCCTTGGTTGGCGACCCCTCTCGCAGATCGTGCAGCCCCACCTTCAAAGCGCCGATGCAGTACCACCAGTCGGTCTGCTTTTGGTGGACGTGCCACGCCTTGGCGGTCCCTGGATACATCAGGGAGTGGCTCCATTGACCGAAGTGGGAGAAGAACCCATCGGTCTCCCGGATGATCTCGCGGAAGAACCCACGCTCGTCGGCATGAGTCACCAGCTCCTTGATCTCGACGCCCTCGATCATGCACGCTCACCTCGTCCGTGGTACGGACGACCATCCTAGCCCGGTCCGGACCTCTGCGGGCCCCACCCAGGAGGGAAAGCCGACGGCCTACTCCTCTCGGCCACCGAGCGAGCCCTGCAGCCGGCTCAGCAAGGGGTGTCGATCGGCAAGCTCCATCTGGCGCCGTCGATGGTACTCGAGGTCGGCCTCTCTCCCAAAGAGCCAGTGGGCAGGAGAGCACCGCACCTGCAGCTGCATCCCCAGGATCCGCAGCGCATGCCGGGCCCGGATCTTCTTCCCGTCGGCTCGGGAGCGGGTGATGTACGTGATCGGGACCTCATGGAAACGGTATCCCAGCCGTAGCACCTTGGCCACGATCTCGGTCTCGACCTCGAAGCCCCGGCTCCGCAGGTTGAGTCGGCGCCATAACTCGGTCCGGAGCACCTTGTACCCACTCAGCAGGTCGGTGATGTAGCAGTTGAAGAGCAAGTTGAGCAGCGTGGTCAGCAATTGGTTGCCTTTGACGAACCAATAGCTGTAGGCGGTGTGGGCACCAAAGCCACGGACGCCGTTCACCGCGTCGGCACGGCCGGCGAGCAGAGGTGCCAACAACCTCGGATAGTCGTCGGGGTCGTATTCCAGGTCCGCATCCTGGACCAGGGCGAACGGGGCCGTGAGATGAGGGATGGCGAGACGTAGGGCGGCGCCCTTGCCCTGATTGCGCTCCTGACGGAAGGCACGTACCCGGGCGTCCCGGGCAGCAACCCCCTGGATCACCTCCCAGCTTCCATCCCTGGAACCGTCATCGACGACGAGGACCTCCTTCACCTCCGGGCGTCGGAGTACGTGGGCCAGGATGGTGCTGACCGTGGGCGCCTCGTCGTAGACCGGCATGATGACGGACAACACCCCTTTTGGGCTTTCCCCGTTCATCCGCCCCTCGCCGAGCATAGCCTTGCCGCCAACATCACCACCCTTACGCCTTCCGGAGGCTGTCTCGCTGACCTGAACCCCTCTCCTTCAGGGCAGCATGACCCACCAGCGGATCCATGCCTCGGCCACCGCAGCGCCTCGCCCTGACTCGCATGCCTGAACCGCTCACAGGCGGCCACATTGTAGCCTAGCGCCTATCCTTGCTCCAACCAACGTCCCGGCGGACTGAGCCCCGGGGGCAGGAGGGCGGCTACCCGCCGGCGTCCCCCACGGCCCTGCTGCCTTCCAGCGGCCGGTAGTTGCGCCGGTAGTACTCCCAGTACTCCCCCGACTTCAGCGGTCGCCACCAGTCCTGTCGCTCGAGGTACCAGCGGATCGTGAGCTCCAGCCCTGCCTCGAGATCGACCGTCGGCCTCCAGCCCAAGGCTCGGATCTTGCTGGTGTCGACCGCGTACCGATAGTCATGACCAGGACGATCGGCCACGTACTCGATCAGGCTCCGGGGCCGCCCCAGCTTGTCGCAGATCAATCGAGCCAGCTGGCTGCCGCTGGTCTCCACCTCAGTGCCGATGTTGTAGACCTCTCCCGGTGGAGCTTGATGCAGGACCAGGTCGATCGCTCGGCAATGGTCCTCCACGTAGAGGTAATCCCGCACTGCTGACCCGTCGTTGTAGAGCGGGATGGGGAGCTCGTCGATGGCGTTGGTGATGAACACCGGCACCGACTTCTCCGGGTACTGATAGGGCCCATAGGTGTTGGTGCCCCTCGTCACCAGCAGGGGGAGGCCATGGCTGATGGCATAGGCCCGGGCGAGCTGCTCACCGCCGGCCTTGCTGGCCGAGTAGGGGCTGCGAGGCCGGAAGGGATCGTCCTCACGCCGGCGACCCTCGGGAACATGCCCGTACACCTCGTCGGTGCTGACCAGCAGGAAGACCTGATGCCGATGCCGCCGGGCCGCCTCGCAGAGGACCGCCGTCCCCAGCACGTCGGTGGTGACGAAGGCGAAGGGATCCATCAGCGAGCGATCCACATGGGTCTCGGCAGCGAAGTTGACGATGGCATCTACCTCGGCTGCCAGCTGATCGGTCAACCACCGGTCGCAGATGTCACCCTCGATGAAGCGGTAGCCAGGCTGGCCCTCGAACTCGGCCAGGTTGGCCAGGTTGCCGGCGTAGGTCAGCTTGTCCAGCACCCAGACCTCCGTCTCCGGCCGCTCGCGCCGGAGGAGGCGGACGAAGTTGGAGCCGATGAACCCTGCCCCGCCGGTGACCAGGAGACGCGCGAAGCGACGGCTCACCACCTCGCCCCCCTACGGCCTCGGCTCGGCCCGCAATGAGACGTCCGCGATCCGGCCCCCGGCGGTCTGGTCGCCCTCCCACTCCTTGTTGACCCCGTGGGCACGCACGAAGTCGTTGACCTGGTAGTAGGCATCGATGGACTCCCCGGCATCACCCCAGAACCCCTCGATCACGTCGTACTCCATCGACGAGCGCTGGATGTAGTGGTTGTTGACGTCGGTGATCTCCAGCTCCCCACGTCCAGATGGCTGCAAGGTCGGGATGACGCGGAACACCTCCGGGTCGTAGAAGTACACCCCGGTGACCGCGAAGGGGCTGGGAGGCTCCTCCGGCTTCTCCACGATCCGGCGGATCCTCCCCTCGTCATCGAGCTCGGCCACACCCAGGTGGCGCAGGTGCTCGCGCTCTCGGATCCGGGAGAGGAGGACGCGCGCCCCCCTCCCCTGGCGCCGGAACGCCTCCACCGCCGGTCGCAGGCTCCGCTCAAACACGTTGTCAGCCAGCATCACCACCACCAGGTCGTCCTCGACGAAGTGCTGGGCCAGCCCCAGCGCCTCGGCGATCCCGCCCGGCCGCTCCTGATAGGCGTAGAAGAGCCGGCGGATGCCGTACTCGCGCCCGTTGCCGAGCAGGCGGAAGAACTCCCCGGCGTGGGTACCGCCGGTGACCAGCATCAACTCGTCGACGCCAGCCCGCACCAGGGCCTCGATGGCGTAGCAGACCATGGGCCGGTCGTAGATGGGAAGCAGATGCTTGTTGGTGATACGGGTCAGCGGGTAGAGCCGGCTGCCCGTACCCCCCGCCAGGATGACGCCCTTCAAACCGCAGGGCATTCTACTCAGTCAGCCCGGCCACGAGCGCCTCAAGCGAGTCCACCAGCCTCGGCCCTGGGCGGTTGAAATGGACAGAGCCATCGAAGACCAGGAGACGGCGGGCGCCGGTGCGCGCGATCTCGCCACGAAGCCGCTCCACCTCGGAGCGGGCCTGCTCCTCGCCGAAGCCGCAGGGGGCCACGATCAGCACCTCAGGCCGGGCAGCGACCACCTCGTCCCAGCCCATCGGCGCGCTCGGCCTCCCCGGCCGGGCCAGGGGGTCGTCCACCCCCGCCAGACGCAGGAGGTCGGCCGTCCAGTGACCGGCGGGGTAGGGCGGGTCGAGCCACTCCAGGAAGACGCCCCGCACGGGCGGCCGGGGAGCGGCGGCCGCTGCCTTCGCGATCCGGCGGCGCAGCTCGGCCACCATCGGGACAGGATCGACGCCGCAGGCCCGTCCCAGCTCGGCCATCCCTTGGAGCACGTCCTCCAGCGAGTGCGGATGCAGCCGTAGGACCGGCACCCCGGCCAGCTCGCGCTCCACCTGGCTCGTCGGCACCGCGCAGACCTCGCACACGTCCTGGGTCACGACCAGGTCCGGCTGCAGCTCCCGGATCCCATCGGCATCGATCGCGTACAGCTGCCGGCCGGCGGCCAGCGCATCCTGCACGGCGACCTCGATCGCCCCGCCGTCCAGCCCCGCCAGCTCGAGGTTCGATCGCGTGACCCGGGGCAGGCGAAGGGCCTCAGGTGGGTGGTCACACTCGTGGCTCACCGCCACCACCTGGCCGCCCAGCCCAAGCGCCCACAGGGTCTCGGTCGCACCCGGGAGCAAGGACACGATCCTCATCCGCTCCATCCCCGCTCATGGTAGGGAGCGGTCATCACCGAGATCATCCGACGTACGTGAGCCCGCCGACGTCGTCCCGGGCGAAGAGGAACATGGCCATCAGCCCCAACGCCATCACCAGGGCCGCCAGCCAGCGGCGCCGCCGCAGCCACCAGGCGGTGAGGAAGAACGCCGGCCACGCCTCCAGCAGGTAGCGGTTCATGGCGTACCCGTTCCCGGCCGTCGGCAACGGGAAGGCCAGCATGGCGGCGATCCACACCACCTGGGCCAGGGGGAGCCTGAGCCAGCCCAGGGCCGAGCAGAGGGTGGCCCAGATCGTCATCAGGCCGTCCACGATCTGGACCCGGGGACCGATCGCGGTCTCGGGCGAGGGCCGGATCCGCAGCTCGGCCAGCACGCCCCAGCGCAGCCGCCGCATCAGCGTCCAGTAGCTGCCGAGCGGGTTCGAGGGATGGTGCCCCCAGTTCAGGGCCTGCATGTGCTCATAGAGCAAGGGATCCCCGAACGCCGCCCAGGTGTAGGCGGGGAAGGCGGCCACGCCCGCCAGCAGCACCGTCGCCCCCAACGCCGCCGGCACCAGCGGCCGGGGCCGTGGCCCCTGGAGCCAGATGACCAAGAAGGCGACGATCAGGAAGGCCCCGGCCAGCCGGGTCGTGCACGCGACCGCGCCCGCCAGCCCGGCCAGTGGCCATTGCCCCCGTTGCGCGAAAAGGAAGGCCAACGCTGAGCTGGCGATGAACGTCGACTCAGCGTAGCCGGTGCTCAAGAAGAGGGCACTGGGGGCGGTGAGCAGGAGCGCGCACCCGAGCAAGGTGACACCGGCCCCCAGCTCTGGCCGGTAGAGCTTCCAGAGCGCGACCAGCGCCACCACCAGACTCAGGTTGGCCGCAAGGAGCAAGGAGGCCACCAGAAGCGGGTCGCGCCCCATCGGCGAGGCCGGCGTCAGCGGAGGGGAGGGCACGTAGCCCGGGTCGAGCCAGTGGCCGAGCGTCTTCAACGGCTCGTAGAAAAAGGCCACCAGGAGCGGGTAGCCGGGGTAGAAGCCACCCTGCAGACCGTGCTTCGAGTACCAGCTGGTGACGACGATCTCGTACCAATGCGAGTCCCAGCTGTTGCCGGCGGCTCGCAGCGCCTCGAGAAGGCTGCCGTGCTCACCCACGGTCATCCCGGCCAGCATCACCCCCCGGCTGAAGACGAAGAGACCGGCCAGGACGACGGCCGGATGGAGCCGCAGGGGACGGTCGACCACCAGCGAGAAGTTCATCCGCTACCTCGTTTCGGTGAGCACTCCAGCTCCAGGCTTTTCGAAGGAACCATTCCGCGCCAGCTGCCCGGGCCGGCTCGGGATCACGTCTTCGCTCACCCACCAGGGAGCGGGCAGGACGATCTCACCGACGACACGCCCCCTCCACGGCTGTCGCGCGCTACCTCACCCAACGTACCCGCCAGCGGCGAGGTTACGAGAGCACGGGACGCGGGGCCGCTCCTCCCCCCGGCGGCCGCGGGCATCCCTTGGCCGGGACACCCTATGGCATCGAGATGTGGAGTGGCTGGGCTCGGTGGCGCTGTCACCCGCAAGATGCTGCGTCTCTCCGCTCTCGACGGCTGCGGGGCGGCCAGGGATGTGGCAAACTGCGGCCAGCAGATGCGCCGCGCCGAGCCCTGGCCGAGGGCCATCCTGCACGTGGACCTCGATGCCTTCTACACGTCGGTGCACCAGCGCGACGAGCCGGGACTGCGGGGCAAGCCGGTGGCCGTGGCCGGCCGCTCACGTCGCGCGGTCGTCATGGGCGCCTCCTACGAGGCGCGCTCGTTCGGGGTGCGCTCCGCCATGCCGCTGCACGAGGCCCTGCAGCAGTGCCCCAGCCTGGTTGTGATCCCGCCCCAGCAGAGCCGCTACCGGGAGGCCAGCCGGCAGGTGCACGCCATCCTCCGACGCTTTGCCGCCCCGGAGAAGATCGAGGCGATCGCCCTCGACGAGGCCTACCTCGACATCACCGCCCGAACCCGCCATGGCACCTCGGCTCCAGAGGAGGTGGCACGCCGCGTCAAGTACACCATCCACACCGAGGTCGGTCTCACCGCCAGCGTGGGCGTGGCCACCAGCAAGCTGGTGGCCAAGATCGCCGGCGCCAGCCGCAAGCCGGACGGCCTGGTGACGGTGCCGCCGGGTGCCGAGGCCGACTTCCTGGCCCCGCTCCCGGTCGGGGTCATCCCCGGCCTCGGGCCGAGGACCGAGGAGCGGCTACGCCTGATGGGCGTGCGCACCGTCGGCGACCTCGCCCACCACGAGACGCAGAGGTTGATCCAGGCGTTGGGCGCCGGCGGCGCGCTGCTGCAGCGGCTGGCCCAGGGCCGCGACCGCTCCCCGGTCGTCGGCTCTCGCCCGGCGCGGACCATCAGCGCCGAGAGCACCTTCGAGTACGACGTGACCGATCGCGAGGAGCTCGAAGCCGCCCTTCGTCGCCTGGTCGACCGGGTGACCAAGCGGCTGGTCGCCGACGGCGTGCGAGCGCGGACGGTCTCGGTCAAGCTCAAGTTGCCCGACTTCCGGCTGGTGAGCCGGCAGGTCAGCCGGACCAGCCCCACCGATGACGCCGAGGTCATCTTCCGCGCCGCCCGCGCCGCCCTGGAGCGCTCCCACCTGGAGTCCCGGCCGGTGCGGCTGATCGGGGTTGGGCTCTCCGGGCTCGAACACCCGCGGCCGGAGGTCCAGATGACCCTCTTCGAGTGAGCGTCCGGCTCCCCTTGCCCTGGACCTCGACCGCGTGAGCAAGGCCTCAGCGTCCCACGCTAGCCCGCGTCGTGTCGAAGGCGAGGGCCTGAGGACTCCTCCCCTCGGGGCGAGCCATGGGCCGTCGCCCCCGCCGAGGCGGGAGCAGCGAGAGGGCGAGGAGCGCCGCTCCCACCGCCGCCAGGATCAGCCACGGCCACCAGCCGCCGGGCGGCGCCCACCTCGCCACGGGCGGGAAGAGCAGCGGACCATGCCGACCCACCGCGTAGCGGCGCCCCTCGTACCAAAAGGCCACCAGCTGAAGGACGGCCGCGCCGGCGCCGAGCAGCAGGGTGTCCAGCCGCGGCCGCAGGCCGCCGCGCTCAAGGGCCACCCCTGCCACCAGGGGGATCATGACCAGCACCGGGAGCAGGTACGTCCCACCGGTGTCCCAGTCCGGGCTCACCGTCACAGCGCGCAGCATCGCCGCCAGGGCCACCGGCACCACCGCGGCCAGGACCAGGGCCAAGCGCAGCCGTCGGTCCCCGACCCCCAGGCCGACGGCCGCGAGCAGACCGACCATCAGCTCCCAGCCGGCGAACAGCAGGGCCGGCGGGACCGTGTCCTGCCAGCCGAAGACCCCGATCTGGAGGTCGAGGAGCGCACCCAGCGCGGCTTGGACGGCGAGGAGTCCCCTGAGGAGAGCGGAGCCGGTCATGGCCCGATGGGGCTGATGGAGAAGGCTCCAGCTCGCTCCCAGCGCCACGGCCGCCGCCACCGCCAGCAGGGCAGCCAGCGGTCCTGCCCCGTGCCAGCGCGAGGGCCGAAAGAGGGGCAGGGCGACGACCACCACCGCCAACAGGAAGGCGACCCCGGCCGGGCGGGCCAGGGCGAGCAGGACCCCCGACCCCGCCAGGGGGAGCAGGGTCCCCCGGCTGTCCTCGCCCTGGCATCGGGCCAAGAGCGCGGCGCCGAAGCAGAGCGCGGCGCAGGTCTCGACCCCGACCGTGGTGGCGGTGGAGGAGAGGAAGACCAGCATGGGCGTGGCCGCCACCACCAGGCCGGCCAGGGGCCATGGTGCCCAGCGGCCCAAGATGCGGACGGCAGCCCCCAGCAGCAGCAGGCAGACCAAGCCCAGGAGCGCCCGGGCGAGGTAGGTGGCCTGATACCCATCGGCCGCGACTCGCTCTACCAGGCCCACGGGGAGGGCGAGGAAGGGCGCGATCACGCCCGCCCCAGCCCCGCGCACGTCGGTCGCCGGCGGTGCCGAGGCGAGGCAGGCAGCCGTCCGCTCAGGGCGATGGGCAAAGCAGGGCTGCGGCGGCACCAGCCGGGCTGAGACGGTGCCTCCTGCCGTCTCCAGGGAGCGCACCACGGAGGCCGGCTCCTGGGGGACGGCGCCAACCGGGTTCACGGCCGCCCAGGCCACCACCAACATCGTCAACCCCAGCACGGCTCGCCCCCAGTGACGCGAGGGCCGGACCCGTGTCGGCCCGCTGAGCGGCCGGGTCCGAACAACGTCGACCGGTTGATGCGCCATCGCCCCACCTCCAGCAGTTGTCTAGGCGGCCAACCGCCGACCCAGCCTAGGTGGCAGCGCCAACACCCCGCCGTCGGTCCGGTTAGGGTTTGGCGGCGGGCCGGGCCGAGACCGCGCGGCTGGGGCGACCCTCCCTCTGGCCCGGCCCCCGGCTCAGGCCCGAGGCTCGGGCGATCGGCCTGGACTCGGCTCGGGGTTGGCCTCTCGGCGGAGGGACGCCCCCGAGCGCGAGTCCCGGCGATGACGGCGGGGCAGCTCAAGAGCCGAGCGATCGATCTCCGGTCGCTTGAGGACACCGAGCAGGTCACCCAGCTTTGTCCAGCCGAAGCGTTCCCGGGAGCGCGCGACCAGCTCCCGGAACACCGCCGCCGTGGCCTGGGCATCGCTGAGGGCGGCATGGTCGGGCGCGGCGTCCACCCCCAGCTCATTGACCACCCAGGCCAGCCCCGGGGTCTGGCCCTGAGGTAGGCCCAGCACCAGCCGGGCCAGGGCCGAGGTGTCGACGACGGGATGGGTCAACGGTTGCCGCAGCCCACGCCCGATCAGGTAGGTGTCGAAGGCATCGTGGCTGTGCTCGACCAAGGCCGCCCCTCGCGCGAAGTACAAGAACGCGCGCCGAGCGTCGTTGAAGCCGGGCGCGCCCACGAGCATCTCATGCCGGATCTGGTGCCGCCTCCGGGCGAAGACGTTGATCGGCGCCCGGCAGTCGACCAGGGTGTCGAACAGCGACAGCGACCCCGAGAGGCGGAACCGCTCCGCGCCGATCTCCAGAACCAGGAAGGGCGGGTTACCGGTCGTCTCCACGTCCAAGGCCACGAACTCGGCCTCGTCCAAGGGCATCTCGGCGCTCGCGACCGCCGCAGCCTCCTCCTCAGCCTCGTCCAGGCTCCAGGGCACGGGCTCTGCGGCGCCCCGCGGCTTCAAGTACAGCGTCAGTACGCGTTCTTGTGCGTCCAGACCCTCGCCAGGGTGATGAGCAGGATCTTGATGTCGAATGCCAGACTCCAATTCTCTATGTAATAGAGGTCGTAGATCAATCGTTCTTCCACCGGCGTCTGGCCACGCAGGTCGTTGGCCTGGGCCCATCCGGCGAGACCGGGGCGGACGAGGTGACGGTCGGCGTAGCGTGGCAACCGCCTGGAGAATTCGGCCACGAAGGTGGGCCGTTCGGGCCGGGGTCCTACCAGGCTCATCTCCCCCTTGATCACGTTCCAGAGCTGGGGCAGCTCGTCCAGGGAGAGCCGGCGCAGCACCCTTCCCACCGAGGTGCGGCGGGGGTCCGAGGCCGAGGCCCAGACCGGCCCGGTCTTGGCCTCCGCGTCCACCCTCATGCTCCGGAACTTGTGGGTGGTGAAGGGACGGCCGTGCATGCCCACCCGTTCTTGATGGATGAGCACCGGCCCCGAGGAGGTCAGCTTGATGGCCAGGGCGATGAGGGCGAGCAAGGGCGAGACCAGGATCAGCCCCAGCCCCGCCACCACCACGTCGAACACCCGCTTGACGATGGTCTTCGGGCCATGGATGTCGAGCCCGTGACGAAGCTGGAGCAGGGGGATGCCATCGACCTGGTCCGCTCGGACCAGGGTCGAGGTCAGATCGAGCATGCTGGGCAGGATACGGACCTGCACCTCCCGCTCCCGACAGCGGTCCATCAGCTCGAGCAAGCGCTCGGAGGGCAGGTCGGGGAGGGCAAAGAAGACGGTGTCGACCGGGCAACGTTCGAGCGCCTGGCCGACCTCGCCGATCCCACCCATCACTCGGACGCCGTCGACCTCAGCCCCTGGCTCGAGGGTGTCGGCCAGGATCCCGACCAGCTGGTAGCCGTACTCGGGGAACATGCGCAGGCGCTGCGCGAGCAGGTTGGCGGCCGTCCCCCAGCCCACCAGCAACGCCCGCTCGACCCCCATCCCCCGGGCCCTCCGCTCCGCCTCGTAGCGCCGGATCAGGTAGCGACCGAAGGCGATCAGGAGCGTCGCCGCCACCGCCCAGTAGACGGAGGTCAACCGGGAGTAGGTGAAGGCACCGATCCGGCCCAGACCGATCTCGGCCAGGACCACGAGGAACACCACCGCCATGGCCCCGACGAGCGCGAACAGCTCGTCGATGAAGAGCAGGCCACGGCGCAGGCGGTACCGCCCCATCAGGGCGAAGACCACCACCACCGTCAGCGCCGCCACTGGTGCCGCCGCCACGTAGGGGAACGGGTCGGGCGGCTGCCCGCCAGGGATGTACCTGGGGTATACGGTGAACCGGAACTGGTAGGCGACCGCCACCGCCGCGATGGCGGCGAGGAAATCGGCCACCGCCCGTCGGACGGTCCGGGCCCAGCCCCGGACCCGAACTCGGCTACCGTTGACGCTCATCGCCCGAGCGCTCGCCTCGCCATCGTGATCTCCTCCGCATCGAACGTACCGAGCAGCAGCAGGGCTACGCCGTAGACGATCGCGCCTAGGGCGATGGCGCCGATGACCAGGGGGCCGTGCACGTCACGCAACGGGAACAGGGCGGCGCCCATGGCCAGGCCAGCCAGCACCACCCGCCAGCTCAGCGAGAGGATCGGCACCCGGGTCAGGTGCCGTGCCGTGAGCTGCCAGCCGAAGAGGAACAGGGCGACCTCGGTCAGGACCGTCGCCCAGCTGGCCCCCAGGTAGCCGAAGGCCGGGATCAGGATCAGGTTGAGGCCAACGTTGACGACCATCGAGCCCAGCGCCGCCCAGGTGAACGTGAGCTGCCGGTCGATGGCGTTCAGGGCCCCGATGAAGGCGTTGCTGGCGAACATGAACCCAATGCCCAAGGCCAGGATGCGCAGTGCCGGCTCCGAGGCCGGGTACTGGTAGAGGGGCAGCAGCGGCCCGGCCAGCATGAAGGTCCCCACCGAGATCGGCCAGCCGAGGAGGATGAGGGCCTTGTAGAAGCGCTGAACCGCCCAGGTGAGCCGCCCCTCGGCCCCCCGATGGGCAACCGCCAGCACCGGGAAGACCACCTGGAGCATGCTCATGGGCAGGAAGAGCAGCGCCTCGAAGGGCTTGTAGGCGGCCCCGTAGAGGCCGGTCTCGTAGTCGCCGCGGATCAGGTCGAGGAGGGGCACGTCGATCTTGAAGTAGATGGTGGTGATGACGAAGGTGGCGGCGAAGGGCAAGCCCTGCACCAGCCAGTTGACGATGAAAACGGGATCGACCGCCCATCGGATACGCGCGATCCCCCGCCAATGGAGGACGACCAGGAAGTAGACGCAATCGAATCCGTACTGGGCAGCGTAGGCCCACAGGAAGTAGTCCACCCCCCGATCGCTCACCACGCCGTAGAGCACCAGCCCCAGCAGGACCAGGCTCTCGAGGACGATGGCGATGGCCTCGAAGCCCAGCCGCTGCACCGCGTAGAGCGCCCCCCGCAGGAGGTTGGAGTACGAGGTCAGGACCATGAGCGTGTAGGCCGGGAGCAGGTACTGGAGGCGACCGGTGAGGGCGAGCAGGCCGGAGAACACGCCCAGCGTCAACAGGGCGAAGGCGAGACGACCGGTGGCCAGCCGGCTCAGGTAATGGCTCAGCAGGGCCGGGCGCCGGGCCGCCTCGCGCTGGAAGAGGGTGTTGAACCCGGCGTCCAGGAAGACCGTGGCCAGGGCGGCCAGGTTGACGACGTCGTTGAAGCGGCCGTAGCCCGCCGGCTGCAGGTGGCGGATGACGATCAGGACCGTCACCAGCGCCAGCAGCCGCGAGGCCACCCGCGCCGCCATGACCAGCGCCGTGTTACGGAGGGTGCGTGAGCCCAGCCCCAGCCCCTGCCGCACCGGCTCAGCTCCCTCAGCCGGAACGTCCTGCAAGCCCGCTCATCCTAACGATTTGGAGGGGGGACCGCGTCCCCGCCATCGGAGGGGAGGTGGGGAGGCCCCCGCCCGCCAGGTCGATCGCTCGGCCTGTGGTAGATTTCGGCCCGGTACCCGATATTTGGTCACGGAGTCAAGGAGCCATCGCAAGCCAGGTCTCGCAGCCTCTCGACGGCAGCGCCGTGGCCCGGCCCGCTACCCGACAGAGTTTCATTGTCCGGTACCCGGCCGGTCCCCTGACGGCGATCGTGGCGTCGTGGCCGGCGTGCGCGTCCACGTCGGCAAGGCAGACCCTGAGACGCAACCTGCCAGCACAGTTGGCGATCCCGCCCCACCGACCCGGCGAGCGGCTTGGGCAGGCCGGGCGCTCCAGGGTGGGGCGGGGCCGCGATCACCATCCAGGCGAGGCTGCCGCGGCTGACGACACGGGGAGGGACCCGAGGGGGCGGGCCGAGGCCGTGGCCACGGCTCGCTTGCGCCCCGGCTGCGCCGCCCAGGCGAGCCCCGGCACCCAGCGGCCCCGGCGCCCGCGTCACCGCTCCCAGCGCCATCCCGACGGCTCGGTGGCTTACGGCCCGGCGGCAGCCGCGCGGTCGCGCTGGCTCTGGCGACCGGGCTCCAGCTTTCAGGAGATCATCGTGCAAGGCGTTTCCGCCCCAGGAGTCGGCTAAATGGCGATCATCCCCCATCCCCGACAGATCCAGACTGCGGTCGTCGACTGGCTGGACCAGCGTTTCCCCTTCACCCAGTCGGTCGATGAGGCGCTCTACCAGCGCGTCCCCAACTTTGCCAACGCCTTCTACTACTGCTTTGGCGGGATGGTGTTCGTGCTGATCGCGCTGCAGCTGCTGACGGGGGTGTTCCTCGCCTTCTACTACGTGCCCGACGCGTCGGGGAACCCGGCCCCTGCCTACACCAGCGTGAACACCATCACCAACGACGTCACCCTGGGTTGGCTGATCCGTGGTGTCCACTTCTGGGGAGCCAACCTGCTGGTGATCATGATCGTCCTGCACATGGCCCGTGTCTTCTGGACGGGCTCGTACCGCGCCCCGCGAGAACTGAATTGGATGGTCGGGATCCTGCTCCTCCTGGTCGTCCTGGCCTTCTCGCTGACCGGCTACCTGCTGCCCTGGGACACCAAGGCCTACTGGGCGACCTCGGTCACCATCCAGATCATCGGCGGCTCGCCGATCATCGGCGGCCTGCTCCGAGACATCCTGCAGGGTGGCCCCAGCCTGGGGCCGAGCACGCTGCAGCGCTTCTTCACCATCCACGTCTTCATCCTGCCGGCCCTGGTGATGCTGCTGATGTACGTCCACTTCCGGCTCATCCGCCGGCACGGGATCTCGGAGCCCCTCTGAGGAGACGGGCGACATGAGCGACGCACACGAAATCCTGGTCACACAGTGGGACGGCTACCTGCGCGAGGGCCCCGGGGCGGCCACCAGCGCCGTCCCCATCGTAGAGGTCGAGGCGGGCGGGCACGAGCTGGAGCCCGAGTCCAAGCGGATGCCGATCGGCCCCGACCACATCCTCTACCCGATCATGATCGGGCTGGCGCTCTTCCCCATCCTGATGGGAGCGGCTGGCCCTCACCTCGCCGACGACATGCCCGAGGAGGAGACCCACCCCTTCTTCCCAGACCACTTCTGGCCCTACCCGGTGATCATGGTGGCGATGGTGGTGGCGGTGGGGCTGCTCTCGCTCTTCGTGCGCCAGAACATGCTCCTCGAGCAGTCCGCCGACCCCAAGGCGGTGGTCACGCCACGGCCCGACTGGTACTTCCTCTGGCTGTTCCAGGAGCTGAAGCTAGGCAACGAGTTCATCACGGCTTATGTCGTGCCGGCGGTGATCGTGATCGGGCTTCTGCTGTGGCCCTTCATCGACCAGCTCTTGGGCAGCAAGCTGGCCGCCCGCCTCGGCTGGTCCATGTGGCCGGTGCCCGGCCGCAACGTGATCACGGGCACGGCCTGGGTCCTCTTCATCAGCTTCATCGTCCTGCTCACCTTCTGGGCGCTGAGCGGGGTGACCATCTTCGGCATCACCGGCGGCTGAGCGGCAGGGGGCAACAGGCCTCCCAGCGGTCCGTGTCCCTAGGGGCCGTCTCGCACCTCCTGACCGGGTCGCGACGCCCGAGGGCGTGGGGCAGGGATGGGATCCGTCGTGTGGCAGGGGCCAGCCCGGCCTCGCCCCCATGGAGAGGGGGAGGACCGGACGGCCCCGGCGGAGGAGCGCCGGCTGCGGCCAGGCACCGCTCGTCAGCTCGGCCACGAAGCTCGGAGGGGCGCTCACCCCACCCAGGGGGCAGCCTCCCTGGTCGATCAGGGCCGGGGCGGCACGGCCTGCCGCGGCGGACGCGGCATTCTCCAGGACACGACCCAGCCTGGGTCGAGGTCGCCATCAGCGCGAGGCCTGACCCGTCGTCGATGCGGCCCACGGGCCGGAGGCGGCGAGCCCGGTTTGAAGCCGATCTCACACCTTCTCGGTGACCCGATACTCCAGGTACTTCCCCAGCAGCAATCGGGTGTGGGATTCGAGCGCCGGCAGCACGCTCAGCATCATGGCCACCACCGGGTAGGTGAAGTACTGCAGGTAGACGATCCCCCGCCGGAACTTGCTCCAGTGGGCCGGCTTCGGTGGCAGCAGCTTGTGCTCGACCACGATCAGGACCACGATCGAGGACATGGCCGCGGTCATCAGCAAGCTCGAGTAGAGCCACAGGTTCTGCCCGAGATCGGTGATCGAGAAGTCCACGCTCGCCCACACCGGCAGATCAGCCCCGAAGAAGAGCAGCACGGGGAGGAAGATCCAGTCCAGGTGGGTCAAGAAGAGCACCATGAACCGGTAGAGCCGCAGCCAGAGCGGGATCTCCGGGTGCTTGAAGAGGCGACGCATCACGTAGGGAACATCGGTGATCCCCCACGCCCAGCGCTTGATCTGGTTGTACTGGTTGAGATGGGTGGAGGCGAAGTCACGAGACTGAGGTGAGTCGCCGTACATAGGGAGGAAGCAGGGTCGCACCCGGAACCGCTGCCCGAAGGTAAAGAAGCATTTCCAAAAGAAGCGAGAGTCCTCGGGGATGACGTCCTTGTCCCAGTACCCGACCTTGCGCACCATGGCCAGGCTGCAGGTGTAGCTGGAGAAGGCGCACAGCCGTCGGGGTTGCGAGTGCAAGAACATCTGCCACTGACTGGTGCTGGCGGACATCACCCGCACCGCCGTCGGCACCTCCCAGAAGTTGTTGTGGAAGAAGGGGATGGGTTGCCAGATGACGGTGTCACGCAGCGGCTCGCGCGCGTGGTGGTAGCTGAGCCAGGCGAAGTACTGCGGATGGACCCGATAATCGGAGTCCAAGTCGGTGATCAGCACCCGGTCCAGGTCGTAGCCCAGCCGGGTCAGCTCCTTCACCATCTCCCGGCCGCCCCAGTTCATGGCCGCGGACTTGCCCGGGACCAGGGGTGGCTCCATCGGATCCTTGATGTGGAAGAAGTGCGCCACCTGGTCACCGAAGCGCTCCCGAAGGCGGGCCACGTTCTCCCAGCCCGATCGGTCGGTGACCCGGGTGATGATACCGATGATCTTCTGCTCCTTCGGGTAGCTGGCCTCCACGATCGCCCGGCAGGTTCGCTCCAGCACGCCGTAGGGCTCGGTGTAGGTCGGGATCAGGCAGAGGTGGTGGAAGGAAAGCGGGTCGGGGCAACCCGACGGCACCGGCTCCCGGCATCGAGCCATCCAGTCGGCTTGCATATCAGCTCGGAGCCGACGGTAGGTCGAGGTCACCCCCCAGATCATCCAGATGGCCCGGAAGAACCAATAGACATCGAACAGGAGCACGGCCACCGCGACCAGGAACGCCCCATCAGAGCCGAAGATGAACGAGATCCAGGCTGGCGCCAGCAGCATGACCCAGGTGGCCAGCCCTGGGAGGGCCTCGAGCAGGCGATCCCCGGCCTGACGGAGCGGTGACGAGGTCGCCGGAGCCAGGGCCTCAGAGGGAGACGACACCGATCACGGATTATCGCCCTTGGGAATAGCCGCTTGCCGATGCCGCTTCCGTAGCGTATGAGCAGCCTGAAGACGTTCGGGGAGGCAACCTTCGATCAAGAGGTCCTCCAGGCCAACGGCCCGGTGCTGGTCGACTTCTACGCCGACTGGTGCGGCCCCTGCAAGATGATGGCGCCGGTCATCGACCAGATCGCCGAGCAGTACCAGGGACGGCTCACGGTCGGCAAGCTGAACGTGGACGACGGCCCCTCCATCGCCATGCGCTATGGGGTGATGGGCATCCCCACCCTGGGCTACTTCCAGGGGGGGAAGCTCGTGGATCGGCTGGTCGGCTACCCCGGTCCGAACGGGGTGCGTGCCTTCGTGGAGCGGAACCTCCAGGCAGCCGGGATCGGCTGAAGGGTCGCCGGCCGGCGCCCGGCGCGACGTCTCTGGCGCCGGCCGATCGCCCCTTACCCGTCGTTGGGGATGACAGGGTCGAGGGGCAGCGTGAGGACCGTTGCCGCTGAGTGATCAATAGCACTCAAGCGGCACCCCTCACGGGGTCCCATCCAGGGGCTCCCCTTGAGACCCGTCCCGATGGGGACCCCCAGCCGGTCTTGCCGCGCGGCTGCCGCCGGACCTCGGCCAGGGCGGCACCGGCGAGCCCCCCTTCGCCGCGCCCTCGCCCCCGGTGACCCGTGCTGGCGCAGCATCCCGGCGGCGTCCAGCCCCTCCACCACGATCCGGCCGTGGGTCGTGGCCAGCCTGGTGGTGAGCCGATGGATCTCGTGGCGTCGGATGGCGGCGAGGCGGGCAAGGCTTCCCTGGAGATCTGGGGCCACCAGACCTCATCGTTCTTTTGATCCACGCGCTCGGTCGCCTTCGCCCGGTTCCAGCGCCGCCGTCGCCTGGGCCGCGCGACAAGCCGCCGAGCGTCGCCCGGAGCGCCGAGCCCACCGGCGGGTCAGGATCTCGGTCGCCTCCCGCACCAGATCGTCGTCGGCTCGGAGGGCCACCAGCGCGGCTTCCACCTCCTCGGCCCCGAACCGCGCGAATCGGTCTCGACGCTCGACCGCGACCGCGCGCGGTTTGGGCAACAGTTAGTCGCCCCCTCAGGGCCAGCCAGCCTTGGGCGAGGCGCGACAGGGCGGGGCTCACCAATGGTCTGGAGGAGGGCGGGGCTCTGGGGCCTGTCGCGCCCCGGCGACTTGGTCATCATGCCAGCCCTCCTCGCGACCGGGCGAGGCGTGCCCACCGCCCCCTCAGGGCCGGGCCACGCTCAGGGGCCTCGCCGTCCAAGGGGCGGCTAGTGTCCCCACATGGCACGGGCGGCGTGCTGGACGGTCTCGGGGCCACGCTCGCCGGTCCGGATGCGAACCGCCTGCTCGACGTCGAGGACGAAGATCTTGCCATCACCGATCTCGCCGGTGCGGGCCGCTTCGGCGATCATGTCGACCACGCGGTCGACGATCTCGTCCCGCATCACCGCCTCGACCTTGAGCCGAGGGCGAAGCGAGATGTTGACGGCCGTGCCTCGGTAGCGCTCGGTGTAGCCGCGCTGAGCGCCGCAGCCCTTGACCTCGGTCACGGTCACGCCGCTCACGCCGCACTCGTCCAGGACATCCTGGACCTCCTGCAAGCGCTCGTACCGGATGATCGCCACCACCATCTTCATGCTGTCGAAGCCTCCTGCTTGGGCACCGCCGCAAGGACCTCCTCCCCGTTCGGATGCGGGTTGACGGTCGGGAACTCAGCCGGACGATACACCCCACCCGGCACCGGCATGAAGGCCTCCGGGTAGCCCCACATGCCGTGCTCGCTGATATCGAGGCCTTCCAGCTCCTCGGCCACACTGACACGAAGCCCGATCGTCCGCTTGATCAGCCAGAACACGGAGAAGCTGAGGGAGAAGACGACAACGAAGGAGATGGCGACGGCGGCCGCCTGAGCGCCAAGCTGGTGCAGGCTTCCGGTGTAGAAGAGCCCACCCTGGCCGACCCCGTTGAACTTGGCCAGGGCTGGCACGGTGAAGAGGCCACAGGACAAGGTGCCCCAAATCCCGGCCAGGCCATGGGCGGCAAGGCAGCCGACCGGGTCGTCGAGGTAACGCTCGATGGCCAGGACCCCGAGGACCACGATCATCCCGGCCACGGCGCCGATCACGATCGCCGCCCAGGGCTCGACGTAGCCGGAGGGGGCGGTGATGGCGACCAGGGCAGCGATGGCGCCGTTACCGATCATCCCCACGTCCACGGTCCGAGTCCTGAGGTAGGTGGTCATGAGAGCGGTCACGGCCCCGGCGGCGGCGGCCAGGTTGGTCGTCACCACCACATCGGCGAAGTGCAGGTTGGTGGCGTTGAGGGTCGAGCCCGGGTTGAAGCCGAACCACCCGAACCAGAGGATCAGCACCCCGAGCATGGCCAGGGGCATGTTGTGGCCCGGGATGACGTTGGGCTGGCGCGGTCGCTCGTACTTGCCGATGCGCGGCCCCAGCAGCAAGAGGCCGGCGAAGGCCGCGGTGGCGCCGGTCAGATGGACGACCGTGGAGCCGGCGAAGTCCTGGGCGCCGAGGGTGCTTTGAAGGAACCCCCCACCGAAGAGCTGATGGCTCACCAGGGGATAGATGAAGCCGGCGAAGGGGATGGCGAAGATGGGGAAGACGATGAACTTGGCTCGCTCCAGCATCGTCCCCGAGACGATGGCCAGGGAGACGGCGCAGAAGACGAACTGGAACCACCACTTGGCCGCCGCCGGCACGGTGCTCGCAGCCATGGCTGGCAGGTCCAGCCTCGACCCTGGGCTGAAGGTGGGGATAAAGCCACTGAACCCGATGAAGGGGAAGAGCCAGTGAGCGGTAGCCCCGAAGGCGAAGGCAAAGCCCACCGCCCAGTAGATGATCGACGACACGCTGAAGTTAGTCACCACCTTGGCGACCACGGTGCCCACGTTCTTCATGCGGCTGAAGCCCACCTCGAGCATGGCGAAGCCGGCCTGCATGAACATCACCAGCACCGCGGCGACCACCACCCACACCGTGTCCGCCCCCACGCCCGCGGCCATGGTGGCAGTTCGGTCGGTGACCGCCAGGGCCGGCCCGGGGAAGGCCAGCAGTGGAAGCGCCGCGGCCAGGCACAGCAGCAGTCGTCGTGCGCTCTTCCTCGTGCTCATGACCCCAACCTATGCGTGCCCAGCGAGGGTGCCCCACTGGCAAGATGACCGAAGCCCGCCCAAGAGAGATTGGGCGAATGACACGGGATCCGGGGCTCGACCAGCGGGATCAGACGGTTGCACCAACCGAATCTCAGCCCATGATCATCGTGTCATCCGAACATATAACGGCTGGCCCGACCCGCCTAGCCTGTTAGGTGGTGAGCAACCCCCCTTCAGGAGGCATGATGGCGATCGAGCTCAAGGGCACCACCCGGACAAGCCCCGCCGAGGTCCTGGAGAAGGCCCAGGCGGCCGGGATCAAGGTGGTCGATTTCCGCTTCGTCGATCTCCCCGGCACGTGGCAGCACTTCAGCGTGCCGCTCAGCAGCCTCGACGAGGACGCATTCACCGAGGGCGTGGGCTTCGACGGCTCCAGCATCCGTGGGTTCCAGGCGATCAATGAGAGCGACATGCTCCTCCTCCCTGACCCGGACACGGCGACCGTCGATCCCATCCTTCAGGTTCCGACCTTGTTCCTCATCTGCAACGTCGTCGACCCGGTCACGCGCCAGAGCTACACCCGCGATCCCCGCTTCATCGCCCAGAAGGCCGAGGCCCACCTCGCCGCGAGCGGCATCGCCGACGTGAGCTACTGGGGGCCTGAGGCTGAGTTCTACATCTTCAACAGCATCCGTTTCGATCAGAACGCCTTCAGCGGCTACTACTTCGTCGACTCCGAGGAAGGGATCTGGAACTCGGGGAGGGACACCGGGCCCAACCTGGCCAACCGCCCACGGTTCAAGGAGGGCTACTTCCCGGTGCCCCCGGTGGACAAGCTGCAGGACCTCCGCTCGGAGATCATGCTGAAGATGATCGAGGCCGGGATCGAGGTCGAGGTGCACCACCACGAGGTCGGGACGGCTGGGCAGGCCGAGATCGACCTCCGTTTCAACACCCTGACCCGAATGGGCGACTCCGTCCTGCTCTACAAGTACATCGTCAAGAACGTCTGCCAGCAACACGGCTACGTGGCCACGTTCATGCCCAAGCCGATCTTCGGTGACAACGGCTCGGGCATGCACACCCACCAGAGCCTTTGGAAGGACGGCACCAACCTCTTCTTCGACGAGAAGGGGTACGCGCTGATCAGCGACGAGGCGCGTTGGTACATCGGCGGCTTGCTCAAGCATGCTCCAGCCCTGCTGGCCTTCTGCGCCCCTACCACCAACTCCTACCGGCGTTTGGTGCCCGGCTACGAGGCGCCCATCAACCTCGTCTACTCGCAGCGCAACCGCTCGGCCTGCGTCCGCATCCCCGTGTACTCGACCAGCCCCAAGTCGAAGCGCATCGAATTCCGCTCCCCCGACCCGACGGCGAACCCGTACCTGGCCTTCGCGGCCATGCTCATGGCGGGCCTGGACGGCATCCGCAACCGCATCGAGCCCCCGGAGCCCATCGATAAGGACCTCTACGAGCTCGAGGGAGAGGAGAAAGCACGGATCCAGAGCGTCCCTGGTTCCCTCGCCGAGGTGTTGCGGGCGCTAGAGGCAGATCACGAATTCCTCCTCCAGGGCGACGTCTTCACCCCTGACGTGATCCAGACCTGGATCGAATACAAGTGGACGCGCGAGGTGGAACCGGTGGCGCTTCGTCCGCACCCCTGGGAGTTCTACCTCTACCACGACGCGTGAGCATGGCCCAAGCGGGGGAGGGAGAGGGTCTCCCCTCCCCCGCTGCGTGCCAGGCGTCCACGATGCGGGGGCAAAGGGGATAGGGAGCCCCGGCTCGTCGCCGGACGGCATCCCTCTTCCATGCGTACCCGAGCCCAGTCATCGTCCAGCCGGGACTCGATGCTCGTGCCGCCAGGAGCAGCGCCCCTGCCTCGCCAAGAGCACCAGGGTCACGTGGTGCCCCAGCCCCTTGGTGACCCCCTCGTGGCCAAGGCCCACCTTCCCCTTGCCCGGCTTAAGGCTCTCTGCGCCCGATCCCGCAGGCGCAGGCCACCCAAGCCACCTCCCCCAGCTCGACCGGGTCGAGGTGATGAGGCCCCAGGGGGGCCCACGAAGCGGGCGTGGGGACCCCATCGGAACCCGCCCCGATAGCGGGACTCCGCGAGGGCAACCCCGTGAGGGGTGCCGCTTGAGCGCTCATGAGCGCACGGTGGCAACGGTCTCCGAAGCGCCCGGGACCTTCTGGCCCCGGCATCGCCGTCCGTTCGCCGGGGAGGACTCCGCTTGGTGAAGCCGGGCAGATTTGGGCCAGGGGCATGGTCATGGCCCGCCCAGGACCGCTCCCTGGTGGCCGGGGATCGTGGGGGCCTCGCGGGGGCTCGACGAACGCCAACCACCTGGCGCGCGCACTGAGCCAAGGTCGGGATGCCGAGCATCGGGGCGGGTGCCGAAGCCCCTGGCGGTAGCCGACCTCGCGCTCAGGGCCGGAGGCGGAACCAGAGCACCTGTTCGGGCCCGAGCTCTCCCCTCACCTTGGCTGCCCGCTCCGCCGCCGAGGCGGCCTCAAGTGGTCCCGGGAAGGGGCCATGGCGCTCGCCGTCGAGCTCGTAGCCCCACCCGTCCCCTTGCCGCCCGATCGTGCACTCCACGCTCGGGCCGGGGCTGCCTGCTCGGCGCGAAGGGCCGTAGGGGCCGGCCGCCTGGGCGAGCCGGACCACGTGGTCGAGGGACACCGGCTCCAGCCCGTGGAAGAACCCAGGAAGGCCGGGTCGTCTCCAGAAGGCCCAGCGCTCGGTTCTCGGATCATAGGTGCCGGCCAGGTTCGGGACGGACTCGTTGGACGAGAACCAGAGCTCGACCGGCTTACGCAGCCGAGGCGCCACCGCTGCCACCGCGATCATGGCGTCCTCAGGCCGCTCCCCCTGCTCCAGCTCAACCACCAGGTCGACGTCCCGGGCCCGCCGCTTCAGCGTCCTCAAGCTACCGAAGAGGAAGAACCGCACACCACGCTCACCAGGTCAGCGATGCCGACGCGGACCGAAGCACAGCGCCCTCAGCCTCCGGAGTCCGTGGATCACATTCCAAGCATGGCCCGTGCGCGCAAGGCGATGGCGATCGCAACTCGCGTCTCTGGGTCGTCCAACGAGAGTCCCGTCAGCGCCTCGATACGCTCGATGCGGTAGGCCATCGAGTTGATGTGAATGTTGAGCTTCCGGGCCGCGGCACGGCGTACCCAGCGGGCCCCGACCAGCGCCTCCAGCGTCTCCAAGAGCGGCGTCTCGCGCGACTCGGCGTACTTGAGGAGCGGTCCCAGCACCTCATCCACGAAGCGCCGGAGCGCCTCAGGCGACTGCACCTCGAGAAGAAGGCGGAACGCTCCCAGCGAGCGGTAGGAGGTGATCCGAGAACGTGCCCCAGCCCGGCGCGACAGCCGGAGCGCTTGCCGTGCCTCCTGGTGCGAGCGGGCCAGCTCGACCACCGACCTGGCCAGGTTCCCGATCCCCACCGAGGCGGTCGTGGGTCGCAGGACCGACCCCGCCGCGGAGAGCAGGGCATGGGCCACCCGCTCGACGGCGGCGAGATCGGGCGCCGCCTCCTCGGGCACCAGCACCACCGCACCGGAGGAACGGACCACAAGAAGCCCGCCCGGGATCTGACGTCGCACCACGCTGCCCAGGACCAGATCGAGACGGTCCTGGCGGCTGCGCTCGGTGGCGTCGGCATCCTGGGGAGCGTCGTCGGGCTCGAGGACCACCGCCCAGCCCCGGTGCGGGAGACGGTGGCCGAGCCGCTCTGCCTGCAGGGCCAGGCGCTCGGCCTCCTCGGCGTCCAGGCCGCCGGCGAGCACCTCCTCCACCAAGTCCCCACGCAGGCGACGTTCGACCTCCGCTGCCGCTCGCTCTTTGGAGAGCTCTAGGGCCAGGACCGTGGACCCATGCTCAAGGGCACGGCGCCGACCGTCCTCGTCTCGCTCCTGCTCGGGCACGACAACCGCGAGCACGCCGAGGAGATCCCCTCCGGCCCGGACCGGCACCAGGTCGAGAAGCCGCGACGGTCGACCTGCGCTAACCCTAACCGGTCGAGAGCCAACGGCCAGGACCGCCTGGGGAAGGTGGATACGGGGGGGCAGCCCATCGCCGTGGCCCGTGCCTCGGACCCGGAACCCCTCGGCGGAGTAGAGCGCCGCCCGCCCACCGGCCAGCCCGCCCACGGCATCCAGGATGGCCGGGATGCCGGCTCCCTCGAGCGAGAGGCGGGTAAAGCGTTCGTGGATGTCGTGGGAGTGCTTGAGCGCCGCCAGCTGGGTCTCCAGCCGTCGCTGGAGCTCGCTCCGCTCCAGGATGCCTGCCACCTGGCCAGCGATAGCAAGCAGGAAGTCGACGTCGTCTTGGGTGAACTCCCGACGCTCGACCGTCTGGAGGTTGAGCACCCCAACCAGCCGCGGCCCCGACTCGATCGGGACCGACAACATCGAGGTGAAGCGCTCCTCGTCGAGGCCCGGGATCCACTTCCAGTGAGGGTCCGCGTGGACGTCCAGCACCCGCAGAGGGCGTCGACTCTGAGCCACCCAACCGGTCACGCCCTCGCCCAGCGCCATCGTCACCTTGCCCACCATCGCCTCGTTGAGGCCGTTGGTGGCGGTGAGGGTCAGGTGTCGGCCAGTGGGGTCGAGGAGGTAGAGGGAGCAGACGTCGGTGCCGATGGCAGAGGTGGTCTCACGGATGATGAGCTCCAACAGCTCATCGGAGTCCATCGTCGACGCCGCCGACTGCGACAGCCGCTGCAGGAACTCAAGCTCCCGGAGGGCGAGCCGCAGGTCGCGCTCTCGGCCGACGTGCACCCGCACGTCATCAACGTTAGCCGTCGATTCGATCTCAGAGATCGGTTGGACCACACGAGCTATCAGCAATGAAATGGGGCGAGACGCATGATAGATGGATGCTACGAGAGGAGTCGTCAGATCAGCACAGGTCAAGGCTCGCCACCGACCGCCCAGGTCAAAGGGTGAGGCGAGGGAAGAGGTCGCCGGAGGGCTCGGTGGGGCTTGGGATGGCTGAATTTCGAGTGACGTGGTTCCTGGAGGGGATGATCTTCTTAGCTCCCGCAGCCATGTGGAAGCACGGATGAGCAGTGCCCTCACGGCGACCTTTCACGCCCTTACAGACGCCTGATACCGCTGAATTGATCGGAGGCCTGTCAACGGGCGAGGCGGGAAGGTAGCTCCAGGCCACGATCCCGGCCTGCCTCCGGTCCTGAGCGAGCTGCCCCACCGCGGGGCTGGGAGGCTGGGTCGCGCCCTCAACCATCACCCCTTGAGCTCTCCAACTGCGCCGGCTCGGAAGAAGGTGCCCACGCGAGGCGTGGTCTCCGAGTTGGCCGGGAAGAGATCGGGCGGGACCGAGACGGCGATGAGCCGGGAGCCGGTCGAGGCCATGCGCGACGAGGCGGCACGGCTCGCCGCCGTCGGCGAGGCGGCGGGGTGAGCGGCCGGCTCGGGTCGGCCGTGGTCAGAGCCCGTCCCGCCACGCCCGACCATGGCCGTCACCGTGTGCCTCCAAGCCACGATCGACGCCGATCGGCCGAACGCCGGCCGTCAGGCGGCCCCGGACAGGTCTCGCCGCCGCACTAGGGCGAGGGCGAGGGCGAACCCGGCCACGAAGACCAGTGTCATCGACAGCACCGCGGTCCAAGAGGGGGTGTCGACCACCGGGTTTCCGTAGAGGTGGAAGACCGACAGGTTCGCCACCCAGGCCGGGAGCCGCAGGAGGGGCGCCAAGTCGCCGAGGAAGTACTCGACCGCGGCGAAGGTGGCGAGGAAGGGGACCGCGAGCCCGGGCCAGCGACTGACCACGGCCACGCCCAGGCCGCCGAAGGCGAGGGCGAACGGCCACAGCAGGGCGGAAGCCGCGAGCACGCGGCCGCCGTCGACGTCGAGCCCGGCGAAGGGGATGGAGGTGGCCCCCCCGACGTAGGCGCCGGTGACGATGATCAGGCTTCCGATGGCGAACTCCAGGGCGCGCTCGACGACCACCCGTGTACGCGAGACGGGGGCGCTCAGCAGCAGCTCGACGCGGCCGCTCCGGTCCTGCGCCGACCAGCGTGAGACCTGCACGACCGCGTAGCCGGCCAGCACCAACAGCGCGATACCGAACCAGGCGAAGCCCAGGAAGGCCGCCTGCATGGGCCCGGAGACGACGTGCTGGAAGAGCGCCGCCAGCCGCGGGTCGGCGAGGAGCGCCTCGGTCATCGATCTCGTCACCGAGACCATCAATGCGCCCAGGAGCAGGGTGCCGAGGGCCCAGGCGGCGAGGCCCGTGCGTTGCTCCCACAGCCCTTCGCTGAAGATCTGGCGCAGAGCGGGGTTCCGGGAGGCCACCCGCACGGCCGCCCGTGCGCGCCGGGCCGGGGCGATGAGCCCGCGACCGATGTCACGACGCCGGAAGGCGGAGATCGTGGCCGCGATGAGCAGGAACGAGGTGGCCGCGAGCCCCAGGGTGGCACCGACGTCGAAGCGGCCACCGGGAGCCCCGGAGGTGGTCTGGTTCATCCAGTGGAAGGGCGAGAGGACTCCGAGCCAGGCGGCCGCGTCCACGGTGTCGGCGATCCCGTTGACGACGAGGAGCAGGACCAGGACGCCGACGCCGAGCGCGGTCGCGGTCTGACGCTCGGCCGGCAGCTGCGAGACCGCGAGCGCGATCGCGTAGCCGGTGAAGAGGCCCGCCGCCATCGCCACCGCCTTCTCCAGCTCGCCCACCAGGTTGGGGTCCTGGTGCACGCTCGGGGCGACGGCGGCGATCCCGAGCACGGAGGCGAGACAGGCGGCGAGGAGCACGAGGCCGAAGGCCGCGCTGCGCGCGAGCAGCAACCGGGTCCGGGAGAGACCGGCCGCGACCCACTGCTCGGTCAGGCCACGCTCCTCGTCGCCGCGGCCCACGCCGACGCCGGCGATGCCGGCCCAGAGCATCATCATGATGGCGGCCCCGGCCAGCCACTTGTACTGCTCGTAGCCGCCCAGCGTCTCCGGATGAACCGGCGCGGGCACGAGGAACGCGAACTGCCTCGCCGCCAGGTCGATGGAACGCCCGAACGCCGCCTGCGACGCGGCCGTGGTCCCAGCCGCCTGCAGGAAGGTGGTGCCGTAGAAGAAGGAGACCAGGAAGCCACCGACGCCGAAGCCGATCAGGCCCCGCCGGTGCAGACGCCAGGCCATCCAGCCGATCATCCCCGCGCCTCCTCCGCTCGATCCTGGTAGTGGGCGAGGAAGACCTCCTCCAGGGTCGGCTCTCGGCTGACGAGATCGACCACGCCGTGTCCGGCCAGGGCCTCGGCCACGGGCTCGAACGACCCCCGCACGGTGAAGGCGACCCGGTGGCCGTCGGCCTGCAGGTCCTCGATCCCCGACAGGCCCGCGAACAGCTGCGGCTGGGCCGGGCCCGCAAACCCGACCTCGACCCGCCGGACGTGCATCCGGTGGAGCTCCTCCAGCCGAGCGACCTCGATCAGCCGCCCGTGACGGATGATCCCCACGCGTTGGCAGACGTGCTCCACCTCCGAGAGCACGTGGGAGGAGAGGAACACCGTGGCGCCGTCATCCCTGACCTCGCGCACCAGCTCGTGGAGTTCCCGCTGGTTGAGCGGGTCGAGCCCGTTCGAGGGCTCGTCGAGGATCAGGAGCCGTGGCCGGTGCATGAAGGCGAGCAGAATCCCGAGCTTGCGCTTGTTGCCCGACGAGTACTCGCGAAACCGGAGGCCGAGGTCGAGGTCGAAGCGCTCGGCGATGTCCTTCACCCGCCTCTGGTCGACGCCGCCGCGCAGGGCGCCGAAGTGACCGACGATGTCGCGGCCGCGCAGGCCGCCGAACTGGGGCAGCTCTCCGGGCAGGTAGCCGACCAGGCGCTTCACCTCGACCGACCGCCGCATGCTGTCGAGGCCGAAGATCGAGGCGGTGCCCCGGGTGGCGTGGATCAGGCCCATGAGCAGCCGGATGGTCGTGCTCTTGCCCGCCCCGTTCGGTCCCAGGTAGCCGAAGGCCTCTCCCTCGGCCACGCCGAGGTCGAGATCGAAGAGACCCCTGCCGCCGCCGTAGTCCTTGGTCAGACCCCTGGTCTCGATCGCCACCGTCATCTCCCCGGTCCCACCTCCATGGGTGTTGATCCGAACCAGAAACGCAGCGTCGCCTCCTCCATCAGCGTGATGGAGCCCTCGGGCGCCCCCAGGATCCGCTCCAGGGCCTGCGTCGCGGCGGCGAAGGTCCGCCGCACCTCCTCCAGGCTCACCGTGCCGGCCCGGCGGGCGCGGAAGAGGTCGACGGCGAGCTCCTGGTAGCCCTGGATCAGGTACACGATCACCTTCGCCGTGTCGTCAGGCGAGCCGGAGCTGACCACCCCCTCCTCCATGCCCTGCCGGATGATCGTCGAGAGGATGGGGGCGAGGCGGCGGGCGGTGAGGCGGCGGAGCTTCTCCCGCAGCAGCGCGTTGGCGTCCGAGTTCCAGACCTCGATGATCGCCAGCACCAGCTCCTTCCGCTCGGCCTTGAAGCTGGCGATGGTGCGGAACACCCGCTCCAGCTTTTGGAAGGCGCCGAGGCCGGGGTCGGCCAGGACGGGGGCGACGGCCGCCATCACGACCTCGGCGAAGCGCTCGACGACGCCGTCGAGCAGGGCCTCTTTGGAGTCGAAGTAGTGGTAGAAGGCCCCCTTCGAGGCCCCGAGTTCGTCGAGCACGTCCTGGACGCTCATCCGCTCGTAGCCCCTGGTCTGGATGAGACGCTGAGCCACGTCCAGAAAGGCGTCGCGGCGCATCCTGCGAGCGTCGACGTTCACCGTCCTCGGCATGCGCCCCAGCATAACAAACCGACGGTCGGTTTATTTATGACCGGGGCGGCGGAAGCGGATGACGCCCGCCCTGCAGGGGGCACACCGCCTCGGCGGACCGTTCGTGCCGCCCGGCACCGGGGCATGCCCGCCGGAGCGCCGCCGTCACCGGCGACGCGGCCCGACCGACGCCACCCTGCGAAGCCCCTCGGGCGTGGGGGCGGTGCCGGTCGGACCGGGACCATCTCGGCGATCGGCCCGGCGAGTTGGTCACCTGATCCTGGGGGACGCCCCGGCGTGACCGCTCGCGTGTCCGCTGCCGATCAACGCTCCGATCTGGACCGGCAAGTGGCGCGTGCTGCCGCTCGGGCGGCCCAGGAGGGGCTCGCCGTCGGGCGCCTTCTGACCGAGATCGGCTCGGCCCTGAACGGAACGCGTCGGAGGTTCCCGGCCTTGCGGCGTGACCCGACCGTGACCACGATCGTGGTCGAGCCTCGGGACCGCTTGGCGCGGTTCGGGGCCGAGGAGGTGGAGGCTGCACTCGCCGCTCAGGGAGGGCGGCTGGTGGGGGTCGATCCCGCCGAGGTCGACGAGGACCTGGTCCGAGACGGAAGCGAGCTCCTGAGCCGCCTCGGTGCCCGGCACGACGGCCGGCGTGCCGCCGCCCATCGGGCGGCCCGGGCGATGGCCGCGCTCCGAGAAGGTGATGACGCGTAGGTGCTCGCCCCCGGACGGCTGGACGCTGCAAGCGTTCCAGTTCGCTCTGGGCCCAACCCCGGAGCAATGGCAGACCATCCGGCGGCAGTGGGGTGGCCGCCGCTCCGCCGCCAACTGGGCGGTCCGGACCCCCAAGGCCGATCTCGACGCCTATCGCGAGTCCGGCGCATCGAAGGAGCCGCCGTCGTGCTCCGGTCTCCGCTGGCGCTGGAACCGGGCCATGCAGGCCGAGTGCGTGGATCAAGAGACCGGCGAGGTCTGGTGGCCCCAGATCGCCAAGGGGCCCCGCCAAGCCTGCTTCGCGGGGTCCCCTCCAAGGGAGCCTTCGCCAACGGGATCGAGGACGCGCGCCTCCTGGCGCTGGCAGCGGTCTCGGGCGGGCAAGCTCGACGGGCCGGGCGGGGGCGCCCCACCAAGCTGGCTTGGTGGGGGCCCGTCGGCTCCGTTGGAGCCTTCGGGAGGCGCAGAGCCGCGGTCAGGGGTCCCCACGAGGCCGGCCTCGTGGGGTCCCCGGTGAGACCCGGGCCTCCCGGGCACGCGGCGGGGAAGCGCGAAGCCCGCGAGGGCAACCCCGTGAGGGGTGCCGCATGAGACGATCGCTTACTCAGCGGCAACGGTGATCTCCTCGTCCGCTTCGATCCGGCGAACCAGCTGGCCGGCACGCTGCCTCAGCTCCCGAAGGACCATCACTCCCACAGGGGCAAGGCCGGCCCAGGTGCCACCCGCCGGCGTTTCGACCCGGGCGGGCAGCCGGGCATCGCCCCAGGGCCCGGGTTGGCGTCGCTCATGCCCCGTTTGACCACGGCGGGCCCAGGGTGCACGCTCGCGACAGGATGTCGGCTGCGGTGCCGAACGACCTGGTGGTGGCGCTGGACGTCGGGACCTCGTCGGTCCGGGCGCCGCTCTACGACGACCGTGCCCGGTCGCTGCCCGGTGCCGGGGCCCACGTCCCCTACCGACCCCGGATCGACCGTGACGGCGCCGCCGAGGTCGACGCCGACCGGCTCATCAGCCTGGTCGGTGGCTGCCTCGACGAGCTGCTCCGCCGTGCTCGACCGGTGCTGACCGGCCCCGTCGGAGCGGTCGGAGTCTCCACCTTCTGGCACAGCCTGGTCGCCACCGACACCGAAGGTCGGGCGCTGACGCCGCTCTTCCTCTGGGCCGACACCCGAAGCCGGCGGGCCGCCGAGGAGCTGGCCGGCCGGCTGGACCCGGAGGCGGTGCGGAGGCGGACCGGCTGCACGCTGCACGCCAGCTACTGGCCAGCTAGGCTGGCCTGGCTGAAGCGGGTGCGGCCCGACCTCTGGCGGCGACCGGTGCGCTGGCTGAGCTTCGGCGACCTGCTCTACTGGCGCCTCTTCGGCCATCCCGCCACCAGCCTCTCGATGGCCTCGGGCACCGGTCTGCTCCGATTGGAGGACCGCTCCTGGGACGAGGAGCTGCTGGCCGCGCTGGACGTCGATCCGGCCCACCTGCCGCCGCTGGCCGAGGCCGAGAGCGGCCTGGCCCCGGAGTTCGCCGCTCGCTGGCCCCAGCTGGCCCGGGCGACCTGGCTCCACGCCGCCGGGGACGGCGCCCTGGCCAACCTGGGCAGCGGCTGCATCGATCCCACCCAGCGCGCCCTCACCGTCGGCACCTCGGGAGCGCTCAGGGTCATGTGCTGGGGGCCGCCGGCGCCACCGCCGCCCGGGCTCTGGTGCTACCGGCTGGACGCCGAGCGCCTGGTGGTGGGCGGGGCGCTCAGCAATGGTGGCAACCTGGAGGACT
>Ga0209061_1001341_pt1 | contig 42264 bp, 37 predicted proteins | sample Coa_R1_10_FD_187157 | JGI IMG/M metagenome (GOLD analysis project Ga0209061, IMG submission 187157) | Surface soil microbial communities from Centralia Pennsylvania, which are recovering from an underground coalmine fire - Coalmine... | ecosystem: Environmental > Terrestrial > Soil >... | reverse complement strand
CGCTCAGCGATGGCATCCGGCGCGTTTCCGGTTTTCTTGGAGCGCCTCTGGCCGGGCTGCTGATCGCATTCAGTGGTACAAGCAACCTGCTGCTGGTCGATGCCGTATCATTCTTCATTTCAGCGCTGCTCATCGGGCTGGCGGTGCCGAAAATGGCCGCGCTTGCCAGCAGCGAGGGAGTACGCAAATACGTGGCAGATCTGCTGGAGGGGCTGCGCTTCATTCGTCACAGCCCGCTCATCCTGACCATTGTGCTGACGGTGATGATTACCAACATGCTCGACGAGGTGCACTTTGCTGTGATCTACCCAGACTACATCAAGCACTTCTTCGGCAGCGCGGTCGTGCTCGGAGTGCTGGTCGCGGCGTTTGGCGGCGCGGCCTTCGCGGGAACGCTGCTCTTCGGCGTCATCGGCCACCGCCTGCCACGCCGCCTGACGTTCGAGGTCTGCTTTATCCTGATCAGCCTGCGCTTCTGGATTATGGCGCCGGTGCCGCCTCTTTCCATCCTCGTCCTCACCAACATTCTCAGTGGCCTCTCCGCCGGGCCGCTGAACCCGATCATGTTAACGGTGGAGCAGGAACAGGTACCGCAGGAGATGCGGGCACGCGTCTTTGGCACCACGACGGCGGGCGTTTTCCTGGGCATGCCACTCGGCGTAATCCTCAGCGGCTACCTTGTGCAGAGCATTGGCATTCGCGCCAGCCTGCTCGTCGTCGGCGCGTGCTACCTGGCGACTACACTGAGCCTGTTAGTTAGCCCGGCGCTGAAGAGCATGGAAAAGAAGTGAGCAGACCACCCGCCCGCATCAGGCCAATCGCAAGGGGTGGCCTGATGCGGGCGGGTGGCCTGCTTCGCGCTCGCACGGCCTTCAGTTAACGCTTCTGGGCCATCCCCTTGCCGGTGGCCTGGGGTAATCCGCTTGCTGTAGATCGTCCTTCCGTACAGGTTCATTTCTGTCCTTGAGAACGATACGAAAAAATTTTGTTACGAATTATACTGAAAAAGGCAAAAAAGGTCTGCTCTGCCCTTGACAAAACAGGCTGCGTTCCATATAATTAGAGTGTACGAAATACTTCGTACGTATAAACATATTGAATGACAAATGTTTTCGGATAGACGGAGAATATCGAACGCAGTGTGGGAGGTATTGCTATGGCAGTACAGGATGTAGCGACGAAACGCAGCAGGGGATTTACACCTGGCTTAGAGATTGAGGCCAGCGCGGCACATGAGTTCTTGATGACACTGCATCTGATAATAGATGAGGATAAGATTAACCCGGAACAGGCATATGAGGTGGGGGACGAGTGGTTCGCAATGATACGCGAGAAGGCAGGGGCGGCCCTGATTAGCGCCATCAAAGAGGCAGGTGGCGAGTCCTGTGAGATATGGGCGCACCTGCTCGGTCTGGCGTATGATTGCCCGGCTCCGCGAGATGTCCCTGGCTTCCTGTTGTATCTGGGAACTATCGACCCATTTGAGCTGCGCCTGCACATGTTCGGCTACTATCAGCGCAGATTTCGGGTACATACCCCGCTTGATATCATCCTGCGGGCTGCGGAGGGCGATGAGGAGGCACAGCAGTTGTTCCTCAAGACCTCATTTCCTGAAGATGCTGGCTGGCAGCACACGTTGCGCCACCTCTTCGCCCAGGACCCACTTGAGACCAAGAGGCAGGTACTGAATATCCTGGAACGCTGGTACGAGCGCGTCTTCCGCGATCTGGAGCCGGAGATCATGTCTATCATTGAACGCGACGTGGAAGCAAAGCGGGCGCTGAGCCAGTCGGTTTCGCTGGAGCGTCTGGTAGAGGTCGCCACCAACGGCTTTGAACTGGTCCCTGAGCCGGGGCTGCGCAAAGTAGTGCTCATACCGAGCTACGTTGATCGGCCCTGGAATGTCCCTACCGAGTACCAGGATGCCAAAATATTCATTTACCCGGTGGCCGACGAGAGTATTGCAGAGGATACTAACACACCACCGCTACGCCTCGTGCGTTTGATGAAGGCGCTGGCCGATGAGCGGCGGCTGCGCATCCTCAAGAAGCTGACGACGGGCAGCTATACCTTGCAGGAGATCGCCGATGACTTCGGCGTAGCAAAGACGACGCTGCATCATCACCTCGCTATTCTGCGCTCCGCCGGTCTCGTGCTCGTGCAGTCTGATGAAAGATTGTACAGCCTGCGCCAGAACGGCATGCCCGATGTCAACAAGATACTCGATAGCTACCTGAAAAGATAGCGTTCCAGATTTTTCGTATGCTTTGAAGAAACATCCCTTCAAGACTGCCCAATGTTGCGCGGCCTGCATACGGCTCGCTGCCGTAGAAGAGGATCGAGATGACCTTGTAGGGAGTGCAATGAATATTGCACTTGCAGGCGTAGGGACAAAACGTCCCTACAGAAAGGAAAAGACGATGCATCAGTTATTCAATGAAGCGATGGCAAGGCAGCACAGAGAGCAATTGCAGCGTGAAGCGCTGGCTGCACGAGAACGGAACGCGACCCGGGTACAGGTGCAGGGCAGGAGGACTGAAGACCCGGAGAGTGTAGGGGTCCAATGGCATTCGCTGGGTCTTCTCCACCTCTACTGGGTTCGTGTTGTCGGTTTGTTCGGTCGAACGCTCATCATCCATCGTCTGAAATCACCAGTACAGAATGCTGACGAACTGAGGCAGGAGCTGCATCCAGCGCTCACCTCCATGCGCGAAGTCTCCCCGGAGTTTGATGACGAGTTCGTCGAGCATATTGTGCGCAGTCTTGAAGAGCAATTTCGCGAGAAGCTGCATAGTAAATAATAAATAAGAGGAACGAGCATGCAAAACGGCACATAGCGTGGGCTATGTGCCGTTTTGCATGCTCGTTCCTCTTATTTACAGAATTATCCAGCAGGCACGTACAGATGGGAAGCCGGATCATAGCGATAGATGGGATTCCCCTTGTGGTAAATCAGGTTGCCGTTGTTATCGAGAGTCAGCCAGAGCAAGACCTGAGTGCCGGTGGGCAGGTGCAGATTGTAGTTCCAGTGATTGAGGCCACCGGGGCCTACAACGCCGAAGAGCCAGGAACCACCATCATCATCAATGGTGTTGGGAGAAAGCTGGTCGCAGGAGAGCGAGTTGTCATCGTGGACGTTGTCGACCTGGAGATCACAGGCGCGCAGCGACATGCCGTTGAGCGAGGCGTTCGGGTCGGCATAGGGATAGTTGGTGAAATTGGGAACGGACTTGCGTGCCAGCGCCGCCTGCGCCCAGATCCAGGAGCCAACCTTCACCGGCAGCGTGGTCTGCACAGAGAGATAAATCGCAGTCGACGGCGAGAGGCGCACGACCAGATTGCAGCCGCTTGAGCAATCCACACCGGCCTGCTGCGTCGGTGCCACGTTGATGAGCGGCGTCGGCAAGACCTCTTGCGGCCCCGTCGGAGTAACCTTGAGAACAATGCCGCCGAGGGCGACAAGTGGATATTGCGGGTAGAGTGTGAGCACCATGCCCGGCTGTAAAGCGTGACAATCCTGGCCGATGACGGCGTCCAGCGCCTTGACCGTCTGCGGGTTGGCATCGCTGAAGATCGTACTGGCATCTGTCATATGCATCTCATAGGTGAGAATGGCATCACAGTTATCGCCCGCCTGCACAGTGTAGAGAATCGGGCCAACCTGGGGCAACCGCGTGGGAAATGGAGGATAGGGCGTTGGCACCACGGTTGGCTGGGCATTGGAAAGGTTGTAGAAGTAATTGGTAACTGCCGGCAAGATGCGCTGCCCGGCATGCGTTCCGAAAATGAAGGCCGGAATCCCAACAAGGGCCAGCAGCGGTAAGAGAAGCAGGAAACGCCAGGGGAAAGTTTGCAAAAAGTCGCGCATGAGTTCCCCCGCCGAGCTACGTTGATGAAAGTGCCGCGCCATAATTTCTCCCATCCAAAAGATGTTTCCAGAATATTATAGCAGTACAAAACACGAAACACCATAGAAAAACGACAATATACGTAAGAGTTTTAATGCTGCAAATAAAATACGTTCTTGTGAAGCTATAAGTTCTCTCGATTACGCTGGTTCTTCCAGAGTTCCTTAGACTAGAACGAGCGAGAAGTATAGGAAGCAACCGGGCATCGAAAATATATGGTATTCTATGAAGGATAAAAACCTGATTAGCGGAGGAGAAATCCATGAGCGCATATGGATGTTATGTCAAATTCACTGCCAAACCAGGACAACGTGATGCCCTTGTCGAACACCTTTTGCGGGCAGCAGCCTCTGTCGAGAACGCTCCTGGCTGCGAGTTGTACATCATTAACACTTCAGCAACCGAAGCGGAGTGTGTTTGGGTAACTGAGGTGTGGAGAAGCCAGAAAGAGCATGATGCGTCGCTGACTGTCGAGGGCGTTGAGGATGCTATCAGGCAAGTTCTTTCACTGCTGGCAGGCCGTCCCGAAAAGATCGATGTGCTGCCCGTTGGCGGAAAAGGCCTGACCCCACACCATTGATATATGACTCCAGGGGCGCAGGCAAGCTGGCGCCCTGGAGTCAGCCCACTTATGCTCAGTGAAAGTTAAAAACGTCTAACGACCGCTCATCGTCAAAGCCATGATGGCGTTCTGGACGTGCATACGGTTCTCGGCCTGGTCGTAGACGACGGATTGCGGGCCGTCGATGACGGCGTCGGTGACTTCGATGCCGCGATCGGCGGGCAGGCAGTGCATGTAGATGGCGTCCTCTTTGGCCAGGGCCATACGACGCTCGTCGCAAATCCAGCTTGAGTAGCGGTTAATGACCTCTGACATTTTGGACTGATCCTGAATGGCGACCAGCGGCCCCCAGCTCTTGGGATAGACCACATCGGCGTTGACGAAGGCTTCGTCCATGTCGTGGACGACTTTGAAGCTGCCGCCGGTCTTGCGCGCGTTGGAGGCGGCATTGTCGAGGATTTCCGGCATGAGTTCAAATTCGGGCGGGTGCGCCAGCGTGACATCGGCTCCGAACTGCGTGAAGAGTTCGATGACGGACTGCGGCAGTGAGAGCGGCTTGGTGTAGGATCTGGCGTAGGCCCAGGACATGACCACCTTTTTGCCGCGCAGATCGCCCTTTTTCTCGATGACGGTCATCAGGTCGGCCATCGCCTGACAGGGGTGGTAGACATCGCACTGCATATTGATGACGGGAACGCGGGCGTGTTCGGCCACGTCGCGCAGGTACTGGTTGCCCTCACCCCAATCACAGTGGCGAATGGCGATGCCATGTCCATAGGACGAGAGGATGCGCCCGATCTCTTTCGGCGTGTCGCCGTGTGAAATCTGCATCTTGTCCGGCTCAAGGAAGACGGCGTGACCGCCCAGGCGCGTCATACCGGCCTCGAACGAGGTGCGGGTACGTGTCGATGAAAAGAAAAAGAGCATGAAGAGCGTCTTGTCCTGGAGCAGTGGCGTGGGGATGTCGAGGCCCCACTTCATTTTGAGGTCAAAAGCAAGATGGAAAACGGTTTCAAGTTCTTCCTTTGTCCACTCCTGCGTGCTGATAAAGTCGCGTCCGCGCAGATCTGTTTTCATTTTTATCTTATCCTTTCTCTGTTGTAAGCTCCGGCAGGCCACCGGCAAGAGGTAGCCCCAGAGGCGATCACTTCTGGTCACGTCCCCCCCCGCCCAGGCCACCGGCAAAGGAGTGGCCGCAGAGGTGGTCACTTCTGGTCACGTCCGCCTCCGAGCAGGCCACCCGCAAGGGAGTGCCCGCAGAGGTAGTCACTTCTGGTCACGTCCCCCCCCGCCCAAGCCACCCGCAAGAGGTAGCCCCAGAGGCGGTCACTTCTGGTCACGTCCCCCCCGCCCAGGCCACCCGCGCAGGCCACCCGCAAGGGGTGGCCCTACTATATACGGCGCACCAGGTAATCCGCGTATAGTAGGGCCACCCCTTGCGGGTGGCCTGCGCGCCGACTAGCCTGGCGCGCCGACTGGCCTGGCGCGCCGGTGGCCTGGCACGCCGGTGGCCTGTTGGCGGGTGGCCTGCGCGTCGCGTGGTCGGCGCGGCGGGTGGCCCCTTGCGGGCGGCCTGCTCGGAGGCGGCTTGCAGCCCTTTCAGGGCTACTTAGAGCTTATCCGAAAACCTCTCTGAAGCCGCTTGAATACAGAGCCAAAAGTAGGTTTTCGGATAAGCTCTTAATCGGGTACGACCCAGGTGCCGGTCTCGCCGACGAGGGCTTTGCCGATGGTTTCGGGCATGGTGATGAGCGCGGCCTTGCCGCCTCGTTCAAGATAATTGATGACGGCCAGCACTTTTGGCCCCATGCTACCTTTCGCGAAGTGGCCCTCAGCATAGTAACGCTTAGCCTCGCTGAGCGTGATACGGTCAAGATCGCGCTGGTCGGGCTTTTTGAAGTTGATGGCGGCCTTCTCTACCGCCGTAGAGATGAGGAGCAAATCGGCATCAAGCTGCGTGGCGAGCAGGCTGGAGGCGAGATCTTTGTCGATGACGCCCTCGACGCCGGTAAGATTGCCCTTCTCATCGCTGACCACAGGGATGCCGCCGCCGCCAACGGCCACGACGATGAAGCCGTTTTTGAGCAGCGTATCAATGGCGGCGCGTTCGATGATCTCCTGCGGCTGCGGAGATGAGACGACGCGCCGCCAGCCGCGACCGGCATCTTCCACCATGACCCAGCCCTCTTTCTCCATCTTCTCGCGGGCCTCTTCCTCTTTATAGAAAGAGCCAATGGGCTTGCTTGGATTGTGCAGAGCCGGGTCGTTTTTGTCGACCAGCACCTGTGTGACGACGGTGACACACTGGCGCTGGATGTCGCGGCGCACAAACTCGTTATGCAAGGCCTGCTGGATCATGTAGCCAATCGCGCCCTGGGTATCCGCGCCGCAGGAGTCGAGCGGCACAGGGTGCAGGACTTTGCGCGAATACTCCGCGCGCAGCAAGATAAAGCCCACCTGCGGCCCATTGCCATGCGTGACGACGACATTCCAGCCCTGCTCGATCATTTCCGCGATATGCACGGCGGTCTCACGCACAGCATTGAACTGGTCGGGGACCGTCTTGTGCGCCTCGTCCTTGATGAGAGAATTTCCGCCAATAGCGACAACTGCTAGTTTATTATTCATAATCTGTCCCCCTTGACAGGTTTATTTCTCTGTTAAAAACAATGGGAGCATGGCGTAGAAGTCGGCGCACTGGACAACCTCTGCGGCAGGGACCTGGTCGAGGACGGTGTGCGCCCAGTGCTCTTCGCCCGGGCCGAAGCCGATGGAGGGAATACCCGCTTTACCCATCCAGTAGGTGGCGTTGGTGGAAAAAATCCACTTGCCCGTCTTCGCGGGCCGCCCATAGCAGCTTTCAAAGGTCAGCTTGCCAGCCTGCACATAAGGGTGATCTTCCGGCAGTGCCCAGGCGGGAAAGATTTTCTCGACCGGGAACGTGAAGCCGGTATAGCTTGGCTCCTCGTACATGGGAACCACGATCTCGGCAAGGCTGGCATTGGGCAAGGCGCGCAGTTCGTTCAGCACCACCTCTTTCGTCTCGGCGGGATGCATGCGCCGATCCAGGTAGATATAGCAGTCGTCCGGCACGGCATTGAGCGAGGCGCTGCGCGTGCTGATGTGCGTGACGGTGATGGAGCCGGGGCCGAGGAACGGGTCGGGCCGCGTCTTGAGTTCTTCATTGAGCCGCTCCACACCTTGAATGAAGGGAATGGCTTTGTAGAGCGCGTTATCGCCGCGTTCGGGCGCGCTGGCATGACAACTGACGCCCTTGAAGGTGACGCTGATCTCGGTGCGTCCGCGATGACCGCGATAAATCTCCATGTTGGTGGACTCACCAACAACCACGAAATCGGGGCGGATGTCCTCGTGCTCGACCAGCGCGTTGCCGGAAATGCCGTCGCACCACTCTTCCATGTTGCCAAAGTAGTAGAGCGTCCAGTCTTTAGCCAGGCCCAGTTTCTTGAGCGCCGCCATTGCATAGATCATGGGAGGCGTCGAACATTTCTCGTCGCCCGCGCCGAGGCCATAGATGATGCCATTCTCAAATTTGCCTTTGAATGGGTCCCACTGCCACGCATCCGGGTCGGCAATGCCCACAGTGTCGATGTGACTATCATAGAGCAGGGTGCGCGGGCCATTGCCGACGCGCCCCAGGATGTTGCCCATCGAGTCCCGGCGCACCTCGTCAAAGCCAAGCTCGGCCATACGCGCCCCAATGGCATCGCCAACCGGACCGATCTGGCTATCATAGCTGGGAATGGCAACGATGTCGCGCAAAAACTGGATCATCTCGTCATGGTGCTGCGCCAGCTCTTGCTGAACTGCCGCCTGCATCTCACGAATGTTCATACATTACTCCTTTTCAAACTAAAAAAACAATATCCTTTTTCTTGCATGTCACTCTGAGCGAGAGCGAAAAATCTCTCGCACACGGTACCAACTGGTTGGCTATCTCAGATTCTTCGCACTCTCGCTCAGAATGACATGATGTAATATCATAATCGCTTCCAGAGAGCCAGTGAGAGTTCTCGCGTGCGGGCGTGGATGCGCGCTTCGTCCAGTGTGAGCACCTGGCGATTGCGCATGAGCCAGCGGCCCGCGACCATAGTAGAGTTGACATGATGGGCATCCATGCCAAAGATCAGATGCCAGGGCAAGTTGTTGCTGTTGAGCTGTGTCGGCGGCAAATAGTCGAGCAAAACAAGATCGGCTGCTGCGCCAACGCTCAGTTCACCCACTCGTGGGAAACCTGTGCTGAACGGGCTGAAGACGGCATCGATAATTTTCGCGTTCTGCTCAAAGGCCAGCTTCAGCACGAAATCAGCAGACATGACACGCGGGTCGGCAAGGGCGAATTTGTGCAGCAGGTACGCTGCCTTCATCTCCTGCATCATGTTCATGCTGAAGCCATCGTTGCCGAGGCCTACGTTGACGCCCGCCACCACCATCTCCTCGATAGGAGCGCGACCCACCGCATTGTTCATGTTGGAGCGCGGGTTATGCACGCTGTTTGTATGTGTCCCGGCCAATCGCTCGATCTCGCCGCTATCAACATGGACACAGTGAGCAGCGATAGTGCGCGGCCCCAGAATATTCGCGGCTTGCAGCCGTTCGGCCACGCGCATACCATAGCGACCGAGGCTATCGGCTTCGTCTGAGCTATCCTCCGCGACATGGACATGGAAGCCAACGCCGAGGTCAACCCCACCGGCGGCGCAACGTTCGAGCGTGGCTGGACTAAGCGTAAAGGAAGCATGCAGGCCGTAACTGGCAGCCAGCAAGCCCTTCTCAGCAGCAGAACGGCGCTCGCTGCGTAGGGAGCGGATAAAGCGCTCGTTTTCACGAATGCCGACATCGATGACCGCCGGGCCATCGCGGTCGGAGACTTCGTAGGCAAGGCAGGCGCGAATACCGGCCTGCTCCACAGCGTCGGCGATGACATCCAGACTGCCATCAACAGCGTTGGGGCTGGCGTGGTGATCGACAACAGTGGTGGTGCCGCAGCGAATGGCGTCGACCAGGAACATCTCGGCGCTGGCCCGGCTGTCTTCGAGCGTAAGCAGCTTATCCAGCTTCCACCACAGGCTCTGAAGAATTTCGAGAAAATTGCGCGGCTCCGGGCCGCTGGCTGGCATGCCGCGAGCGAACGCGCCGTAGAAATGGGTGTGCGTGCAGAGGAAGCCGGGCATAATCAGCCCGCCACCGGCATCGACATACTCCGCCAGGGGATATTGCTGGCGCAGCGTCGCATCTCCATCGATAGAGGCGATGCGCCCGCCACGCACCAGGATCGCCCCTTGCTCGATCACGCGGTTGTCCGCCCCCAGCGTCACCACAGTTCCGTTGCCAATCAAAATATCCTGCATGATCTTAGCCTCCTTGCTCCCACGCCGCAGACCACCGCACCGGCCCCCATGCTGCAAACCACCGCACCCATCCCCACGCCGCAAACCACCGCACCGGCCCCCACGCCGCAAACCACCGCACCCACCCCAGGCCACCCGCAAGGGGTGGCCCTACTATATACGATACCGGCGCGCTTGCAGCACGCCAGGGCTGTGCCTGCTTTGCGTCGGCCAGGAATCATCGGTTATATTCCTTTACTGTACGATCTACCATTGCCATGCCCTCGGCGCCCGTTGGAATGGGAATAACGGAACCGGCAGCACTGGCAACGGCATCGATGCTTTTGAGGCCACTGCCGGTGATGAGCAGGACGACGCGCTCATCCCTGGCGAGCCTGCCCTCATCGAGCAGGCGCAGCAAGCCAGCATAGGCTGCGGCTCCTGATGGCTCGGCGAAGATGCCGGTGCGCGAGGCCAGGGCTTTTTCGGCGGCGAGAATCTGCTCATCGGTGACGGTGAGGCCGAAGCCGTTGCTGGCGCGGATGTCTCGCACGGCCATCGCACCGTTGCGCGGCAGGCCGACGGAGATACCATCGGCGACGGTACGAGCTTCGCAGAAGCGCACAACGCCATCGCCTTCAAGGGCGCGCACGATGGCGGGCGAGCCAGCCGCCTGCACGGCGATGAGGCGCGGCATACGGTCGATCATGCCCAGGCGGTAGAGGTCTTCAAAACCGCGATAGACGCCGCTGATGATGCAGCCGTCGCCGGTGGGAACGATCACGCTCTCAGGCACCTGCCAGTCCAGTTGCTCGGCGATTTCCAGACTGACCGTTTTCTTACCCTCGACGAGATAGGGATTATAGCCCGTGTTGCGATTGTACCAGCCGAAGGTGTTGCAAGCCTCGATGCAGAGATCGAAGGCGTCGTCGTAGCTGCCCTGCACGGCAAAGACTGTCGCCCCGCACATGAGCAACTGGATGATCTTGGCACGCGGCGCGTTGCGCGGCACGAAAATATAGCAGGGCAGACCCACAGACGCCGCCTGCACGGCCAGCGACGAGGCGGCGTTGCCGGTCGAGGCGCAGGCAACCGTTCTCCCCTCCGCCAGCAGCACGGCAATCATGCTGGCGCGATCCTTGAGCGAGGCGCTGGGATTGCGCGTATCGTCCTTGACCCACAGATCAGACACGCCGAGATAATCGCGCAGCCTGCGCACCGGATACAGCGGCGTCCCCCCAATCGCAAGCGGTGGCCGCATCTTATGGCTATAAGAAATCGGCAGCAGCGCACGATAGCGCCAGGCCGTGAAGTCGCGATCTGCCGCCAGTTGGGTGCGGCTGATATGCGGCGCGATCTGCTCGTAGTCGTAATGGACATCCAGCACGCCCAGCGAGCCACAGGCCGGGCAGGTATAACTGACCGCAGCGGGGTCGTAACTGGCCCCACAGAGCACACACTGTAAATGAGAGATATGGCTGGCTGGCATAATACACTTCCAATGCTAGCTGCTCTACCACTCTGCCGTCCCACCCCGGCACCCAGGTTCCCAGGTTCCAGGTTCCCAGGCCCCAGGCCCCAGGCCCCAGGTTCCCAGGTTCCCAGGTTCCCAGGTTCCCAGGTTCCCAGGCCACCCGCAAGGGGTGGCCCTACTATATACGGCACCGCCATTACTCCGCCGCGTTGTAGCTCGCTCACATGGCGGGCGAGCCGGTTCGCGTATAGTAGGGCCACCCCTTGCGGGTGGCCTGCGACGGCGGGGCCGACGCGCCGCTGGCCTGGCAGGCAGCGTGGTAGAAGGCAACATACTTTAACGGATGACTTCCAGTTTGACGCTTGCCAGTTTGGCTTTGTCCTCGTCGCTGATGGGGTGCTCGCGGTCGGGAACCTCAAGCTCGCTCTCCACGCCGCACAGTTCGGTGGAGAAGTAGCGCAGGCCGTTATCGTTGATGGTGGTGACGATCATGCCGATATCGGGATAGCGGCGGGCAACTTTGAGCGCGGCTGCGACATTGCAGCCGGACGAGATGCCACAGAAAATGCCCTCCTCGCGGGCAAGGCGGCGCGCCATCTCCAGCGCCTCGTCCGAGGTGGTGGTGACAACCCCATCCAGGTATTCGACATGCAGCACTTCGGGAATGAAGCCGTCGCCGATGCCTTCGATCTTATGCGCGCCCCAGGAGCCACCGGAGAGGATATCGCATTCGGCTGGCTCAACGGCAAAGACTTTGATATCCGGGTTCTGCTCTTTGAGGTATTTCGCGCTGCCGGTGATGGTGCCGCCGGTTCCCTGTGAGAGCACAAGCGCGCCCACCTTGCCCTGTGTCTGCTCCCAGATCTCCGGCCCCGTCGTGCGATAATGGGCCTCGATATTGTCGGCGTTGACGAACTGGCCCACCTCCCAGTATTTGCCGGGCGCGGCGGCTTTCAGTTCTTTGACCTTCTCGATCACCAGGTCAACATCGCTCTCCGCGCCGGGGGTGAGCACAAGTTCGGCTCCATAGGCGCGAATGGTCTTTTTCCTTTCGTCGCTCATCCCCTCCGGCATGACAATGACGACGGGATAGCCCTTTGCCGCGCCCACACAGGACGTGGCAATACCGGTGTTGCCGGTGGTGCCTTCGATGATAGTCATGCCGGGGCGCAGCTCACCGCGCCGCTCGGCCTCGGAGACGAGAAAGGGCAGGATGCGGTCCTTGACGCTGCCACTGGGATTAAAATACTCGATTTTGGCAACGATTTCGGGTTTGACGTCGCCGACGACGCGGTGCAGCCGCACCATCGGGGTCATGGCAGCCGCGTCAAGAATGCTATCAACAACACGCGCGCGTCGATTCCAATCGACCATAACAAAAAACCTCCAATTTGTAGGGACGCCATTGATTACGTTAGTTTCACCAGCGAGCGGTCGATGCTGGCGATGGTGGGGCGACCGGAAAGCACCATCGCCAGTTCAAGCTCGCTGCGCAAGATTTCCAGGATGTGAAAAGCCCCTGCCTCTCCGCTGACGGCCAGGCCCCAGAGAATGGGGCGTCCGATAAGCACAGCTCGCGCTCCCAGCGCCAGGGCTTTGAGTACATCGGTGCCGCGCCGGATACCGCCATCCATGTAGACCTCGCAGCGCCCATTGACCGCCTCCACCACTTCCGGCAGCGCCTCGATGCCGGAAAGCACACCATCGAGCTGCCGACCTCCGTGGTTGGAGACAATAATGCCATCGACGCCGTGCTCAACTGCCAGCAGAGCGTCCTCTGCGGTGAGAATGCCTTTGAGCAGGATGGGCAGCGAGGTCAGGGAGCGCAGCCAGGCTATCCTGTCCCAGGTAAAGATGATCTTGTCGCGGCTGCGAATCTTCTGCTCGTTGACGAAATTGCCCTCGAAGCTGATGACGAAGCCGCTGCGCTTATCGCGTTCGCGGTTGCCCAGGCGCGGCAGGTCTACCGTGACGACAATGGCCTGATAGCCGGCGGCATCTGCCCGCCGCACCAGTTTTTCGCCCACTTCGAGCGTGGGATAGACATAGAGCTGGAACCAGAGCGGGCCGGTCGCCGCCTCAGCGATCTCCTCCAGACTGCGCGTGGACGAGGTGCTGGCGACCATAATGGTTCCAGCTCTGCCAGCAGCGCGGGCGGTAGCGCATTCCGCTTCGGTATGCGCAAGGCCGTGCTGCGCCGTCGGGGCAACCATGACAGGCATACTGATAGACGTGCTAAGGGCGGTGGTGCTCGTATCGATGGTTGAAACATCGACCAGCATGCGCGGGCGCAGGCGGATGCGCTCGAAAGCCGTGCGGTTGGCCCGCAGCGTCACCTCGTCGTCGCTGCCACCATGATAGAAATCCCAGTGCTGCGGCTGTATTCTGGGACGAGCAAGCTCCTCGTATTCCAGCACGTTGATCGGTTGTGACTGCTCTTGCGCTTGCGATTCCACGATCTGCCTCTTCTCTAGCTATTATTGCTCTGCTGCTGTGCTTGTGCCTGCTGGATAGCACACAAAACACGTTCGGGCGTGAGCGGTATCTGGTTGATACGCACGCCCAGGGCATCGGCAACAGCGTTAGCCACGGCGGGAGCCATACCATCGATGGGAATTTCAGCGATGGCTTTGGCTCCGAAGGGACCAAAGGGGTCGCTGGTCTCGACGATGTAGGTCTCCATTGTCGGCATGTCGGGCGCGCTGTAGATGCGGTAATCGCTCAGGTTAGTGGTAAGCAGAGCGCCTTTTTCGTCGTAGATCATCTCCTCACAGGTGCCGTAGCCCAGCGCCTGCGTCGCGCCGCCCTCGATCTGCCCCTCCGCCGTGACAGGGTTGATGACGCGTCCGGCATCCACGGCTGAAACGGCTTTGAGGACATGCACCGCGCCCGTCTCGGTATCCACTTCGACCTCCGCGCCCTGTGCCGCGAAAGGCGGCGGCGAATTGAAGCTCATCCAGGAAGCAGTTGCCATGATCTGCTGCTGGTTCTCAACGTGCAGGGAGTGCAGCGCCACCTGGGAAACCGTCACCGCCTGCCCGTTGGGAGCACTGATGACGCGGTCTTTGATGGTCAGCGTTTCGGGGTCGGCGCGCAGCATGTCCCCGGCCACGTCCAGCATCTGCGTCCGCACCTGCTCCGCCGCCCGCTTGACCGCGCCGCCACTGATATACGTGGTGGAAGAGGCATACGCGCCGGTATCGAAGGGTGTGAAGTCGGTGTCGGAAGAGTGGATGATAATGTCCTCGACACGCACGCCCAGCACCTCGGCTGCGATCTGCGCCAGCACGGTATCGGAGCCGGTGCCGATATCGGTCGCGCCGACCAGCAGGTTGAAGGAGCCATCGTCGTTGAGCTTGAGGCTGGCCCCGCCCATGTCCAGTCCGGCGATAGCGGTGCCGTGCATGGCGAGCGAAACGCCGACGCCGCGTCGGAAACGCCCCGTGCCGCCCTTGCCGCGTTTCTCCTTCCAGTTCAGCCTCTCCTCAACAATCTGCAGGCACTGGGGCAGGCCGCAGCTTTCGATGATCTGCGCGTAGCCCTCTTTGCCCTCGCCCAGCGCCCGTGCCAGCGGGTTTTCGTCGCCTTCTTTAATCCAGTTCTTGCGGCGGAATTCCAGCGCGTCCATGCCCAGCCGCTTCGCAATCTCGTCGATATGGCTTTCCAGGGCGAAGAAGCCCTGGGGGACGCCGTAGCCACGGAACGCGCCCGGAGGCGGCAGGTTGGTATAGACGACGTTGGCCTCGAAGCGAATGTTGGGGCAGGGGTAGATCGGCAGCGGCTTGGAGCCGGTGTTGCTCTGCACGGTGAGCGAGTGCGTGCCATACGCGCCCGTGTTGGCAAGCACGGTCATCGAGTTGGCAACCATCGTGCCGTCGCGCTTGACGCCCGTCTTCATACGGATAATCTGCGGGTGGCGCGAGCGACTGCTGCGGAACTCGTCGGCACGCGAGTATTCCAGCTTGACGGGCCGGTTGGTGGCGATGGTCAGCAAGGAACAGATATCCTCGATCAGCACCTCCTGCTTGCCACCGAAGCCACCGCCGATGCGCGGTTTGACGACATGTATCTGGCGCGGCGGCAGGCCAATCACGGGGGCGATGATGCGCCGCACGTGGTAGGGAACCTGCGTGCTGGTGCGCACAACGAGCCGGTCATCCTCATCCCAGTAGGTGATGACGATGTGGTTCTCAATAGGCGTCTGCTGCACCTGCGGCACGATGTATTCGCCCTCGACGACGAGATCGGATTCGGCGAAACCACGCTCCACGTCGCCCACCTCGGCTTCGATATAAGCCGCGAGATTGCGCGAGGCGTCATGAATGCGGTACGACTCCGGTTCGGGATGGATGCGCGGCGCGTCGGGGTCCATGGCGTGACGCGGGTCGAGGACGGGGGGCAGAACTTCGTAATCGACTGCGATCAGGCGCAGGGCCTGCTCGGCGATTTCCGGCGTCTCCGCCGCCACGGCAGCCACACGATCACCGACGAAGCGCACGCGGTTATCCAGCACGTACTGGTCGTGCGGGCCGGGTTCGGGCCAGGATTGCCCGGCGGTAGTGTAGGGTATACGCGGCACATCCTTGTAGGTGAGTACAGCATGCACGCCGGGCAGCGCCTTTGCCTGCGAGATATCGATATCGCGAATGATAGCGTGCGCGTGCGGGCTGGTGAGCAGGCGCGCATGCAGCATGTCACGCAGGTCGATATCATCAACGTAGGCAGGCTTCCCGGTCACCAGCTTCACGGCATCCACCTTGCGTTCGGGCTTACCGACAACACGCAGGCCGGTTGTAGTGCGCGTATCAACCATTGTCGCGATACCACCATTGCCCTCTGTGCCACCTGTGGGACGGTCTTTACCAGCGAAGAATGTGCCATCGTCAGGAGGATTCGCGCCATGTTCGGCATGTTCTAGCGGAGAGCGGCCAGGGTCCCAGGGCTTGAATTTCTCGTTAGAGCCGGGGCGGCTGATAGGAGCAACGGGTTCGCCGCGCATAATGGCGGCGGCACGCAACACGGCCAGCACCGGCTTGACGTAACCGGTGCAGCGACAGAGGTTGCCGGAGATGGCGTCGCGCACCTCATCTTCAGTAGGGCTGGGATTGTTCTTGAGCAGGGCGTAGGCGGAGAGCACCATGCCGGGCGTGCAGTAGCCGCACTGGATAGCCCCGGTGTCAATAAAAGCTTCCTGAATGGCGTGCAGCTTGCGGGCATTGCCCAGACTCTCCGCCGTGGTGATGGTGCAGCCGCCGGCCTGCGCCGCCAGCATGACGCAGCTTGGACGAGGCACGCCATCCACCAGCACGGTACAGGCACCACATTCGCCCGTCTCACAGCCATGCTTGACGCTAAAATAGCCCTCTTTGCGCAGCAGCGCCATCAGCGATTCGTTCGGCGCGCAGTCCAGGCTCTTAATTACTCCATTGATGCGTAGTTCCAGTTCCATAGTGACTTACATCCCCCCTTCTGACGAGACCATGCCACGCCAGCGCGCCACGTTGGTAGCTTCCTCAAGCACGCGATACACCAGGTTCAGGCCGCTGGCGCGGCGATAATCGCTACTGGCGCGAAAATCGGACGGCGGCTGAAATTCCTGCCAGCCAGCCTGGACAGCAGGAGCTATCAATTGGACGTCGGCAGGCTGTCCCTGCAACTGCCGCTCCACGCTTTGCAGGCGTATCGGCTCCATGTTGATACCTCCGAGCGCCAACCGCACGCGCTGGTAGATGCCATCCCTGACCTCGACCGTCGCGGCGGCATTGATCAGGGCAATATCGGTTCTCGTGCGTCCGACGCGCATAAACGAGCCGCTGGATGCCAGTGCGGCATGTGGAATCAACGCCTCGATAATCAGTTCGTGGGGGCGGCGCTCAAGGTTGAGCGCGCTGAACGGCACGCGCCGCTCTTGCTTGCCCTTGAAGATCACGCCCGGCAAGGCCAGCCCCGGATGATCGGGCGTGCCACCGCTGAGGTTGACCTGTGTCTTCGCGCCGGAGCGCAGCAAAATTTCGACATCCAGCACGGCCAGCGCGGTGAGCAGGTCGGCCTGCGAAGCTGTCCAGGCCCCCAGCGTGCCGCCGAGCGTGGCGCTGTTGCGGATCAGGCGCGAGAAGGACGAGGCCCGCGCGGCCTGCGAGAGAATGCCCGTCGCCAACTCTTTCAACACGGGCGAATCGGCCATGCCCTGCAGGGTGGTCATAGCGCCGATATGCACGCCCTGCGCATCCTCGGAGATATAGGCCAGTTCGAGGTCGCGCAGGTCAACGACGGCCTGGATGGTGTCGTCGTTGAGGCCGAGCAGGTAGGTTCCCCCGGCCAGCGGCACTGTGAGCGTATCGGGGCGCGAGAGCAAGATCAGCGCGTCATCTATCTGTTCCGCCCAGTGATATTCAAGCAGGTTAAGCAACATCGTTCTTACCTCTGTAAGGGTAGCAGCGTAAAGGTTTCGACATCGATCAGGCCCTGATCGGTCAGTTTGAGCGATGGAATGACCGAGAGCGAGAGGAAGCTGAGCGTCATGCAGGGATGCTCCAGCGTGCAGCCAGCATCGGCTGCGGCGACATCAAGGGCGCGCAACTGCCGCACCAGTTCTTCGGCAGGCAGCGGTGAGACAAGACCGCCGAGCGGCAGCGGCACGCTGGCACGCACTTCGCCATTGACAACGAAGGCGAAACCGCCGCCCATCTCTTCCAGCACACGAGCTGCGGCCAGGATATCAGGATCGTTCGTACCAGCAATGACAAGGTTGTGGGCATCGTGCGCCACGCTGGAAGCCAGCGCCCCTTCGCGCAGGCCAAAGCCCTTGACCAGCCCTAATCCAACGCGCCCGCTGGCATGGTGTCGTTCAATCACCACCAGCTTGAGCAGGTCGTGCTGCGGGTCGGCGACAATCTCTCCATCACGCACGGTAGGCTCCTCGCGCAGGTGCTGCGTGGTGATCTGCCCCGGCTGTATCCCAATCACCTCGACCATCCCATCCTGCGCCGGAATGCGCAGGTCGGCCTCGGAGACGTCACCGATGTGGACGGTACCAGTGACGCCGGGAAAGGCGAACGAGGGCGGCTCAACAAGCAGTTTGCCATCCTGCGCTACCAGCTTGCCATCTTTATAGACCGACCCGACGGTGAAGGTAGTGAGATCATCCAGCACAACAAGGTCGGCCACGAAGCCGGGGGCGATGGCGCCGCGATTGTAGAGACGGAAATATTGTGCCGTGTTATAGGACGCGAGCCGTATCGCCTCCACCGGGTCAAGCCCCAGCGCGATGGCGCGGCGTACCATTGAGTCGATGTGGCCGCGCGTGGTTAAGTCCTGCGGGTCGCGGTCGTCGGTAACGAAGAAGACACGCGGAGGGTGCAGTTCTTTGACGAGCGGGAGCAGGGCATCGAGGTTGCGAGCAGCCGAGCCTTCGCGAATCATCAGCCACATGCCGAGGCGAATACGCTGCCGTGCCTCCTCAAGCGCCGTACATTCGTGGTCGGACATGACGCCCGCGACGGCATAGGCGTTGAGGTCGCGCCCGTTGAGGCCGGGAGCGTGTCCATCTACGACCAGTCCGCTCTGCTGCGTTGCTACAATCTTCGCCAGCACCTGCTCGTCCGCGTTGAGCACACCGGGCATATTCATCATTTCGGCAAGGCCCAGCACACGCTCCTCGTTCAACAAAGGCAGCAGATCATCGGCCAGCAGGACGCGATAGGGGCTTTCGTAGGCCGAGGCAGGCACGCAGGAAGAAAGCATGACATACGCGGAAAGCGGCAGCCCGCGCCCGGATTCGAGCACATAGCGAATGCCCTCGACACCCATTACATTGGCAAACTCGTGCGGATCGAGCATGACAGTGGTGACGCCGCGTGGAGTAACGATGCGGGCAAACTCCGAGAGAACGAGCATGGTGCTTTCAATATGCATGTGACCATCGATGAGGCCAGGGGTCAACCAGCGTCCCTGCAAGTCGCGTTCCTCGTGCCCCTGGTAAGAGCCATCGGGCATGCTCACCCCGACAACGAGGCCGTCAGCGATGGCGACATCGGCGGGATAGATTTCGCCGCTGCACACGTTGACCAGCATCGCATTGCGCAGCACAAGATCAGCAGGGATGTTCCCACGAGCAATCGCAATGCGGCGCTCAATTCCATCCATAGGTAAAAACCCTCCGTATCTAGTGATGTAGCAGAGTTTCAGGTAATATTGCAGCATATCGTACCAGAAACTCAGCACAGAGTCGAGGGTTTGAGGCGTGTTTGAGCAAGCAACATACGTAAAAACATGCAATTGTCCTTCAGGACCACACTCCCCTCGTCTCCCACACACTAGAACAGTCTCGTTACTATTTAGTATACTCTGGAATAGCAGCCAGTGGAACGCTTTTCCGATGAATGGAATAAAACGTGATAGATGAAAAAATACTTCTGAACTACCCGGCTACCTCGAAGTATTGATCGATCAATTCAAAATGCTCGGCGTCGTGCTCGCAGATGGAGACAACGATAGCACCAACAGCCTCGTCAGCCTCCGCAGGCCATGGCGGGCGCACCTCTTCTTGCAGTCTCTTGTCGTCGAGGTCGTCAGCGACCAGGTGTGTGAGGCGTTCGTGCGTCTCTTCCCAGTAGTTGCGCGCCTGAGGCAGAGAAAGCGATTTATCCATCTGGCGCGCCTCCTCGTTCGCTTCATCGCCCGCAGGCATAACAGGCGGTAGCGGTTGATCGTGGATGTACGCGACAAGCAGCTTATGCGTTGCCTCCTTCCAGTGGCTCATGTGCGCCAGGAAATCTTTGACGGACCATCCTTCAGGAGTAAAGGCCATCTGCTGTTCCTCGTCATTCAGGCGCGTAATCAGTTGCTGGAAACGCGCCAGATCGTCCTGAAGGGAATCGAGAATGTCTTGCTGTGTTGGTCGCTGTATTGCCAAAATTTTCTCCTTATCCTGTTGTGTCCCGCTATCGGTCACTGTCTCTATTACGGTACACCCTGAAGCAGAGGATATGCAAGGACTATGAAAAGTACTCTTCCCTCTTTGTCTGTCTGTAACGTATACTTTTTATGAGGCATGTTTCTGGCAGGCTACTTCAGCGAGAGGAAAGGACGGATGATGAACAATCTTGGAACAGCACTGGTGAAATTGCTGGCGCTGGCAGGCGGTGCCGCCGTAGGGGCCCTGCTTTCGCGCCTGTATGATGAAGTGATGACGCAGCGGGCAAAAGAACGCTCGCTGCGCGACAAGATGCGCTACGAACAGGGCCTTTCCGCCCTCGATGAGCAAGGCCAGAGACAGGGACAACAACCATAACCGTAAATGAAAGTTAGTAAGGAAGTGAAAAGGGATACAGTAGCATGACAACATCGTCACAGGGAATGTCGGCAAGCGAGCGCGTGCATGCCGCCATCCAGGGGCAGCCGGTTGATCGCGTGCCGCTCGTGTTCTGGCACCATTTCAAGCCGGAGGGTTCGGGCCAGCGCCTGGCGGAGATGACACTGGATTTCTTTATCGGCAAGTTCCGGCTAGATATCGTCAAGATCATGCCCGATCTGCCCTATCCCGCGCCGCAACAACCCGTTACGCAGGCAGTGCAATGGCGCGACCTGCCACGCCTGAGCGTCGCTAATACAGAGAGCTTCCAGCAACAACTGGTCTGCATCCGCACCATTCGCGAGAAACTGGGCAACGACTATCCATTAATTCTCACACTGTTCAGTCCGCTTACGATGTTAATGCGCTTCGTCGGCAAACCAACCGCCGAGCAAATGCTGCGCTCAGACCCCGATTCGTGTGAAGTCGGCATGAAAACCATCGCGGCGAACCTGCGCGACCTGATGAAAGCAGCCATCGACACCGGAGTGAGCGGGATTTTCTTCTCCTGCATGGGCGCGACCAACGTGAACCTGACGCGGGAAGAATATAAACAGTACGGTCGCCCCTACGACCTGCAGGCGCTGGAAGGCGCTCAAGACGGCTGGCTCAATGTCGTCCACGTGCATGCCGACCCCAATCAGGCCGGAGACGAACTCTACTTCGATATCTTCACTGATTACCCGGTCTCCGTCATGAGCTGGAGCGACAAGCTGACGGGTCCGAGCCTGTCGGAGGCGTTCACCATGACCGACAAGGGCCTGATGGCCGGTCTGGCCGAACGCGGCCCGCTCACACAGGGACCCGAAGACGCGCTCGCCGACGAGATGCGCGCCGCCATCGCCCAGACCAACGGTCGGCGACTCATCCTCGCCAACGGCTGCTCCGTCCCCGATGACACCCCCGAAATCTGGCTCCACGCCGCGCGCCGCCTCGTGGACACCATCGTTATCAATCGGTAACTCATTTGTGCGCGGTGGCTCCAGGCCACCCACAAGGGATGGCCCTACTATCTGTCGCGCTCATCTGTATCGAGGTACAGGAGAGCGCGGTGGCTCCAGGCCACCCGCGAGGGATGGCCCTACTATATACGATACCCCCTGCGCGGGCAGCGCAGGGGGCAAATTTGTTATTTGTGGGGGAATCAGTCAGGAATATGTCCCTCTCGTACCAGATTCTCGTACATCTCATCAATCCAACGTTTCATCAATGCCATTGCCATCAGGAAAACGCCTGTTCAGGCCGTCTACAATATGATAGAGCTTTTCGAAGTAGTCGTGATTAGTCATGTGGTTACTCACTCCTTTCTGTACAGAAGAACGCAAGCCAGTTTTTTTGAAGGGAATTATCCCCCATTCGAGGGAGAGAGGTTGGCGATAACGAGCGATCACTTTCTGGCTGCATCCCTTCTATACTGCTTTTAGTAGCTTCACGCTACCGTCAAAAGCGAGAGGAGAGCCGGAATGGAGGATAAGATGCAGAACATTGCGGAAACTGAGAGTGTTACAGGTAAACAACCTGGTAGCTATAAGAAAAGGGGGCCTGTCCTCATCAATCGGAATTTTGCGCTGCTGTGGAGCGGGCAGGCTGTTTCCATTCTGGGTGATTTTGTCTTCAATACGACGCTAGTCGTATGGATTGCGGTTGAGCTGGCGAAGGGACAGAGCTGGTCGCCGCTGGCGGTGAGCGGTGTTTTCCTGGCTTCCTCGATTCCCACTTTTTTGTTCGGGCCGGTAGCGGGCGTGTTTGTGGATCGCTGGGACAGGCGGCACACCATGATGACGGCGGACGCTATCAGAGCAATCCTTAGCGGGCTGTTACTGGCGGTAGAAACGATTGCCAGTGCCTTCCGAGGTGGACAACTTACCCTTTTCTGGCAGCTTGGCATCATCTATGGCGTGGTCTTTCTGGTTAATCTGTGCGATCAATTTTTCCGTCCATCAATGATGGCGTTGATCGGGGATATTGTAGAGGAGCCGTTACAGCCACAAGCGATGGGACTGGGACAGGTCTCGGTGAGCCTTGCGACTCTCGTCGGCCCGGCGCTGGCTCCCCCGCTTTTGCTGCTCTGCGGCGTGCAATGGGCCTTGCTGATCAACGCATGCTCGTTTGTCGTTTCGCTCATTACCTTGCTCCTGATAAGGTCGCCTCGCTTCTCACGAAGCGAGAAGGCCGAGCAGACTGGCAGCTTTGTGAAGGATTTTATGGAGGGCATACGCTTTCTGACGAAAACGCCTGTTTTGTGGGCGCTACTGGCCACAAATATGATAGCGATGCTCGGTGGAGGCGCGCTCTTCGCGCTGGACATCTTCTTCGCTACACGGAACCTGCACACACCGGCGGCGCTTTATGGTTTGTTGGAGACAGCACTGGGCACGGGTACGATTATTGGCGCGATTCTGGCAAGCATCTTTGTACAACGCCTTGGACTTGTCCGCACCATCTGGTCTTCCATGCTCGTACTTGGCGTACTGGTCCTCGTCTATGCACGTCTGACTGGATTTGCGCCTGCCGTGGTAGTGCTCTTCATCATAGGGGTGCCGCTGGCTGCGCTCAACGTTGCCGCCGGGCCGCTGCTGTTGAAAGTCACGCCGCGAGAGATGATCGGACGTATCTCTTCGCTCTTCAACCCACTCTCGACTGTGGCCTCTATCGCTGGCGCAGGCGTAGCTGGCTACCTTGCCAGTTCGGTAGTGCAAGGCCTCCACATCATCCTCTTCGACCTCAGCTTTGGTCCGATTGATACGATCTTCAGCGGTGCGGGCCTGCTCATCATCCTGGGTGGCATCTACGCTCTGTGGCAAATGCGCGCCACCCCTGTAGAACAGAAACATTCTGAAAAAGTAGCACGCTAAAAAAGGCTCTCCATCCTTGCAGGGGAAACGGAATCCCGCAAGAATGGAGGTATGTCACAAATGGTAATATCTTGTTAGAACAATCAGACAGGAGGCAAAGAGATGCCAGGAAGAACATGGCAAGCGGTCGTCGCCGCGCAATTACTGCTGAGCTATCTGATTGCCAGCACGCTGGCGACCGGTACGGCACTTATCCTGGTCAATATGGGGTTCAAGCTGGCGCTTGTGCTGCTGGCAGCAACGGCGGTTGGAGGCACTGTCGGGCTAGCGCTGACACTCAATATCCAGCACAGCCTCTATGTGCTTGAACTGGTGTTGAGCCAGCTTGCCCAGGACATACAGGTCAAGCGACTCTCGGCACACCGGCACTGGCCGCTCACAGCGCTCTTTGAGCAGGTGCAGGCGCTTGAACAGCATATGGCAGAGCAGGAAAGCAGCGCACGCCTGACCACGGAGCAACGGAACCAGTTGCTGCGGCAGGTGAGCGAGGCGGCGGCGCTGGAGGAACGCAACCGGTTGGCACGCGAACTCCACGATTCGATCAAACAGCAGCTTTTCAGTATCAGTATGAGCGCAGCAGCCATTCGAGCACGCCGGGGTGAGAGCCTCCAGAGCGCGAGTGAGTCGTTGGACGATATTGTGCGCAGCGCTCAGGAGGCCCAGGTGGAGATGCAGGCGCTGCTCCAACAGTTACGCCCGGCGGCGCTGGATATGGCAGGGCTGGTCGAGGCGCTGCGGACACAGTGCCAGGCCATAGGCTATCGTACCGACGCGCAGATCACCGTCGAGATTGGGAATCTACCGTCCGAAGACTGTGTGCCACCGGGAACACAGGAGGCACTTTTCCGTATCGCCCAGGAGGCGCTTGCCAATATTGCTCGCCATACCCGCGCGCGCAACGTCTCGCTGAGCCTGTACCGGCAGGACAATGACCTGCTGATAGAGATACACGACGATGGGCAGGGCTTCGATCCCGCAACAGCACACGCAGGCATGGGACTGGTCAACATGCGAGAGCGCGCACAGGCCATGGGCGGCAGCGTGGAAATCGAGAGCAGGGTCGGGCATGGGACAACGCTCACTGTGCATATGCCCCTGATTGACACCGCTCTGTTGCGACAGGCACAGGAGCAGCGGGAACGAGAAATTGAAGTGCAGCGGGTAACAGGCAGATTTGAGCGGGCAAAGGAGATCGGCATGCTCGCGATACAGGTAACGGGCGTACTCATTCTACTCGGCGCGCCATTTCTGATCGTGGGCCTGTGCCTGTGCGCCTCGGTCTATGAATATCTCGCAGCCAATCGTTTCAAAACGCATGTGAGCTTGATCGCGGGGAGGAATAGCCGCCAGATGCTTGCGCTGCGCTGCCAGCAGCAGGAACTGCTTGCGAGTATCTTGCTCCTCGCGGGCCTGTGCTCCTGGTATCTGCCCGTTGTGGCGCACATGTGGTCTGTACAGATTGCGGGCTGGATAGCAACAGGCCTCTCAGCCGTTGGTGTGACGCTGGTTCTCTTTACGCTGGTACAGTTCTACCGCAATCAACACAGCTATTACAGCCTCTTAAACAGGCAAGAACGAGATAGCGAAATCAAGCACAGCCAGAACACCGACCTTGCTAACCTGGGAGTGTGGCTGGTAGTAGTTATTCTCGCGTTCTTCATTGGAGGTTTCTCGCCGGGCTTTCCGGCTCACAGCTTCGATCAGTGGAGCAGTGATGCCACACTTGCCCTCTTGATTCTCTGGCCTACACTTGCTCTAATAGACCTGCTCTGGCTTGCATTGCAGAAACAGGCTCCGCTCAGAATGGAGGACAACTCGTGAAGGATAGTATTCGAGTCGCGCTGGTAGACGACCATCGCATCGTGCGGCGCGGACTGCGCAGCTTCCTGGAAGCTTTTCCCGATCTGACCATTGTCGGTGAGGCGGCAAGCGGTGAGGAGACGCTGCAACATATTGAGGAATGGCTGCCCGACGTGGTGATTATGGACTTATTGATGCCCGGCGGCATGGATGGTGTGGAAGCGATTCGCGCCATCCGTCTGACAACGCCACACACGCAGGTCGTAGCCCTGACCAGTTCTACGGAGGATGCCAGAGTGATCGCCGCGTTGCGAGCAGGCGCTATCGGCTATGTGCGTAAGGATGCCGACCCGAACACCCTTCTGGCCTCGGTACGGGCGGCGGCGCGGGGACAGTCGGTACTGGACCCGGCGGTGGCGAACACCGTGCTGCACGAGTTGACGCGACAGAGCAAAGCAGGCAACACCGGCAGCGAACTCACTGAGCGCGAACAGGAGGTGCTGCGACAAATCGCATTGGGATGCACAAACCGGGAAATCGCCGAAACCCTGGTGGTCAGTGAAGAGACCATTAAAACGCACGTTGGCAACATCCTCACCAAGCTACAACTCGCCCACCGCATGCAGGCCGTTATCTACGCCCTCAAACACGGCCTCATCTCCCTCGATGAGATCAACCTTTCATAGCCTTTAGAGAGCCAACCACTCTCGCGGCTTCTCCGAAGCCAGCACACCGGCAATACGCGGCGAACGACGCACCAGTGCCGCCAGTTCCTGCATGGCCTGCTGTCGCTCCGGCGTGGCATGGGTGAGCAATAAATAAGCCGGGGCCGTTTCAGGGATGTGTTTGAGCGCGCCCTGCTCGCTGGTCACAAGCCGCGCAACGTGGGCAGGCGTGAGGATGTCACCGGGATTGAGGCCGGTGACGCTGGCGACGTGTTCGGGTCGGTGGGCGATATCGGGCGTGAGCGGCTGCTTGAGGGCCTCGGCGCTGATAAGCAGCAGAGCGAGGTTAGTGTGAGTGGGGATAACGGGTTCGTGCGCCGCCGGGGCTTTAATCATCAGGTGGCGCGCGCCGTCGGCCTCGACGATCACGACATCGGCCCCGCTCCTGGTCAACAGTTCGTAAGGCTGCTCCGGCGGTAAACCCGCCAGTTTGCTGGCGGCAATGAGAGCAGAGGCGACGGTGACGCGGCGGTGCTGCATCCATGCCCCGGCAGCCATGCCCAGCAGGCGCGGCAGTTCTGGCGAGACAATGAAGGTATCGGTCTCGCCCCGCCTCGGGATAAAGATATGCGTCGTCGTCGTCGTAATGACGCGCTTCCCCTGCGCCGCCAGTTCGTCCGCCAGCGTGTACATCGTCGTCGTCTTGCCCCCCGCGCCCACGATGGCAATGAGCGGATGCGCTGGCAATGCAAGTAGTTGCGAGAGTGATGGCATGGTCAGTATATCCTGCTTTTATGAGATCAGGTGATAGCCAATTATATCACGCCCTGTTTTTTGCAGAGATGCCGAATATCGCAGACTCGACAAACCTCTGGCTCTGGTGGCTTGACGACGGCAAACTCCCGCCGTTTAATCCTGGCAGCGATATCATCAAAATGACAGCCCGCCTTCTCAACATGCTCAGATTGACAGGGAATTTCCATAAGCGCGTCTTCCTTGCGCTCCTCACCTGTCCAATACAGGAACAGCTTTTCCGGTAATTGTCCCTTGCTTTTCTCAAGGGCAAGAGCATAGAGGTACAATTGTTGTCTGTACAATTCGAGTAGCCACGAGTTGCTGTCCGGCCTTTTGCCCGTTTTGAAGTCCATTACTTCCAGCCCGTTGCAGCCTCTCATCAACAGATCGATCTTGCCCGTCAAAACATAATCTTCCTTCTCTATCTGGATATTCAATTCGGCGGCTTCAACTCTGTCCAGTTGGCTATAATTCTGAAGATGTTCGGAAATAAGCTGATTACAGATACCATGAATGGTCCCAATCCTGAGCTGTGATAAGTCACCAGTATAGTCCACATCGCTCGCAAGATGCCCGATACGATCTTGCATTTCGTATGCTGCTTTCTCTGTAAAGGTGCAGAGTACCAGTTCAGACGGTCTGGCGTCACCACATAAAAGTAAATTCATTGCCAGAAGAGTAAGGCTGCGCGTTTTACCGGAACCAGGACCAGCGATAACCAGCAAAGGCCCTTCTTTGTGAGAAACTATAGAATGCTGGGCTTCATTCAAGTAGTTGAGATATCTATGAGACAACTCAGGAGCAATGAGCATAACAGAATCCCCCTCTCATCTTTTACCAGATCAATATACATGGAAATCAGAATACAAGTCAACAATAATAGGAAAATTGTATGTAGTATTATGTAAACTACACAAAAAAACAAGGGGAATCTAATATTTACCAGCTAATGAGAGGCAAAGAGTAATATAGGGATTACAGGAAAAAGCTAACAGGTTATTCATAGAGCCACACAAACAAGGAGCACAGTGGATTACTCCACCATGCTCCCAGCTTTTTAGTTGTGCTAATTTCCGGGTTGTGTCTGGAAATTAGTGGTGAGATTGGGCTGCCATGATGTTGACCTGTTGCAGGAGATGCTGGCCTTCCGAGATGAGTTGCTGAGCCTGCTGCTCATTGATGGGCTGGTTGTTGAACTCGGCGTTCTCCAGCATGGTGATCATCTGCCCGACATAGCCGTCACGCACCTGACCGAGAGAGATGAGCTTGTTCTCAAGGTTGGTGTAAACACTGTCGTTGGAGGAACTGCTCTCGATAGCCTGGGTTGAGATGTTGAGCGTGGAGAGACCAAACTCGCCGACATCGGCATCGAGTTGCTTGTAGACCTGGTCCATTTGCAGCAAGGTGTTCATATGAGCATGCGCAGAGGCAGGAATGGCCCAACTATCGAATTCCTCGTAGAGGACGCGCCCATCGTGGGTGTAGTCATCCTTGAGGCCGAGCAGGGCCATCATGGTCGGGCGCACGTCGGTATGGTCTGTCCATGTGGTGCTATCAACGCCGACATGGCGAATGCCGGGGCCAACCAGGCCGAGCCAGGTAGTGTTGATATCGGGTGCGACATCACCGTGGTTCCAGGCAAATTCAGGTTCCTCCTGCACGCATGGCGAGCTACAGTTGGCTGCGCCCGTGTACAGATAGTAGTTGGGGTTGGCAAACATGGTGAGCGTGGGGGTACGCGCCGGGTCTGCCGTTACCATGTGAAGTATGTTCATCTCCACTGGATCAGCCAGGTAGTTGGTGAGATTATCTGTCTGATTCGTGATGGGATTAACCGCCGTCAATTTGCCCAGAGCCTGCCCAAACGTGCGCGTGACCGTGGCTGTGCGAGCAGGGTTGCCGGTGATGTAGATGGTGGGAGCAGAGTCCGCGTGAACCGTGAAAGGCGTCGTGACATTCTGCTCCGTCGCCAGCAGGCCGGTCAGATTGGCGTTAATCTCACCGATCTGGCTGTAGGTGCAGGGGACGTTCACGCCGTCGCAGTCAGCCGGGCTGGGCGCTCCGCCGACGAAATGGTCGCCCTCGTCTGCACTGAAGACGAAGAGCGTGTTACTCTTGTTGATACCATCTTTCGCCAGGCGCTGGAAGAATCTGGCGAAGGCCTGGTCATAGGCTTTGAGGGCCGCGACGTAGCCAGCCTGACCGGGGCCATAGGCCGGGCCATTGGGCTGCGCATCGTGCGCGTCGGAGATGTAAGCGTAGGTGATAGGAATGCCGTGCTCCTGCATGGCAGCAACGTAGGAGAGCGAGACGGTCGCCTCCATGCCGTTAAAGCCGGGGAAGCCAACATTGCCCGTGGGACTTTGAATAACGTTCCCATTAAGGTCGGTCATCGGCCCGTTGGGGCTGATCTGCGGCGCAACGTACTTGTTGCCGTAAAGAGCCATGTAATTAGAGTAGCCACCGGGTTCATCGGGGAGCAGATCGGGTTCGCCTCCGTTAGCCGAAGAGCAGAGTGTACTCGTCTGAGCACAGTGAACGGCGATACCGACGAAATCAGCATTCGCCTGATTCGGATTGCTCTGGGCTTCCTGCTCCTGCGGAGAATTTGGCCCGAAGACGGTCGGGATATCGGTAGCGATATTTTCCAGATCGATATTCGCGATACCGGCAGCACCGACGTTACAGCCCGCCCGTGTGAAGGGCACCCAGGGAGCGGGCGCATTGACATCGGGAGCAGCCGAGATCATGTTGTACTTCGTGTCCGACGGCGTCGAAGTAGTGTAGTCGTAGATAGGATCGGTCCAGTAGGTAAAGGAGACGCCGGGGTCGGTAGTGCCATCTGGATTGAAGTAGCGATAGCTGTTGGCAACCGGCACGCCCATATCGTTTCCATAGAGACCGGTCATGGTGCTCAGAATATCGGTAGCGGTATGAGCGATGAGCGGCGTGTACTGTTTGGAGATCATGACGCCGTTGTTCTCAATGAAATTGAGCAGGTGAGGCATCTGCTCCAGGTCGGATGGAACATTGGGGTTGTCACGCGTGAAGTGAGTGTTGTCGAATTGAATGTAGATGACGTGCTGGATATTGCCTTTGGCCGAGTTAAGCTGGCAGCCGCCACCACCGGATGCATGAGCAGTGGCGAGTGGCCGCGCAAATTGGAAACCCCCGAATCCCACCATCAAGGCCAGAACCGCCGCGATCACCGCGACACGGGCCGCAGGTGTTTGCAAGAATGCTGTTACCTTTTCCATAGTTTCCCCTTTCTAAAAGTAGGTGAGTCAGGCTGAGGAAGACACGCGCATCGAAACCCGAAGGTTGCCTGTACTGTCGCAGTCCGCGCTACGTTCGTTTAGAGCAGGTGCTGCCAGCATGGTATTGCCACCGTCACTTGTTGTTCTCTGCACCTGTCAGACTCTTCAGAGAGTGTAACATGTCAGAGTTAGCAACGAGTTATGCCGATATTAAAGCTCGATTAAGAGAGCAGACAGCACACAAACTCAGTAAAAACAGCAGAAGCGGAACCGCAGCGAGACGCAGAACGGGGTAGCCAGGTCCTAAACTCCTCCTTTCTGAGGAAGAACGTAAGAAACGCCGTAAAAGGTCTTACAAAGCCGGGCAAAAGGGCACAGTGGGAAACGTGCCGGTAAAGCCAATCCCCCTGGTCTTACCGGAAAAACCCTTACAGGCAAAAGTATACCATAAAAAGTAGAAATATGGTAGAGTAATACCACTGAGCGGAACAATACACCCGATCATAAGTAGGAGCGCAACGAAAAGGTGTAGAACAGCGATCGATCGCTGTTCTACACCTTTTCGTTGCGCTCCTACTTATGATTGTGTTATTCGGCGTCGCCGAAGATGGTGTAGTGCCAGGCTTTGCGGGCATCGCCGCTGAGTTCGACCATAACATGCTTGATCTGTGTGTACTCTTCGAAGGAGTACATGGACATATCCTTACCGACGCCACTTTCTTTATAACCACCGTGCGGCATCTCAGAGGTGAGCGGCAGATGATCGTTGATCCAGACGGTGCCGAACTGGAGCACACGGCTGGCACGCATGGCCTTGAAGATGTCCTTTGTCCAGACGGATGCGGCGAGGCCGTAGACGACATCGTTGGCCTTTTCCAGCACCTCGCCCTCCGTCTTGAAGCGGGCAACGACGACGACGGGGCCGAAGACTTCGTTCTGCATGATTTCAGAGTCGTTGCGATCCTCGGCAATCACGGTTGGCTCGTAAAAGAATCCTTTTTCAAGGCCGGAAACGAGCGCTCGCTTGCCGCCTGTCAGCACATTGGCTCCGGCACGCAGGGCGCGTTCGACATAACCCTCGACGGTAGCAAGCTGGTTGGCCGAAATTAGCGGCCCCATATCGGTGCTTTCGCTGGCCGGGTTGCCGATACGAATCTGCCTGACCTTGCTGAGGAAGGAGTCCATGAAGGCGTCGTAGATGTCGTCCTGCACGTAGATACGGGTCGCGGCAGTGCAATCCTGGCCGGTGTTGACGAAGGCCCCGACGACCGCGCCGTTGGCGGCTGCCTCGATATCGGCGTCGTCGAAGACGATGAAGGGCGCTTTGCCACCCAGTTCGAGATGAACATGCTTGATGGTATCGGACCCGGCGCGCATGACGAGCTTGCCGCTCTCGGTGCTGCCCGTCACCGAGACCATGTTGACATCGGGATGGCTGGCAAGGGCCGAGGCAACGCCGGGGCCGCTGGTGATGACATTGAGCACACCGGGAGGCAGACCGGCTTCCAGCGCGATTTCGCCCAGCTTCAACGAGGTCAGCGGCGTTTCAACTGACGGCTTGAGCACTACAGTATTTCCGGCGGCGAGGGCTGGACCAATCTTCCACGCCGCCATCATGAAGGGATAGTTCCAGGGGGCCAGTGAAGCAACCACGCCCACCGGCTCACGGCGGATGATGCTGGTATGCCCACCGCTATACTCGGCGGCTGCTGTTCCCGCGAGATGCCGGGCCGCGCCTGCAAAGAAATGCAGGTTATCGAGCGCGAAGGGGATATCGCTATCACGCGCCAGCTTGATCGGCTTGCCCACATCCTGCGACTCCAGCTCGGCCAGTTCCTGAGCGTGCTCGCCCAGCAGCGTCGCCAGCTTTTCCAACGCAGCGGCACGCGCACCATGCGGCAGCTCGGACCAGCGCCCATCCTTGAAAGCCTCACGCGCCGCCGCGACGGCACGATTCACGTCCTCCAGCGAGCTTTCAGGAACCTGTGTAATCGCTTCGCCGGTGGCAGGGTTAATATCAGGAACCGTCTTGCCCGAACTACTATTGACGAGTTCACCATTGATGAGAAGTTTGTATTCGGCCATACTCATCGCCCCTTTCGGCAATCAGAAATAACGAAACTCGCAAGATTACTCACACTATCGCGCGCTATCCGTACCTCTCTTCTCAAAGAGCCACGAATCCAGCACTCACAAGTTCGACGTCAATCGCTATTTTATCACAGCGGCAAGGAGATTGTTAGAGAGAATATGAACACGAACAGGGCGAGCGCAAGGGATCGCCCCGACGGAATTGTCCCCTTCTCAGATGTGAATGGCTCCCGACTTGAATGTGGAAATACTAACGTACAACGCGCGCAGTCTCTTCCACCTGCATATTATACTGCGCCAGTTCTCGAAAAAACTGCCCGGTTGGAACGCATACTTCAGGGCCGTGACAGCCGCGACGGGTAATTGCGCCGCGTGCCAGCATGCGCCCGGCGATGGCGAGCGGCACGCCGGTATCGAGCGCGCCCGCGCTGAGACCCCAGCGCCGATAGGGCAGCACGACGATCTGCTTGGTGATCTCCAACTGCTGCCCGCCTGCTTCGCCTGTGACGATGACGCGCAGCACATCGCAATCCTGCGGCTCGACCGGCTCAGCAGGGGTCAGTTCAAGCAGCCTTGCCAGCACCTCTCGCGGCGAAACGTCGACCCCCTGCACGCGCACCGGCTCGTCGCTGCCGAAGCCGAGGTCAACGAGAAACTTGAGCTTCGCCAGAAAGTTGCCGGGGAAGGCGATTTTGAACGAGACGTGCCGGACGCCTTTGTCGCGGAAAGAGAGCGGGAAGGTCGCGCACTCGGAATGCAGCGAGTAGACGGCGCTGGCGCGACCAACCGGGGCGGGAAATTCCAGCTCTTCCTGACCCGAGAGCGGAGGCTGAGGCCACCATTCGCCATCCTGAAAGACCTGCGGCTCCTTCGTAAATTCGTCCAGAATCGTGCGAATGGAGTAGGGCGCGACCAGCGGGGCCGTCGAGAGCGTCGTATCGCTGCAGCCGAGCTGAACTTTGATGCTCTCAACGCGATCGAGCTTATCGACGGCGAGACGGGCGAGCAGGTTGGTAATGCCGGGAGTGCCACCCATGCCCATGATAGCGGTGATGCCAGCCGCCTCAGCCTCGTCACTCAAGGCCATCAGGGCGCGCGTCATGTGGAAAAGGCCGCCGAGATCGGCATAATGCACGCGCTCCTGAATGCAGGCTTCGAGCACAGGAATGTTGTAGGCGTAGTCGATGGCGCTCAACACGGCATCCGCACCCCTGACAAGGGCACGAAGCCGCTCGAAGTCGCGCACATCAACCTGCTGCGCTGTGAGCTTATCGCTGCTCTTGCCTCTCTCACGCAGAGCGGCGGCGAGTTCGTACGCGCGCTCAGCGTTGTAGTCGGCGATAGTCACACGCTCAACGTCGTTGTATTCGCTGAGGGCGCGCACGGTGACACGGCCCATCGCGCCCGCGCCGCCCAGCACTATGATATGCATAACGCACACTCCATCTTACAATCAGGCTATGCTACCGCCGCACCGTTCTGGCTCAAAACGGGCGCAACCGCGCTCACAACATGAGAGACAGGCACAGGAGCAGGAACAGAGACGGGAGATGCCAGCACCACCGCGTGCAACTCCTGCAAGGTGTCTTCCAGGCGATTGAGAATGGTGTCGATCTCGTCGCAGGTGATGACCAGCGGCGGCTCGACACGAATAACCCGCGAGTTATTCAGCGTGCCAGAAATGAGCACGCCACGCTTAAAGAGGCCGGAAGCCACAGCATAGCCGATCTCATCGTTGACGAAATGCTGGCCGATCAGCAAACCCTTGCCCGTGATGTTCGTGTAAATGTCTGGGTGATGAGCCGCAATGTCTCGCAAATGCGAGATGAAGTAATCGCCTTTCGCGGCAGCCTGTTCGACGATATTTTCCTCCAGCGTGACGTTGATGGCGGCAATGGCGGCGGCGCAAGCCAGTGGGTTGCCACCGGTTGTCGAAGTATGGATGAAAGGATTGCTGTTCAGGACGCTCCATATTCTGGATGTGGACATGAAGGCCCCGATAGGCATGACGCCGCCGCCGAGAGCTTTGGCTGAGGTCATAATATCGGGCACAACATTCCAGTGCTCGACGCCCCAGAGCCTGCCGGTACGTCCCATGCCGGTCTGCACCTCGTCGGCGATGAGCAACACCTCATATTCATCGCAAAGCTGGCGCAGGCGCGGCCAGAAATCGTCCGACGGCACAATTGCGCCCGCCTCGCCCTGCACCGGCTCCATCACGACGGCGGCAATATCGTTGCCAACCTCGCGGGCAATACGCAACTGCTGTTCTACGGCGTCGGCATCGCCGAACGGCACGTGATAGATGTTATTATGCAGAGGCAGCGCGGGTTTGCGAAAGGCAGCCTTGCCGGTGAGGGAAAGCGAGCCGGTGGTCTTGCCGTGGAAGCCGCGCACGGCGGCAATAAACCCGCTCTTGCCTGTGTAGAGTTTGGCAAGCTTCATCGCTCCCTCAACGGCCTCGGTGCCGCTGCCGACGAAGAAGCTGTATTGAATCTCTCCAGGTGTAATCTCGGCCAGCAGGTGAGCCAGCATGCCGCGCAAGGGATCAAGTAGTTCCTGTGTGGGCAGCGGACTTTTCGCCAGTTGCGCCTGCACGGCATCGACAACCTTTGGATGCGCCCAGCCAAGATTGAATAAGCCAAAACCACCCAGGCAGTCGATGTATTCGCGGCCCAGCACATCTCTGAAGGTCGCGCCGCGCCCCGTCCATTCGACTGCCGCGAAATCACCCGCCTCCGCCACAGCTTTGCGGTAATCGATAAAACCGCTGTTATAATACCGGGCAAAGTTGCTGACCGTTGCTTCGATCAGCCATTGCGCTTCATCTGCAGACAGTTGTGGTTTCTGTACGATATTCAGGTAACGTTTTGAGTCTTTGAGGGCTTTGCGTAAGCCATCGGTACTCATAAAAATCCTTTCTGAAAGGTGCGGACTTTAAGCCATGCATTCCCCAACGACCGGCCCGCCGACCGGTTTAACTCTCTAACTCGCCATACAGATCAGTAATATGGTGTGGTGGTAACACCATTCAATGGATGTGGGAATGCGAAAAGATCGTCCATACTACATATCCACAGAGATAACCGGGCAAAATTCAGAAAGCTTGCCACAGATTACAAAGATCTGCGGAAATAGTACGAGACTGTACGCCGAACATGGATGCAACAAGAAACGTGGATTGTTGACCTGGATAAGCCGGGACAGAGTGAGAAGAACGAACGCATCCAGGCTCAAGTTAACGAGAGAAAAAGGAGATCAAGGATAGCAGGTAGACAGATGGAAGCCACAAAATACGACGTATTTTGGTATGTACCCCTCATGTTTTCTGTGCGGTAATTCGGTTGTCTGCATAGGACACCAGTTTTCTTTGCTTTTTCCAGAAAGCTTCTGGAAACTCTCTTCCAATAAACAGTATAACCGACGATTGGCTGAAAGGCAAGCCCAGGTTGCCATATTGCCATATGCTATACTGTCATAAGCTGTAACATGAGCAGGTGAGCCATGCCATTTCTCGCAACGCCAAATTGTACGTTGTATTACGATGTTTTCGAGCCTGATGTCGCCGCAGCCGGTGAAGCAGAGACGGTTCTGCTAGCGCACGGTTTTGGTGGAACGGCAGAGAGCGATTTCGCCGGGCAGTTGCCGAAGTTGCGCCTCCGCTACAGAGTGGTCGCGCCGCATTTGCATGGCTATGGGAAATCTTCGCAGCGCAGCCGCTACCCGGTTTCCTATTATCGTGATGATGTGGTCGATTTGATCGCGCTGCTGGACGCTCTGCATATTGAGCGCGTGCTGGTGCTGGCCTTCAGCGATGGAGCCATTTCTGCTCTGCTGCTGGCCGCGCTGCACCCCCAGCGAGTGATGAAGCTGGCAGCAATGGGCGCGCAGCCTTCGATCAACGAGGAAAATGTGGCCGCGATTCGCCACTGGCTGTTGGAACGCCCGCTCTCTGAGGAATGGCAGGAGGAGCTGGCAAGGCTGCACGGCGAACCCTACTGGCGCGAACTGCCCCGTATGTACGTCGAGGCGCAGGTGGCGCTGGTAGGAGCCGGGGGCGTGCTGATTACCGACGAGGAGCTGGCCTCTATTCGCTGCCCCTCCCTCATCATGCATGGAATCCGTGATCGCATCGTCCCGGCAGACTATGCCCGCTACATCCAGCAACACATCCCCAACTCGCAACTCCTGCTCTTCGACGCCGGACACGCCGCCCACCTGCGCTGCGAAGAGGAATATACCGCAGCTGTAATGAGGTTTTTTGAGAGTTAAGTGTCGGAAAATACCTGCCGTGTCTGCACTCACTCTGTGATATCTGTGTTACGGATGAGCACGATTGTAAAAAATCTCCTTTGCCATCGTGCTACGTAGTGTGTCAAATTTTAACGTTGCGAGTCCCAATTTTTACCGTCACTGTAGTAAGGGAGTTGTATTGCTTATGACAACCGGAAAGGTTGCGATTGTGATCCCGGCGCTGAATGAGGAAGCTGCGCTACGCGCGTTGCTGGCAGAAATCCCCGGGGAGAGCGCGCAATGGATCATTGTGGTTGATAACGGGAGCACCGATCAGACGGCGCATGTGGCGCGCGCAGCCGGTGCTCTCGTTGTCACTGAGCCGGTACCGGGCTACGGACGCGCCTGCCTGAAGGGTTTTCAGACAGCCCGCGAACTGGGTGCGGAAATAGTTATCTTCATGGATGGTGATGGCAGCGATGATCCCGCCGACCTGCCGCTCATGCTGGCTCCCATAGAGGAGGGGCGGGCAGATATGGTGATCGGCTCGCGGGTGAGCATCCGTGCGGAGCGGGGAGCTATTCCGGCACAGGCGCGTTTTGGCAACTGGCTGGTCAGCAACATGATTCGCATCTTGTACGACGTGCGTCTTCACGATATCGGTTCGTTTCGTGTACTGCGCTGTGCTGCTTTAGAGCGACTACAGATGCGAGAGATGACATTCGGCTGGCCGGTTGAGATGCTCGTCAAGGCGGCACGAGCAAAATATCGCATCGTAGAGCTGCCCATTCATTACCGTCGCCGCAGCGCGGGCCGCTCGAAGGTGGCCGGTACCGTTGTTGGCAGCGCGAAGGCCGCTTATCACATGCTGCGCACAACACTGCGCTATGCAGATGTAAGGGGGATCCATGTCTGACACCGCACTCGTGATTATGGCCCGTTATCCAGAGGCAGGCAAAACCAAGACGCGCCTGGCACGGACTATCGGCAATGAGGAAGCGGCAGAACTCTATCACGCTTTTCTCACCGACCTCGCCCGTCGCTTTGCCGGAGCAACCTTTGATCTGCACTGGGCCTTTACGCCGCCGGATGTCGACTACCAGAGCTTTGTCGCCACGCTCGTACCCCCGCTGGCGCAGTTTATGGCCTGTTTCCCGCAACAGGGAGACGACCTCGGCGCACGCCTGTATCACGCGTTCAGGTCAACCGCGGCTCGCAGCTATCCGTATACCATCCTTATCGGCTCAGATTCGCCACACATTAGCCGCGAGGTTGTGGCCGGGGCGCGAGCGGCACTGGCAGAAGCCGATGTCGTGCTTGGGCCTGCCGAGGATGGTGGCTATTATCTGATCGCCATGCGCGAGCCGCACGATGTGTTCAGTGGCATTCCGATGAGCACAGATCAGGTTTTGCGGTTGACCGTTGAACTTGCGCGGCGCCAGAACCTTTCGGTTCGTCTGCTGGAGCCGCTCTTCGACGTCGACGAACTGCCTGATTTACAACGTTTAGCGCGGACGCTTGAGGAAGATGCCGCGCTTGCGCCCATGACTGCCGCGCGCCTTGCTATTAGAAGGAGCCTCTATGACCACTATAGCCGTCGCTAAGCTGCCCCGCTCAATCTATATCGAGCCGACGAGCCGCTGCAATGAATTTTGCCAGCAGTGCCCGCGCACGCTGCTCTCACGCGAGGATGATCGTGACCTGACATTCGAGAAATTTTGCTACATCGTCGACCAGTTTCCAGAGCTGGATCGCGTGGTGCTGCACGGTCTGGGAGAGCCGCTGCTGAATAAAGAGCTGCCGCAGATGGTGCGCTATCTCAAGCAGCGCGGTACCTACGTGCTGTTCAACTCCAACGGCATCGCCCTCACCCCGAAAAAGGGGCAGGCGCTGATCGACGCGGGCCTGGATGAATATCGACTGTCGATGGACGGCGCGACCCGCGAAACGTATGCGCGGGTGCGTGGCGTCGATGCCTTTGAGAAAATCTGGCGTAACGTGCGCGCCTTCATTACGATGCAGAAGGAACAGAATGCCAGCAAGCCAGCAGTTTCGCTCTGGTTTACCGCCATGCGCGAGAACCTGCACGAGCTACCGGGACTGATCGAACTGGCCGCAGAAAACGGCGTGCCCGAAGTCTACCTGCAGCGACTCGTCTATTTCGAGCATGGATTGGCCCACTCCAAACAGGCGCTGTTCCGCCGCTCTACGCCTGAAGAACTGGCAATTGTGCGGCGCGCCGACGAGATGTGCAAAGAGTATGGCATTCGCTTCAACGCCGCCGGGTCAGCGACCCCGCTTGAAAGCCTGGTACGCGACTTCGGCGAACGTCCCTGGTCGGGCTGTCGCCGCCCCTATACGCTGACATACATCACGTCAAGCGGCAACGTACTCTCCTGCTGCTTCGCGCCTTTCGGTCACCGCAGCGCGAAAGAATATTACGAGGAGCGCGTGCTCGGCAACATCTTCCAGGAGCCGATAGAAGCCATCTGGCACGGACCGCGCTACGAAGCCTTTCGCCGCGCCTTTGAAAGCGAGCATCCAGCCCGCCACTGCTCACAATGCGGGCTGAACTGGAGCTATTGACAAGAATGAGAAACAGCGTAGGCCGTAAAAAGTCCTGCTATGGGGAAAAGCGGAACAGAAATATGGTACCGGAAGTGGATAGCCGGTACCATATTTTTTCCTCACATGTTCATTTACACTACTGTGCGACGACCGGTGAAGAGGTTGACCAGAACAACGATTGCGGCAATAACGAGCAACCACCAGACCAGAGCGCCAGCCACATGGAAAAGCAGACCCAGCAGCCACAGCACCACGAGAATAACTACAACCGTCCACAGAATACCAGCTAACATACAAAACCATCCTTTCCTTTCATCAATTCAACATATTCCGTCTTCTCTCTAACCCTACCAGCATGGAGGCAGCGCTCCATATACAATCTCATACACGATTCATTCGTGTCACTAGTTTTAGCTTGACAACACCATTTGCCACAGAGAAAATGAGATCACACGAGTTTTAAACACATTCTAAGGAAAAGGATAATGACACGCATTCGAGACTTTGGGGTAACGCCAGGCTATTTGCAGCCCGGGCCGCTCAATACCATTACCGATGTTTCCGGTGTGCGCGTTGGACATGTTACAATCAACCGCGCTGTGAACGGTATTCCCTGGCGCACTGGCGTCACCGCTATCTGGCCGCACCAGGGCAATCCCCTGTTAGAACCCGTCTATGCGGCAGTATTCGCCTTGAATGGATTGGGCGAGATGACAGGGCGCACACTTGTTGATGAGTGGGGACTGCTCGGCTTTCCCATGCTCCTCACAGGCACTAACTCTGTGGGCATCGTCTACCACTGGGCGCTGCAATATCTGTTTGAGCACTACGCCCGCGAGGCTAATATGACCTCGCTCATCACTATGGTGGCCGAATGTGACGACAGCTATCTCGATGGCTCGCAAGGGCTGGCAATCGGGCGGGAAGAGGTCTATAGCGCATTGGACAGCGCGGTCGGCGGACCGGTAGCCGAAGGCTGTGTGGGCGGCGGTACAGGCATGCAGCTTTTTGACTTCAAAGGCGGCATCGGCACCTCCTCACGGCTGGTGCCAATCGGCGACACAATCTACACAGTCGGTGCGCTGCTTATGACCAACTTCGGCACTCGCCACGAACTGCGCGTTGACGGCATACCGGTGGGAAGAATCCTCAGCGAGACAGAAAAGCAGCAAAGTGAGTCACGTGGACAGGGCGGCGATAACCAGAAAGCGCACGAGGGAAGTTGCATTGTGGTGCTTGCTACGGATGCCCCACTCAACCCCAGACAATGCGAGCGCATGGCAAAGAGGGCCGCGCTGGGACTGGCTCGTACCGGCTCAACCGCCAGAGACATGAGCGGTGAAATCATCGTCTCCTTCGCCACCGGCAACATTATCCCGGCCAATGCCGGGCCAGTCATCGGCGTGCGCACGCTGGTCGAAGGTCCATCCGACGCCGGAAATTCTTCCCTCAACGGCCTGTTCACAGCAGCCATTGAGGCGACAGAAGAGTCAGTCTATAACGCGCTGGTAACGGCAGAAACCACAACAGGCGTTAACGGCCACACCCTGGAAGCTATTGCCCACGACCGCTTGCGCGCCATTCTCCAACGGTAGTTGACACCTGAAGATATCTCCCGCCCCATCAACAAAGCCTTTGGGGCGAGGGATATTCCCTTAAGCTACTCCATAACTCCCATTCACAGGTCAAATCTCCACCATACAGGGTTTATTTTTGAGAAAGCACTCGCGGCACAGCATGAGGACTGGTTAAGATGCAGGATGCATAGTAGCCTATTTGCGCTATCGTCAGCTTGTATAGCTAGCCAGCGCTGAAAATCTGGGCTAGAGTGTTTCATAGAAGCTCAGCTTTGTATTTTGTAACTGTAAGAGGTTGTATATGTTTCCTGAACCAGAGCGAGAAGACCTTCCCCTGCTTTCCCTGTATCCAGTCACGGACAGCCTGCCTGCGCCTTCAATGCCCTCTGTAACAGAGAGCCTGCGCACGCCTTCCTCGCTGACGACCGTCAAGCTGCCCACGATTATCCCTGCCGAGAAGAAGAGAGCGCGCCGGGAGCGAAGCGAGGAATCCGTAGCGCCGCAGCATCGCAGGAAAATTATCTTTCCCGGCGTCCTGCTGGGCGGCGTGCTTGTTATTGCCCTTGTCACCCTGCTGGCTTCTCCACTCAGTAGCGGGCAGGAAGGAGAGGCGCAGAGTCTGGGACAGTCGGTCGTCAACTGGATTACCAACGGGCAGGTCGATCACTACCTGACGACTTCGCAGCAGATTGATCCCCCGACAGCAACGCCTGCGTTGTTAACGGGCGAGGGCTACTGCGGGGGCACCGATCTCTGGGGCACATGCGCGACAGCAGTGACCGCCAGCGGCGTGATGGGAACGGGGCAGATGCAGCGCCCCATCATCGGCTCGGTGATTACGCAGGCCTTTGCTCACCCCGAATACCAGACCTGGTGCGGCTGCTGGCGTCCGCACACGGGCATCGACCTCGCGGCCCCCTACGGCACCCCCATCATGGCGGCGGATAGCGGCCAGGTGATCTGGACGGGCTGGGACTGGTCGGGCCTCGGCTGGGCCGTGAAGATCAACCACGGCCACTACATCGCTACCATCTACGGCCACCTGTCCCGCTTTATCGTCACTGTGGGGCAGAACGTGACAAAGGGTCAGGTCATCGGCTACGAAGGCAGCACAGGCGCATCAACCGGCCCGCACCTGCACTTCATGGTCATGGTTAACAACATCTGGGTCAACCCGATTCTCTACGTCCAGCTACCCTGACAGAACAGGCAAAACAAAAAGGCTGGCTTTTAACAAGCCAGCCTTCACTGTGTAAACAAACCTACTAAGCCTGTGCGGCGTTGTTCGCGTTCTTCGGACGGCGGCGGCTGATAGAACCACCCTTGCGACCGGCAGCCTGAGCCTCTTCGCTCGTCCACTTGTGGGCAGTCCCCAGAGCATGGGCAGCCTTCCCACCTTTGCTAGCAATCTCGCGCTTCTTCTCAGGACTCATTGATGCAAAACCACGGCCACGACCCTTTTGTACCTGCATTGTTGTTCTCCTTCTGAAAAACTTTCATAGGTTCCTTTGAGCAAATACCATTTTCCACTCAGAAGAAAACCCGCTGTCATCTGACCTGTCCACCCTCCCTCTTAAGAGTGGCTCATGTGTTACATCTAAAGCATAACAGGAGAGCTACAGCCAGACAAGTCAACAATAAAAACTTTCAGCGTTCTCTAAGGTAGACTCAGCATTTTCTAAGGAAATGCTGAGGTTATGGTATACACCGGCTCATGGGTGGTGAAAACGCATGAGAAGCGGCTCCCTCATTTGAGGGTGTCCGTATGCATCCGCT
>Ga0209061_1001340_pt1 | contig 42269 bp, 60 predicted proteins | sample Coa_R1_10_FD_187157 | JGI IMG/M metagenome (GOLD analysis project Ga0209061, IMG submission 187157) | Surface soil microbial communities from Centralia Pennsylvania, which are recovering from an underground coalmine fire - Coalmine... | ecosystem: Environmental > Terrestrial > Soil >... | reverse complement strand
TATTCATCTATTTAACTTCCACTAATTTTTTAGGAATCCAATCAATTGTTTTGTAACGATAAACCGCATATTTATTTTGACATCCTTCAATTTCAGTCACATCAACCCATTGACCTTTTTTATAAACATAATCATTTATTTTTGAATCATAATCTTCTAACAAAATTGCTCTCATTTTTATCCTCCTGCTCAGTCGTCATATTCTTCATCATCCGAATTCAAAACAGAAATATTAATTTCCAAAGAGGAATTACACTCATAACAATCAAAATACTCCGATTCACTTAGTTCATAATCGTGTAAATTTGCTCCGCATCTTGGACAATAATTAATGGTTCCTGCTTTCCATCTTTCCTTTGTTGTAATTGGCTGTAAGACAAAGTTTGTGTAGGTATCCATTGGCTTTGATAAAAGGAATTGAGCCGCTTTAATTGCTTGGTTATACGTAACATCACCAGTTACACCTTTAAGGGTTAACCCATGATTATTTTCTTTTGTTTGAGCAATGATACGATACATCATTTTTTGTTCTGTTTTAGTCATTCTCACATTCTCCTTTTGGGCCGTTTGAAGCGACTAATTAGCGCTTTAAGACAAAAAATTAGACCATTCGTTTCTACTGAAACTTTACCACCCAATATTAAAAATACAATCCAGAAAATCGAAAAAAAATAGAAAAATCCATAAACAAGAATTTTATTATAATCCAAAGTTTTTCACTTCCTTAACTGCACAATACTCTTCAATTACGTCAACATTTCTCGTATTGTATAAAAATCAACTTTCTAAGTCCTCTGATTGAGGGCTTTTTTTGTTACTTCGCAATATTCTTCAAATGAAATTTCTCTAGTTCTTACATGATTAACTTCTTTTAAAATCTCTTTCACTGCGTCTACATAGCCTTTATTTAATAATTCTTCACAAATAATCAATACAGTTTTTAAGTCCTTCATTTCATTTTCTCCCTTAGCCATATAATTCAAATACGTCTTTTCATCGTAGGATGCATCAACTATCTCCAAGAGCTTACACGAATTTTACGTCCTTTTATAAATTCAAATGCTTCTTGAAGTGTGAAAAACGATTGTCCTAACAGCCCTTTATCAGTTTGGATATGCCATTTTTTATCTTCCAATGAATAAATTGGTGTCATTTTTACCCCTCCTTTTTTTCGTCACAATATTCTTCAATCCCGCACCTTATTTTTATTACCGTTTATATAATCCACATGGACAAGAGCATATCTCTGCCCACACATTTCAATGCTTGTCGGCACGCCGTTTTTAGCTTTCAGTACTTTAACAACAGGCCTGAATGACTCGCCTTTTTCACGGGGTTTTGGTTTTCTCATTGGTGGTTACCTCCCTACCGCGGACTTATACCGATTTTCCTTCACACAATACTCCGGCAGATTAGCCCGGACAAGTGCCTCCGCAAATGGTGGTGGCACTGCATTACCGCATCTGGCAATTTGCTCGCTTTTGGGATAAACCTTTCCTGTGTAATCCCGATCTATGATGTAGTTTGACGGGAATCCCTGGGCCGCGAATAATTCATGTGGCTGCAGCATCCTCATGCCGATGTCAACGATTTTGTAATTTTGTCCGTGCACTGTTACTAAACCAAAACGATCTTTAGTGGTTACGGTGTGCAAGGGTTCTGTTAGCCTTTTTCCAACATCGGCCCCATAATATTTTGTTAAAAATGCAGATACTAGATTAGCTTTATTAACTGCCGTTACTGCCCATAATGGCTCTTCAAGTTTTTGTCCAATGGATGCGCTAAAATTCTGCATGATATAGGCAGATACCAAAGCAAATCGATTTCCCCCAGCAGTAATAGTGTGAAGTGGTTCATCCAGCTGCAAGCCCCTGACCTCATGCTTTGAAGTTTCAGTGTAATAGCTTGATAGAAATGATGCCGCCAATGGTTTAATTGGTGCAATAAACGGCTTATCTGTATCTATCACAAACTTCTGAATCCCTCGAGCAATTCGACGCATAGTGTTCTCGCTCAATGGCTTTTTACGTTCGAATATTGATGGTGTACCAATATCCCAATCTATGATTTCACTTGCCGGCCGCCAAGTTTCTAACCGGCCTTCTTTAACTTCAAGGCTATTTGGATCACCGTGAGTCGGCTTTGGCCACACTATCGGTCGGCCATCACACCGAGCAATCATGAAGAATCTCTTTCGAATTGTTGGGGCGCCGTAATCACAGGCCCGTAATTCTTTAAACTGCACTTCATAGCCCAATGCCTCGAGGGCTTTTACAAATGATTGAAAGGTTCTACCCTTCATGTTTTCATCTGGATAACCTTCTTTGGTCAACGGCCCCCAAGTTTTAAATTCCTCTACGTTTTCCAACATGATGACACGAGGCTTAACTGCTATCGCCCATTTCACTGCGATCCAAGCAAGGCCACGTATTTTTTTATCAACCGGCTTTCCGCCCTTAGCCTTACTAAAATGTTTACAGTCTGGGGAGAACCAGGCTAAGCCCACTTTTCTCCCCTTGACCACCTCCTTTGGATCAACATCCCACACACTTTCACAATAATGTTCTGTATCCGGGTGATTAGCCTTGTGCATAGCGATAGCAGCCGGATCATGATTAATGGCTATATCAACGCTCAAACCTGTGGCCATTTCAATGCCAGTGCTCGCTCCGCCACCGCCCGCAAAGTTATCCACTATGATTTCTCTAAATAAATCAAGCTGCTTCATTGCTCCCTCCTTATTTATCCTTTTATTTTCGGAATCTCGGTTCCACCTAATTTCTTGCAATCAAAACCATGATGAGAAGAACATTTTTTATAAAGAGAACAGCGTGTCCAACAAGTCATCACTTGATCTTCTTTAATTACCCATTCCGGCCGATCATCGGCAATAATGACATTCTGCAAGAAATCACCTCTATTTCATTTCAATAAACCCCTTTTTCTTGTCGTATTTTAGTAAAGTGATAGAGATTAAGTATTTTCGTTCAAACAGTTTTCGTTTAATGGCAAATTCCTTTGTAATCGCCCCTTTTATATCAATAACTTGAATGGTTCCATCTAAGTTATGAACCTCAAAATCTGCCTTGTACGAAATTTCCCGAAACGTTTTTCCGTTCTTTTTGAAACCTTCTTGAAGAATATATTTAGGCTGCAATTTAAAGTCCTTAATTTGATTCGCTTGTTTCAGCCATTTAAGCTGCTGATAATAAATCGATTCTGCTATGGAATCAAAAGAAATCCCATCAACTACCGTTTTTTTATTCCTATACTTGCTTTTTGGCATTGATTCTACTCCTGACCAATTTAGTCAAATTGTCTACTATGGCAATAATCGCTTGTAATTGTTTCTTTTTGATCTTCTTTTTCTGCCGCTTTTTCATCAATAACCCGACTCCTGCCGATCATGATTCTTTTCATTTTTTACTAGATAGGCAGTTTCGATTTCATCCCAACTCATCCCTAACATTTCTCCAAGCCCCATATAAGCCGACCACGCATAAGAATATGTTTTGGAGGTGAATTGTATCTGCAAAAGAATAAACGCGTTATACAGTCCGATAAATTGCTCTGTGAGCGTGTCTTTTTTTATCGGCTTAATGCTCAATTCCTCGATGCTATTTTCCAAACCAAGCGATAATAAGAAATGAACACCATCCACATATTCCTCAAGAATTATTTCCTTTTTGCTTGCTGGTTTGTTACTCCAAAATTTAAAGCAGCGTGTTTCGTTCGCCAGCTCACCCAGTTCCACAAGCAAAGCTAATACCTTTTCGCTGTGACGGTTTTCTTTCCTAGGGTGTTCATTTTCAATATGTGCATCCAATTCACTTTGAAGCATGAATAATTTCGCTAGATTCAATTTCAATTCCCCATTTCGTCTAATTCTTCAACAACCAAAGCCATAATTGGCTCTTTTTTGCCCTTGTGTTTCATAACATGATTTTTTAAATAGGATGGAGAACAGATTTTGTAAATGGTATTAATCTTTACTCCAAGTTTTTCGGCGCATTCTCTCGCTGTGCCATGTGTTAAAATTTGTTCACCCCAATAGACTGCATAGTATTTTTCTTTTCGATGCATTAAAACCACCTGTTATTTTCGTTTTCTGAATCGATCCTTCTGAATGTTAATAAAACCATTTCACTCTTTAATTCGTCATAACTGCATTCCATGATGGGCTTTCCTTGATGGTGTGTGACTCCTGCTGCTAACAGTTCTTTTAAAACCATTTCTTTTTTCATTTGTAATTTTAAATTCGCAGCTTTATAGAGAATCCCCATTTTAGCCCCTGCCTTTATATAATTTTTTGTTTAACTGGTCCGAATAACATGTAACGCATAACCCTTCAACCGCAAAACCATTTGGCTTATCACAATCAGGACACTTAGGAGAAGGTGCTTGCCAATACTTTAAGCATTGTGGGCACTCGATGATAACCGTATCTTTTTTCAGCCGGATGACATACCCGTTGGAACGGCACCTTGGGCAAGTATGCACACTCATACTTTTACCATCCTCTTTCAATTTTGCATTTTCTTTAATTAATCTAAGGTTTTCCTCGTACACTTCCAAACTTGTTTTGTTTTTTAATTCCAGGTAACGCTTGCGCCATCTCGTGATTTCCTCTTGCAAGCGATTAATGATGATATCTCTTTCAGCAATTGATTCCGAAAGGGTAGCGTATTTCTGCCGTTCCTGTTCCCCGACCTTTAAAAGCTCTTCAATGGTCTCAAATATGGAAAGAAACTTTACATCCTTACCTAAAAACTTGTTTACCCGTACAAATAAAATTGGATTTTGTAATTCAGCCATTTGTTATTTCCCCCCATCTAACGCCTTTAACATGGCATCAATCTCACGTTTTTTTTCTTCGAAATCCATATCATTTTCTTTTGTTTCTAGGTTTACATTTGTATTCTCTTTAAACCATTCAGGTATTACCTCTTGGCGAGTTGGTTTTCCTTTATACGCTTTGACATTTTTTCTTTCAAATTCCTTATCCAAAGCTTGTACATCTGCCAAACTATGAACATTTTGATTTGCCCAATTTTTAAGGATTCCCTCTGCATATTTCCATTTCTTTTGTTGTGCCAACGCTCGTTTCATAGCTTCAATTACCAAATCTTCATTAAAATCATTCACCCACATCGAAATGGATTGACTAATGAACGGATTTAAAAGACCAAAATTTTGCTGGTAAAAATCATAAGCAGACATCCAGCTTATTTCTTGTTGTTGTTCTTCTTCTTTTTCTTCTTCTTTTTCTTCTTCTTGTTCTTTTTCTTGTCCACCTATCGTGGACGACTCGTGGTACGTATCGTATACGACTCGTGAAAACTCCTTCACGACTTCTTTGTTAGGAATATGATTCATGATTTCCCACAGCAGCGTCTTATCTTTTACATCATCTAATTCCTTTTTGATACAATCCAAAACAGGCTTTCCAGCTTTGTTAAGGTTGTACTTACCCCAGTTAATAACGGCTAATTCTCTTGTTTGCGGATTGTACTTGACAACCTTGTGATGATTAATAAACCGATCTAGAAGACTATTGACAGATTCTATTGAATAACCCAAATCGAAAGCCATTTGCTTTTTGGTAATCTGATATACTCCTATTTGGGTAGTGTTTGGGTTGGTCAAAAGGTAAAGATAAAAGTATTTGTCCTCCGGTGTCATTTCTTCTAAAACTTTTGCATCTTGCCAAAAAGTTGAGTGTACTTGCCTAAATTTAGCCATCTTTTCACTTCCCCAGGTATAAAACTTATACATTTTGATATAGTATTAACAGATTGAATTTTGTTAGGGCCTAATGTTGCAGCATTAGGCTTTCTTTTTCACGGTGACTTCAAAGCCATTGGAGAGAAAATGTTGTATCAATCCCAGCGATTCTTCCCAAGACTTGCACCAGATTTTAAAAGCATCGAACTCGTTCTTTATTTTTAGTAAATAATGTTGGTTGCTTTTAACCGGTTCACTTGGCTCTATTTTCTTTTCCATAACAGGTATATCAAGTTTCTGACCTCTTTTTTCTCTTCAAGCAATCCGTAATTCTTCTTTAAAGCGATGACGCAAATACTTATTCCATCGAAACTGACATCCTGCCGCCGATCTATCTAGCTTTTCTCCGGCATCTTCAAACGCCTCAAGCTGTGTCTTTCCATGCCTTACATAATCCAAAATGATGTTGACCAATTCCATATCCTCCTGTTTTGTCCAAGCATCCACCCTAATTTTCATTACTTTGCAACTCCTTTTTAGCATTCCAATCACCGTATAAAACTCCAAAACTGAATGTGATCAACGGATAGATGAGTATGAAACCGATAAATCCGATTGACATTAGGCTGTCACTCCTTCATAAAGTTTCAATAAGAACTCCCTTCCAAGCTGTGTGAATCTCCTGTGATAAACTACCTTACCGTTGTCTAGCACTTCTTGTTTGATATCCACATAACCTTTGTCTGCATATTTGCTGTATAAAACCCATGTACCGTTTTGATAATATTGGATTCTCTTTCTCTCTAAATCTTTGTTAAGTTGCTGTGCTGACTTGAAGCCTAGTTCTTTCGCAATCTCTGTGGCTGTATAGGTTTTGTTGACATGCATTAATATATGGTTTGTTTTTTCCACTTCCATCCGTTTTTGTCTTTCCTCTTTCAATGCAGTTAGAAGGCCGATCATGTAGTCTGGATCTTTTATAGTTCTTTCTAGTACATCGTCCGTCATATAGGCACCATGTTTCCGAATGGAAGGAATAACTTCGACGGCTAACCATTTTTGAAAATTAATAGCTGTTTTTGTTTCACCTTTGAATGCTAAAAGGTAAACAATACTTTCAGGGATTAAATCGCCTTTCCCCACCTGCTGGGGAAAACCGATTTCTGCCAAATAACCATTTACTCTATCCCATCTGACATACGTCTTTCCATTTTTAACTTGGGTAAAGCCTAAACTTCTCGCTGTCACATCTGCTTCAAAGACAACTTCATTGTTTTCTAACTTTACAGCGACTTCGAATAATTCATTTTTAAAAACCTGTAAGTCGTTCATTTCGATCGCTCCTCTCCTATGCTTATTTTTTATTTTTATTCGAATTTTCCGTCATCAAATTTCGCTAATAGGTCGAAAAAAGGCAGGCGTATCAGCCTCAATTCTCGAAGTACGACTATTTATTGATTGCTTTTTTAGCTACTTCCAATAGCTTTTCAAAATCAATTCGATTTAATTGAATAACTCTCATACCGTGCTCTATCTGTGTTTTGTATATCATTTCGATTTCTTTTAAATCCTTTTCAGATAACATTTTCTCAACTCCTTTCCCTCACCCTTTACTTCAATCTCGCCGCTCACACAAAGCAAATCCCTTCTCGATGCGTTTTACTATGTAGTTCGGATAATGCTTCATATATTCCGCAAGCAATTGTTTGAAATGCTCCCGATCCCGGGCTTCCTCGAACATTTTTGGCGGCAGGAAGACCCGGTAAGGTGCATTATTTTTTATCAGTGTCAATTTTTACGCTCCTTGTTTTAAGGCATTTCCCAATACTTCAATGGCCTTGCTGGCATCAGTAGATGTATACCATTCCATATCTTTTTTCATGTGTTTCTGGAGGGTTTTATAGGCTTCATCCTTCGAAATGCCTTTAGCATCTGCCACATCTTTCAAAAGCTTATTGATTAGATTCAATTGTTTTTCGGTTGCTGCTTTCGCTTTAGGAGGATTAACATTCCCGGTTGCGTTCCGTTCATCTGTACTGTGGTCTGCTTCTGGATCATCACCAGTTGGGATTAAAAAGGTTTTCATCAAAAAATACTTGGTTGCACCTGTATATGCTTTATAGAGGCCCTTATCACCTTTATCCTGGCCTTCTCCCCAAAAAGTTGATTTTAATGTTTCTCCTGTTTCGATATCCGCTAAGGTAAATTCCATCTTCACTTTGGTGAATTCTCCATCACGTTCTTGCTCCAACACGGTAGAGAAAAATGCTAAACCTGATTCAAATAAAATAGGACGAATGGATTCTGTTAAATCGCTTTCCGTTGCATAGTTGTATTTATGAAAGGAGTTATAACCGTTCTTCGGGACTCTGTTGACCAGCGACATGACTTTGCCGATTTTGGTAAAAATGCTTTTTAATTCAGTCATTGTAAACCTCCTCTACACAGTCAATTTCGCCTTGTTCCACCATCATGTAATAGGTAAGAGCATCAATAGGCTGGAAACCCTGAGAAACGCTTATATGCGGTTTACCGCCGATAAGGTAAATGGTCATCGGATCCTCACACTCCGTCCTTGTTTAAGAGAGCAGCCTTCTATCACGAACCCGTCTTTCAACGCCGCAAGAATCGCTTTTTTGTCAACTTTAGCTGGCTGAGGGATCAAGTAATCTTCTGGTATTAAACTTTCGTCTAACACATCAACAGAAGGTGGATTGTTTTGAAAATAGATGGATATAGTAGGCCGTTTTACTTTTTCAATTCCGGCCACTTCCATTTGGTTTTGTAAATATGACTTGATGTTCGCTATTTTATTTTCAAGTGACATCCTGCGAGCTTTAAGCCGATCTTCTTCTTCCTTAATTGCTTTCGCATCCGCTTCTAAGCTTCTGATTAATTTCGCGATGTTTTCGGCCTTATCTTCAATCGCTTCTTCAATAGCCGATAATGTATCTTGAAATATCGATTCATCCAAACTGTCCGCCATATCCAATAATTCAGCGTAACGAGGAGCCAGTTCGTAAAGCTTCATGCCATTGCCTCCTCATCTTCTAATTCAGACAACTTTTTCAAATAAAGCTGTTTCCGGTAACTTTTCAATTGCGGGAATTCCTTTAATTGATCTTCTCTAATAAGAGCGAAAACCCGAAATCCGTGATGTGAAACAAAAATTTCATATGGATATTGTGCAGTGCCACGCTCCTCTACTTGCAATTCCGGCTCATTTGCCAGTCTTTCAGCACTGACTTGAAATTCCTTACCGTGAAGATTGAACCCGTAAATCCCATCTTCATGCTCCAATTCTTCAATTAGATCAATAATTTGTTTCATTTTTTTAATGTTCATCTTTGTACCTCCTAAATGATTTGATAAATTTCGACGCATTAGGTACAATAGAAGTACCTTGATTTGTATTAGACGTTGATTCTTACCCTGCAATGCTAATGCAGGGTTTTTTTATTCTCCTGCAGTGCGAATGATAGAAATGTCTGAAATAAAATCACGGCAACAAGCTGATTTTTCGTGTATTTTGTATGTCATGTTTTCAATATCAAATTCGTAATATTCTTCACCTTCATTAATGAATTCACCGCAGCCGGCGCATTCGCCGTAAATTTCAGGTGATCTCTCTCTATCCCTCCAATAGGAGTCGAGAACCATTGGATTTTCGATCATCATTTTTCTTCACCTCCTTCAAGAATTTGGTTGATCTTTGATCCAGTCCAGCAGGAATTTCTCGCATTCAGCTGCTGGGAAAATCCATTTTCCGCCCACTTTGTATTTTGGAAAACTTTCATCATAAAAGAATTTTTCTTTGATGTTGTTTTCACTCATTTTGGTTTGTTTACAAAGTTCTTTCATATCCCAGAAGGTATATCTTTGTTCAATTTGATGAAGTTTTTTCTTAAGTTCTTCTAGAAAAAGACGTTCAATTTCTTTTTCATCTATTTGAACGTTCAACATTATTTTTTCTCCTTTCTTGAATAATCGTTGTTCGAAAAGTGAACATTAAGATTATAAAAAAAGTTCGTCAACTGATGAGTTAAGAATTTCTGACAGCCTACGAGCTACCTTCAAAGATGGAGTATATTTACCTGACTCAAGGTTGGTTAAGTAAGCTCTTGATATATATGCTTTTTTGGCAAGTTGTTCTTGTGTTAAACCTAAATTTTTACGATGTTTAATAAGCTTTTCTCTTGGTGTGATCACTCTTTATTTCACCCCCTTTTCGTTCGTTTTGTGAACCTTATGACTTTATTATATTCGCCTATGTTCGTTTAGTCAACATAAAATTACCAAAAAACGAACTGTTTTTTTTTCGAACATTTTTTTATAAAATAAACATAGAAAGGGGTGATATTCTTTATGATAAGATTTTCAGAACGATTAAAAAAATTACGAGAAAATAAAGGATTATCACAAGAAGCCTTGGCTGATGAATTAAAGATCCCGCGCTCCACTATTACCAATTATGAAAATAGTGGTGATCGCTTACCACGTCAAAAACGGTTAAATGAAATTGCTGATTTTTTTGGAGTAAGTGTAGATTATTTAATTGGCCGCGCTGAAACAACAGAACTAAGTGCAGCGGAAAAGTCTTTTTTAAAAGATATTGATGAGTTAAGTATTGAGGAATTAAAAGAGAAACACATATTGAAGATAGATGGGAGATTAGCAACCAAAGAAGAGATTGAAGCAATAATCGCTTTTACCCGCTCTCTAAGAAGTCTGAAATAATTTTCTGTTTCGCGGGTTATAACGAAAAGGACGATTACACCACTAGTTCCATACTAACAAAGAGTCCAAATAAAGTTATGTACTTCAACGATTTCCTCGTCATCACTTATTTAAACATCTGCAATTTGTTTTCGAATAACCATTTTTGCAGACGAAATAACACTTAATTTTGGTTTTGTCTTTTTGCTCATATTCTTTATCGTTTATCATAATCACATCTTGATTGATTAACTTACTCATAAATTCCATTAAATCAATAGAATCTTTCATCGCGAGACAACTCCTTTATAAAAAATAAGGCAAGGTAAAGGTGGTAGCGTTTCTTTGTATGAAGTCGGTAAATGTCTCTTATCCGACAAGCTACTACAAGCAAAGATGACACAACAAGAACTTGCAGATCGACTTGGGGTAACCAGACAACAAATCAATAGTTACGCTAGGGATAGACGCATTATGACAGTTCCAATAGCGAAGAATATTGCGTCTATTCTAAATTGTGATATTGAAGATTTGTACACCTGGATACCAGTAAGAGCTCGGACTAAGAGACGATAGAAGAGTAGATGGTTTTATCTACTCGCCGACTTTTGTAAGTCAGTAGACTTACTTTTTAATAAAGATGTTAAAAAAATTTAAATAAATCTTAATGTATTTTTAATTATACTAACAAAAAAACATTTATTAAACACATATTTCCACATTTTTTGGGGTTAAATTTTCCCAAATAAGTCGACTAATGTCGAATTGTGGAATTTATTTAGATGTTTAGTCAAACGTTCTAAGATGTAAGTATATTTTACCACATAACCAAACGAATGTTCTATAATTTAATTAAAAATTAATGAGTAAATTTTCAGGGGGTAGACATGTTATACAGAAAAGTTTCATTAAAGAAAGGAACAGTGTGGGAAGTATCTGAAGAACTGCCAAAAGACCCGGTAACGGGAAAAAGAAAAAGAATTACCGCTCGTGGTAAAACAAAACCAGAGGCAAAGGCAAATCTTGAAAGAAAACTAAAAGATATCCTTGAATACGGTCTTACCACGGATCCAGAGCAAAGTTCAATTACATTTGAACAACTTGCAAAAGAATGGTTAAAAACTCATAAAAAAAATATGAAACATAGTGCGCAGCGTTCCCGTGAATACCATGTTAAACGTTTTGGAAAATACATTGCAAAAATTGAAGTTCGTAAAATCACTAAAAAGATGTATCAAAACGTTATCGATCAAATGGAATATGACGGTTATTCATTAAACACCATTTATAACGCGCATGCAGTAGCGAAGAATATATTTAGGCAGGCTATTGCATGGGATATCATTAAAAGCTCGCCAGCTGATTTTGCTGTTTTACCTAAAGAAAGCTTCACAATTGAACAACTAGAAAAAGATGAAATTGCTGAAAATTATCTGGAAAAAGAGGAATTGAAAATATTCCTATCTACGGTTGATGAAAAAGGTTTACCAAATGACGATACGATATTCACTCTCCTCGCTTTTACTGGTATGCGAGTTGGAGAGCTTTTGGCCTTAAAATGGTCTGATATAAATTATGATTCCAAAGAAATCAGTATTACAAAAACGATTTTCAACATAGATGGTAAAAAGGATGAATATAAGCTTCTAACTCCTAAAACCAAAACTTCTATTCGAAAAATTTCATTCGACGAGGAAATTGAAGTGCTGCTAAAAAAACATAAACAGTGGCAGAACGAACAAAAGATGAAAGTCAGGAAAATCTGGCATGAAGGTGATTTTATTATCACTAGAGATGATGGTTATCCAATGAGTCCCCGCTTTGTTCATTACCGAATGAAGCGATTAGAAAACTTTTTAAAAGAGAAAGGCGTTCAAAAAAAATTACACCCGCATATTCTGCGCCATACTCACACCGCCATGCTAACGGAAGTTGGGGCAGATCTACGGGCGATCATGCAACGCCTCGGTCATACCGATGCAAAAACCACATTATCAGTATATACCCACGTTACAGAAAAAATGAAGTCAGATACCGCAGATAAACTTGGACAAGTATTCGGTGATTTAATCAATAGATAAGCCCACCTTATGGCGGGCTTTTTTTAATTCACTTACAAATGGCGGGTTTTTGGCGGGTTATTTTTTAACTAAACGTTTAAATCCTTGATATAAAAAGGGATTTTGATGCTTTTTCCGGTATAAATTCCATAATGGATAGACTATTTTTTAGAATCAAACAAGTTTAAAAACATTGATATATCAACATTTTTTATAAACTGTTAAATCAAACACAATCATATTTCCTTAAAATTCGGGCGGGTTTTTGGCGGGTTTTCTACCTGCCCAATTTTATCTCTTCAAATGTTATAACTTCATGCCGGATACCTTTAAGCCATTCCTCCAATTTCTTTTTCCTCGATGGTGTTTTGGTGAAGAAATAAAGTATCGGGGTTTCCTCCTTATAAGCTGGCAGCACTTCCCTGTAAGCATCAATTTTTTTCTTGTTATCGATCATTTTCCGTTCGTTATCTACCTCGATTAAATGCAAGTAGCCATTTCGCTTAAATGCAGCGTCACAGATGACTTTCTTTTTATTAGAGAGTGATAACCCCTGAAACATAATTCCGAAGTTATTCTGTGGCTTTTCGTTTACTATAAGCGCGTATTCGTTTTTCCAGTTTTGTGGACATTGAAAATAAATGTATACTTCATTTCTCAATAATGAATGATAGGTGTGTTGATTTACTGTAACTTCCCCCTTATCAGATGCAATCATATCTCGGCCTTTTTTATTTAATGTTAGAACTTTTTCTTTTTGATAATAAGTCTCATTGATAAAAGGGCGTAAATGAGTTGTTATTATACGGCAAGCGTTACGATAACTTTTTAATTCATGGATTTCTAACAAATGCTTAATTTTCACGATTCCCAGGCGGTCGATGGTCTGCAAAATGCTTTCCACCCTTTCCTGTGTTGAGAATAACATCTTTCTTCTCCTCCATCATGCTGAATATCATTTTGTCATTAATAAAAGGCACTTGGACAGTTCTTTTTTTCTCCACAAGATAAATGGCACGGCCAGGGATAGACGGAAGTTCATCAGCTCCAATCTCATCCAACAAGACCCGGCTGGCAACTTGCGAGGCGCAAACAAATGATATGCGGGAAATAATATTCATTTTCACTTGCATTGGTACGGCTTCTTTTGTTGGATATTGGGTTGCATAAATTAACCTGTACCCAAGGCCGCCGCCGATCCGCGCAATTTCTGATAGCGCTGCTTGGCAAAACTCCGCATATTTTTTTGCATCTTTACTTTTTATGATAGCTGGGGAAAGTTCGGCGCCTTCATCAACAAAGATAAAGGTTCTTTTTTTGATCGGAGTGTCGATGATATTAGAAAAACCTTTTTCTCTAAAATAAAGTTCTCGCTTTTTCAATTCTTCCGTGATATGACTTAGTAGCGCGGCTGATTCGTAAACATCACAAGCAACTTCTTTTACTTGTGGGAGCCCCTTGTATTTATAAAATTCTAGACCTGCTTTTAAATCTAAGATATAAATTTCAACGTGATCCGGGTTGTTTAAAATAAGTGTGTTTAATACCTCTTTCATGAAAACAGTTTTCCCGAATCGTGTCACACCACCACAAAGCAAATGACAGTATTTTTCAAAATCATGGTATAAAATACCTTTGTGGTTCTTGCCAATAGGAACTTCCCATGTTCCGGAACGAATTAGGGACATTTCATAATTCCAACTTGCAGGTAATTCTGCTTCAAAAACATCAATTTTTAAAAGGCCGTTATCAAATTCAAATTCAACCTCTTTATTTAGTCCGTCTTTAAGTGCTGGGATTAGGGTTTCGAAGATTTCAGAAGGAATTCCTAAAGGAAGTTTATATTGATAAGAAGTGTATATTTCTTCATGTATTTCTTTGATTAATTTAGGGTAAATGAGCGTTTCACCTTTTTTAATAGCCACTTTCCTATTTTCAAAAATAGTTTGTATTTTCTTTTTATCACTCGTCTTATTTGGAATGAAGGCAGCACCGGCAATTATTAAGGGAAATGCTAACCATTCAATCACATTACCACAACCTTTCAATAATGTTTTTTTCAATCTTTTTGTATTTATCAATACCTAAAATATCTAGGGTTTCATCTTCTCCAATTTCATAACCATCAAATCGATACAAATAATCTAAAATTGTCTCACATTCTTCTTTATCTGCTTCATCAGCTAAATTATTCAAATATTCGGGAGAAAATAAAAACGGTGTATATTCTAATTCTTTAAATTGATTTTCCCTCCTTTTCTCCTCTAATCGCTTGCTTTTAGACAACTCTTTAAAGAACGATTCTAACCCTCCGTTCAGAGTTTCAAAAAAACTCATAACAACATCCTCCTATATACCATAATAAGCCCAATATTATTGAACAAAAGTAGACAAAACAGACAACATAATTCGACTAACTTTCCACATTACATTGAATTAGACAGCATAGGAAGAGCACATTGAATAGTACAATGAATTTTTCAAAGAAATAATTTAAAAACATGATGAAACAAATACAAGATGGTACCAAACTTGGCAGATTCCATTACAAGCTTAATCGCTGTTTCATTAATTGAAATCCTCTTCCCTAATGCCGTTAACAAAAGCAAAGTTCCACCGGATGCTCCTACAAACACCATACCGAACGTCATCGGGTCCATTTTTTCACTCTCCTTTCTACAATGAATTCATCATTGTAATGTTCATTCTATGGGCATAAACCTAAAAATTGCATGTACATGTGAATTTTAATGACTCTTTTTTTGAAATTAAATATCATAAAGGGGAATCACCAGCCATTGAAGAATAAAATAAATGGTGATGTTAATGTTAAAACCTAATATTGAACAATTAATCGAAAAGAGTGGTTTAAGAAAAGGGTTTATAGCTGATAAGCTTCAAATAACAGTCAGACAGCTGCGGAAGTATGAGAAAGGGGAAAGCTATATTCCCATCGAAAAAGCGTACCTATTGGCTGATTTACTAGACGTAAAGGTTGATGATCTATATGAACGAATCGTGGATGAAACTAATTAAAGAGTGTGAGGAAAACGGGTATACTCCTAGGGAAGTGCAGCGTATATTGATGTTTTACGAAATGACAAAGGATTTAGATAAAAAGCTGAAAAAACTCTACGAGGACGAAGCCAATGAACGTGACAATTGAATAAAAGCCCCTCTCATTTGAGAAGGGCTTTACTTTCATACTGGTTTAAATACTACATAGTTTTCGGATACCCAGCCTGGAATTGCACCAGGCATGGAAACTTTATACCATCCAAACCGTTTTTCATAAACCTTGTATTCAGTTGGATCACCGGCTTTAAACTTACCAATAATACTCCCGCTAATATCTGGTTTATCGCGAACATTTAAAAACCCGCTTTGAATATTAACTTTTATAGTTCCAATATAATTAGGTGGCTGATTCCAAGCACCAATATCAGCCGTGTCTTTTTCAATATTGTTAAAGTCTACATCAATCCCGCACATGGTTTTATCACATTGGAACTGATATAGATTATTAAAGCTACAACGTTTTCCACCACTCCAAGCAATGGTTTGAAACCAATAATCTGCCGCATTGTTGGCATGTAACATGTTCAGTACATCATACTTGCCATAAGCTCCAATCTTATATCCATTCAGAGACGATTTAAGGGCTTTAAAGTAAGCTAAAATAGACGGGAAGTCTTTGCTTTGAGCGTCATAATCGACCGTGAAATAGATAGCCGTTCCGTTAGGTTGCCCCACTGCTTTCGCCCAATCCATTGCATCTTTAGCATCTTTCTGTGCCTGTGCCGACGTAAAATAGGAAACTTCTGTTGGCCCTTTTTCAAAAATAGAAAATAAATTTAATCCAGACGCCAGGATTGTTTTTGCTTCGTCTATGGTCAGACCCTTCCAAAGCCATGGCTCACGGCCGGCAAGATACCGGCCAACATGCGTGACACCGTTTTGTTTTAATTCAGCCGCAATTGCCGCAGTAATTTTTTTGGGTGTATCAATCACATTTAGAGTCATTATTTATCACCTTTCCCTTGTAAAATTTGTACAGCATTTTTTAAAACATCCGGGACATTCACGCCAGAACGTCCAGCATTTTCAATAATGGATAACAACTCATTAGCAAGATAGAAAAAGATAATCCCATCTCCGACTAAATGGCCTTGTCCAACTGATTGATCGATGAGATGACCCACAGCAACCAAAAGAAAAATCATGACTTTTTTAAATATCCCAATAAAACCTACTTTGCTGCTTAACTTGCCTTCTACTCCTGATGCAATTAAACCGCTAATATAATCAAATGCCACAAAGGCAAGTAAAACTTGCAACAATGGGCTCCACCCCCCAAATAAATAACCTACAATTGCGCCAGTTCCTGTTGCTCCGAATTTATAAACTAATCCCCATTTCTCCATTCTTTCGCCTCCATACAAAAAGAGAGCTGAAAATCAGCCCTCTCTGTCTTGTTTTTTCTTATACATTTTGTTCGGCATAAACATTCCCTTGCGATCCATCCAACCATGGACAATTAAAAAGGCAATAAATAACAACCCAAAAATCAGCCAAGCTATATCCAAATAACGATTAATTCTTTCAACACCCATAAACCTTCCAAATATTTCAACCAAAATAAAAATCCAAAGAAAATACTTCACTTCATCACCTCACATTCTGGCTGGCGATTTGATTCATTAATTCTTGTAATTGACGTAATCGTTTTAATCGTTCTTGTGGTGTTAAGGATGGGTCATTTTGAACTTGTTTCGTTTGCTTTCTTATCTTACCGATTTGTGTAGCTTGTGCATCCAACTGTTTACGCAATCCTTCATTCAAATCACTTGATGTAACGCCTTGTTTTGTTAAATCTGTATGGGCTTGGTCAAGCTTTGTTTTTTGGTCATAGAAATTAGACAAAATATCATTCGAGTATACAGGATCAGCAGTTATTTTTTGTAATAATGTTTGACCAATAGAACCATTCTTTGTAGCCAATGGCAATCCTAACTCTCCAATTACACCGCCATAAGATTTCGCTAGATAATCAATTTGTTTAGGCGACACGTTTAGTATATTACCGAAAGCCTTGGCCGGTTCACTTGTTTGTGCATCATATTGGTAGCGAGGCGATAAACTCTGCAAATCTCCAGGAACAATTGGAGCACCCATGTAATTTTTATTTGAACGAATATCTGAAAAAGGCGCTGCGATTGTTCGACGCGGTGGCAGAAATGTATCAACTATATTATTTGCAAACTTATCAAAAGCTTTAGGATCTTGGTCAACCCATGACCTTAATACTCGTGTCACACCTGAATGAAATAAAGGCCCCAACTCTACAGGTACAGGTATTTTATAAAAAGTACCATCACCTTTAGGAATAACAATGTTATTGTCCTTAATATAGTTGCTTAATTTTTGATAATCCGGGTTATTATGATTGACTGCAAAATCCAATATACTTGGTATCGTAATAGCCGCAAATGCTTTTCCAACCGCAAGAGGCGCTGTTTTAGGATTTGAAAACATCCTTCCCGCTTTATCTATGCTTTGAATAGCTGCGTTAAAATAAGGAACAATCGCATCTATATCTTTTGATATATTCCCATATTTATTAAAGTTTACGGTTACGTCATTGGCCTCATACAAGGCTTTCATTTTACTATCATAATCCCCATTTTTCGCAATTCGTTTAAATTCAGCCAAACGGGGAGCCGATTCCACGGCATTATTTAAATTTTCAATAGCTCCCAATCCTTTGTGAAGGAGAGGTTTAATTCCTTTTTGTGGTAATATAGATGCTTTACTTTGTGCTAAAAGGTTCACATCTGAAGAAATTGGGCTTGAATGTCCACCTCCAACTGCTTTAAAGGATTTATACAACTCGTCATTCCTCATAACACTAATAACCGATTGCACTAAGTCTTTAGAAAAAATGAATGGATTATTTGTGCTCTTTGAATTGACATAAGCTGTTGGAATATCCCTAAAAATATTCCGCGTTAAAGAGAATACCGGGTTAATTCCTGTTGTTAGGTTTTTCATGACTCTTGTTACTTGACCTACTGCGCCAATAACAAAATTTTGTGCTTTCGGTTGTAAGTTAGTTATCGCATCTAACAAGTGAGGATCATTCACCCGAACATGGACTTTTTGGCCATCCACAATACCTGTAACAATATTACCTTTAGTTAAATCTGGTTTTTGGTCAAAACCTTTATTTAATTCGTCTAAAACCCCGTTTACTCCTTCTTTTTGCAGAGTTTCCATTACACTTTGTGGTGTTTTATCAGTAGGAATGATTTCTGCCCAGTCTTTAAACGCTTCGGGATTCTGTTTTATATTATTTATGAGCGCCTGCATGACCTCATTCCGTTTTGCTGTTTTTATATATTGGGCCGTATGCTCGATCGTGCTTTCAATCGGGCTGACAATTTGTCTTTGGGATCCTGTCGCTTTTTTAACTGGATTAGACTGGTTAGCGAAACCTTTTTTTGCTGAATTATTAAATTTAGGCATTTCTAATTCGCTAAAAATACGGTTATTCGGCACATAATGAGGATTAGCTTTTAAGTACCCTTCCCATTGGTCCTTACTCAAAATACCTGTATCTACAAGCCATTTTTGCCCTAATTGCTTGTTGTATTCATAGTATTGGTTCGCTAAATCCTTAAATTGAGGATATTGCGCCTCATAATTTTTGACGATTTCTTTCGATTTGCCTGTTGTCATGTTCATTTCATCAGGAAAGACTTTTTCGCCGCGTTCCATCCGGGTAATTGCATGTTTATTAACAAGGTAATCCTCAAATTCCTTTAATTTACCTTTAGGTACTTGCATGGTAATATCTTTTAATGATTTTCCTACGACTTCCCCATTTTTATCCACCAAGTTTTGGGTAAGAATTTGCTTGCTGATCTGGTCGCTTCCGCGAGAATTAAGACCTAATAAATGTGTCCTTTCAGTAGGTTTTAAATCTCTTCCTAAAACAGCTTCTACTTGTTTATCAAATTGGCTTAATCTGTGTAGATTATCTACCGTTTTAATATAAGCTTTATCGACTGAAGCTTTGATATTAACAGGTGACTTTTCTGTTTTAGTTCCAATATGTGAAAGTGTATTCGGTAATTCTTCCCCTTGTCGATAAGGAGCATCCATAAGATTAGGCTTTGTCGCCGCTTTCGCCCCTGCTTTCAGATCAATGAGCCCATACCCATGATTATCTAAGTCACTAGGAGGTAGCATACCAGGCGTATTACCTTTTGGTGCCGAGGTTATATTGGTATAAGACTGGCTTTTTTTTTGCGGCACGCGTTTTTCAACAGGCGTAAGAATATCTAATAAAGGCTGAATGTTTGTAGGCTGACCAGGTTTATATGGTAATGGTATTGGATTTGCGCTAATGGGTCCTTGTTCGGCTAATCGAAAATTTTTTAACCCATTTTGGAGTTGAGTTTTAGGCGTTAACTTACTCAATGTTTCAGAACTCGGACCGCCTGTATAGGTAGGAACTTCACCTTTTAGAGATTTTGCACCTAATTTACCAGCTCCGTTTAATATTGCTGCGCCTCCTAATCCGATTCCTGCACCCATTCCCGCATTGATGGCTAAGTTTTTAGCTACATCTTGAGGCGTAAAGTTTTGTCCATCTACAAAATGCTTTGCTGCCATATCCACTCCACTTCCAGCAGCTCCACTGGCAGCACCATGTAAACCCATTTTAATTAAAGGATTATTTAGAACCTCCGCACCTTTAACGGCTGTACCTAACCCTTTTCCTGCAACACCAAGGATACCGTCACCCACCATGTAAGGAAGCATATTGCCGGCAGCACCACCGGCCAAGTTAGTCAATTTTTCCGGAATGGTTGTAGCTGGGCTTAATGCTTTCTTTTGCATTTCAAGGTTTACTTTAGCAATCGAATCGTTCGGGTTTTTCTTCAATCGGTCTTGAAGATATTTCGTCTGTGCTTCATTGGCTTTGGCATTCGCATTGGGAAAAAGAGTGCCCATCAATTGGTTATCAAAACGTTCTCCATATGTGCTTAGAGTCTCGAAAAAGTTACTGATTCCGTTATATGCTGAATGACCTAATTTATTTAACCAGCTCTCATTATTTTGTACTGGTGCTTTTTGTGAAGATTTTTGCGCCTGTTGTTCTGCTACGCCCTGGTCAAACGCATCCTTCCAGTCTTTCGTGGCGTATTTCTCCTCTATTTGCTTGTGTGTATTGTTCGCGTCCTGCTGTGCTTGTTTATAAAGTTGTTTAAACGCCGCCGCTGACTTAACATTCCCACCACTTGCCGCATTGTACATGGCATCAATAAAGTCATTGACCGTAAAGCCGCGGGCTTTGATTTCTCTTTGAAGAGACGGATCATTTTTAATATTTTCTGCATATCGCCAAGCTCCTTTAAATTCTGGGTCCTTATTCGTTGTATGTTGGATGATGGCATCAAGTCGTTGGGCAGCATCATCATTAGTTGTATTTCCAAAGATGTTATCATATTTACTTTTATCTATCTGTGCCTGTTGCGCTTTTTTCTGTGCCTCTTTCAATGCTGATACTCTTTGATCAAACATTGTCTTAGCAAATGCCGCTTGTGCCTTTCCCGCCCCTATTTGCCTAGCTTGGGCAAGACCATTATCGAATGCGCCTTGCCCATACATTTGGTCAAATATATTTTTATAGTTTTGTTGATCGAAATTGTAAACCATTTACCCACCCGCCTTTCTAAAACCAGTTATGAGCATCCCAAAACTTTAACGCATTATTAATATCGCCATACCGATCTTTAATATATTGACCCAACATAATCAACTGATTAAGTGGATTATCGTAACTCAATCCCATTTTCTTTTCGTATTCAGCTCTTGTTGATTTTAAGAACTGACCATATCCATATGCAGTGGATGTAGGGTTTTTATCATGTGGATTCCAGTTGGATTCCCGACCAACCAATTCCGTTAGACCTACTACCCAACTTTGAGGAATAGCACCCATTTGAACAGCTTGAGCCAAATTCTTTTTATATTCCTGATAACCCGGACTTTGCAGGGCTTCCTTTTTCGTTTTCCATGTATTCGTGTAAGTGGATGCAGGCGCACTACTCGCGTTCACGTAGTCATTTCCGTAAATACTCCGGTATTTACCCATCGGCAAAGATGGCTGAATGGTGTTTCCCCCTATACGAACGACTACACCATTAAAATGGTCTTTAAAGTAGCCACTTGTCATATCCGCCACGGCCACGCCTGTTTTAGACTGAGAACCTATGAATTTACCATTTCCAAGGTAAATTCCGACATGCCCATTCTTTTTGTAAGTATCAAAGAATACTAAATCGCCCGGCTGAATTTGCGACGGATTTACACGTACCCCTTTCTTAAGGAGTCCATCTGTATTTGCCCCGCCTAAATCTATTCCAGCCTGTTTGAAGGCATAATCAACAAATCCCGAACAGTCAAAATTTCCTGCTTTGACATCAGCGTCATTTCTACCTCCTCCCCATACATATTGCGTTTTACCTACTAGACCTAAGCCCACTTTTGCCGCTGTCACCCCGGCCCCACTGCCGGGAAGATTAGGGAATGCCGGCAAGGAGGTTGTTGGCACCATTGGTATAGCCTGCGATTTGGGCATTATTCATTGATTGTTGTAGATTTCCGTTATATTGCAGCTCGTACATTCTCCAAGCAGCATCCTCGCCGTATTGCTTTTTCGCCCAATCTAACTGCGCCTTTTCTTGTGCGCTCATGTGATTGTATGTGTATTCTCTCCAAGCGCGGTCAGCAGCTGCTCCCTGGTCGCCAACCCAATCACGATGCTGTCTATATAAATCATTTTGATATTGACTCCACGCATTGTTTAAAGCTTGAGCCCTTGCAACTTCTGCTGCATTTGCTTGGTCGTTCGCTTGCATATCTAGTTTGTTATAAGCATCTTGCTGATTCATATTGATGGTATTCAATGCATTCTGTCTCTGGCTTGCGAGATTGGCTTGCGCCGTGATGTTTTCGCCGCTGGCATTAATCCCATTCGCCGCCATTAACTCACGCAATTTCGCCACATTCTGTGCGTTTGTAACATCCGCTTGATTGCGCTGCGCTTGGTATTGTGGTGCTAATGCTTGTTTTTGCTTATCTAGGTTAGCAATCGCTTGTTTTTTCTGCGCATCATAAAGAGCATTGATTTTTTGTGACTGTGTATCAAATGGCGTTTGAACATAATTCCGAACATCTCCATAAATTTTCTTTCCATTATCACCGATATAGGTTCCTTTACCTATACTAAATTGTTTTCCGCTTGAATCGGCATAGAGATTATCACCAATTTGCTGATAAGGTAGCATGTTAGCCATGGGATTACCTCCTTACTTCTGTTCTTGCGCTTGAAAATATACGATGACATATTGATAGCTGTTCCCTTTGTTTTTTACACGAATAGTTGCACCACTAGAGGAAATGCTAACAATGGAACTAGCAACATTGTATTGTCCGTCCACATCGGTATTATAGATACTATAGACCAAGGAAGGGTTGCTACTGAATCGCCCGCTTGGAAATGTAATAATGAAATCCTGTGATGCCCCTGGCGGAAGGTTTAAAGTGCCACTTTGACCGGCATAATTTTTTCCCAATCCTGCAGGCAAATAAGATAGGCCATCCACATAGGTTTTCCTGTTTGTATCCGTGGTATCTATATACGACTTCAAGCTCTCAAGCAGGGTTTGCACATCATTTCCTGTCAATCCTGATATCGTTGTAGCCCCTAAGTTTTTTGCCCCGCTATCGCCGCTTGCCGTGCTTTTAAGACCATCAATCAATGTGTTGTATGTTTGCCGCAATTCATCCGGCGCCGCATCGAATTGAGCTTTTAAAGCTGACGGTGTTAATGACGGTTTATCGTCCAAATCTGCTACTTTTTTTGTAAAAGCTAATAGTTTAGGAAATGCCATATGATGATTCCTCCTATCGTATAAAATTTTGTAAAGTGTATTTAATCACGAGTGAAAAAATAGTAAGCCCCTCGTTTAACCGATCATTGGAGACAGTTAGTTGAAAATACGTAACCTTATTCGCATTGATTTTCTTCTTAAATTCCTGTGGAAAAGAAGAAAATTGAAAGCTGAAGTTTCTAAAATCTATCGTATTAAAATCAAATAGGTTCGCTTTAACAGTGTCCTCATCATATACATCCGTGAAAAAGGTAAAATTCGTGAAATCTATGTTGTTAAAATTGAATAATACGGCATCAATTCTCCGTCCTCCGCCTTGTTTCTTGTCAGTTTCATATGAAAATCGAAGACTCGTAGCCCCAGATGGTTTTAACCCCATGAAAACATTTTCAATCCGCTTATATCGTTCTTCGGCACCAAAAGTTAGTTCTTTTGACTTCCAATAAGCTACGATCGGCTGCCCATCATCGTTGTAACTGTTCGCGTTGGATGTATCTTTTTGGAATTGATACACCATTCCATTGTTTGAACTACCGAAATATAAAAAACCTCCCATCTCTAAGAAACAGGAAGCTGGAATATTGTTATAGATGTACCATTTTCCAAACGGCGTTTGCGGTGTTTTCTTGGCATAATCTAAGACATACACATTTCCATTGACCGCCAGCCAATATTTTTTGTCATAATCAATGGAAACTGCTTGATTCAAGCCAGTTTCAAGCAATAATTTACGGTCAACCGTCAATGATATATGCTGTACATTCCTTTCATCCCGAACATTAGTATTCGTTAAGGTATAAACCCCATCTTTCGAGAGGAATGTCGGGTTATTTTCGATGATTTGAATACTATTTGGGGCATATGTCCCTATCTCATCGTTAATTGGTTTAGAAGGGAAGCTGGCAATCCCTGTATTGCTGTCAATTTGATACTGAACTTGATGGATTCCATTTTCCCGATGTATCACTAAGTAGTCATATTGCTTTGAAAATCCCTTTATTCGGTCGGGAAATTTGTAAAATCCATTTTCTGGCCAATAAGTTGGGTCATAAAGTCCGCTTCTCCATATATATTCCGGCATATTAGGATTTCCGGTAACAAACATTCTTGTATCATTGGCACCTCCGAACGCAATACCGGTTGTACAATCGAAAATTTGGTCAGGATAACCGGAAACTGCCTTTCCTGCCGTGATAATGACATTATTCGTTCCTGTGGCCGGGGCTGTCGTAAAGGTAACTTGCCCTTTAGCCCGATCTACAGTTAATCCTGAACCCTCTGTAATGGTCGAACCATTTACAACCGCAGTCACCGTTGTAGCATCCAAATTTGTTAAAGAAAGCTGAAATAATTTTGATGAACCATCACCACTAAAACTATCCTTAAATTTGTTCCCAATCAGATTAAAGTCCTCGTTTGGCGTGCCTCCGCCAGCCGGCAGTTTTGATATTTGAATCGTCGGGATATACGGTGTTACAGGAGCGACCGTTGTACCGTCATAAACCAGCATTTTCGCTCCATCCATAATGTAGCATTTTCCGTTCATCGTGAAGAAAAAGACCTTTTGATTATTTAATCCAGAATAAATCACAACAGGTTGATTATTCCCTGATTGGGTATAGAGCCATGATCCCCATGCAATTAATAAAACAGAAGTGCCATCACTCTTTTTATACTCATATAAGCCATTAATTTGACCTGCACCTAACGAAGTCGGAAACACCCGCTGATACCCTGTGCGCTTGTTTAAACTGCCGCGCTCATCAATCCACATATTCAGCATATCTGGGCTTTCATGGTCATTAATCTGACTAGACGATGGTGTTACATCTATTCCTAAAAATGGCTCTAATCGCAAAAGGGAAGGAGCCTGGGATTTTAAATTGATTTGCGCCATTTGCATCCTCCTTTCCATAAAAAATAGAGCCCTGAAAGAGCTCTTTTACTGAACCAAAAATTTTTTATGTTGCTCGTGTTTTCGTTCTTCAGTAATCCTTGCATAACGTAAAGTCGTTTCTGGGGAAGAATGTCCAAGCAATTCCTGTACTGCCACTAATTCAGCACCATTGTTCAATGTGAGGGTGGCAAACGTGTGACGAAGGACATGCGGGCTCACTTTCTCTTCTAAATCTACATTTCTCGCGATTTTTTTTATTTCTTCTTGGATTGCTCTATTGCTTATCCTTCTATATGGTTTTTTTACGGTAACCATCAAGGCTTCACAATCATCAGTGCGTAATTTTAGATATTTTTTCAAATGATAGAGTGCCTTAAATGAAAGATAAACTTCCCTTTCTTTATTCCCTTTTCCAATTACTCGTGTAGACATATTTTGGACGTCGATGTCTGTTCTATTCAGTTTCTGGATATCCGATAAACGACACCCTGTTGCATACATTACTTCAATAAATGCCCGTTGTCTAACAGTTTTACATCCTTCCCTTAGCATTTCTAGTTCTTCGATAGTCAGTGCCTTCGGCAGACGCTTTTCAACTTTTGGCGTCCGTAATTTAACGGTAGGATCCTTTTGAATAACTTCTTCAGCAGCCAGCCAGCCGAAAAAGGATTTTAAGGCAGAAAGCTTCGTTCCCATCGTACTCATTTTTACTTTTAATTCTCCTAAATAAACCCGAATGTCAGCTGCTGTTATTTCTTCTGTTTTCTTCTTAATCCTGTCTGAGAAAAGACGCAATTCCATTTGATAATTTAATAAAGTTTTAGGGCTTAGTCCGTCCAACTTTTTGGCAGATAAATATAAGCTTATTTTTTCTTGTAAATCAGGATGTTTTTCATCTGGCTCGACTACTTGAACGTAATACTTTGATACAACAGCTGACAAATTACCTTTTACACCTTCGACATCCAAAAAAGGAAACATGTCATAAATGACTGCAGTGACTTCTGACAACAATTGTTCTCCGGCGTTCATGTTATCCTCCCTTTTAATACGTTTAACGTATTGATTGAATCTAGTATAATACAATACACTAAACGTATCAATAGTTTAAACGTATTCAACTTAAAAATTCGGAGGACTTCTTTATGAAAGTTGTAATTAAATTAGACCAACTATTACAGGAAAGAAGCATGTCACAGCATGAATTGTCTCGGATTACAGGAATCAGGCAACCATCTATAAATGATATGTGTAGAAATCAAACAGTACGACTTCCATTAGATAATCTAGCAAAAATTTGTGAAGCCTTAAACTGTGAAATTAACGACATTTTAGAGTTGGTGAAACCATGAGTATTTATTTAAACTCGCTAGAGTTTAAACTAAAATCCGCTGAATACCATAAAGAAAAATGTCTAGAAGCTTTAAATAAACTAATTTTGTTTGAAACGGATGAATCACGATTAGTCGCTATTTCTTCTGAATTCACAGCAATGATGTTGGTTTTTCAATCATGCGTCGATATAGTTGGACAATATATCAACAGCAAAAGAAGACTTGGTATGTCTCCAAATACACTATATTTCAGTAATATAAAGGATAGTACATCTACAAGACTTGACGATCTACAAACTGCTATAAATGAGCTACATAAAGAATCAAGGTACGTCTTTAGTTATTGCAATACAATTAAGCATAGAAATTTAATCCATCTTTCTGACCAATGGATTTTTGTTTCACCATTTCTGCCAGTTCAATGTTTTTATGTTGACTCGTTTAAAAAATATCCTAAACAAGAGCTATGGGATTTATTAAATCGCACATTTAAGAACATGACCAATAAAATTAATGTTTTGGTAAGCCAGGTCTAACCTGGCTTCTAATTTTACGAAAGAACTGGAAATAGCTTTTTGAATCGACACACTTTGATCCAAGTACGACAATCAGTTTATCCTTGACCAATCGGCTGAACCACTTCCAACTGAGACTGCCATATAACATACTTTATTGATAGTGTCCACAAATACTTGACCGATAAAATTTGCATTAGAAGTTGGTGCAGATGTTCCTGTTCTAACATTTACCGTATTATAACCGCCGGTTTGAACAATTCCGGTTGCCCGGTTAATAGATAAAGCGGCACCCAAATTACTACCATCATCGGCACGTCTAGAAATTTCAAAATTAGTTCCATTATTAAAACCTGTTTCCGCATCTCCGGTCGCTCTTAAAATCCATCTTTCAGAACCATTTTGTTGAATATGATAACCATGATAACTAGCTGATCCATTTACGTTTACATAAGAATCAGAAGGATATGAGTTTAAATAAGAAATACTAACTAGATTCGTTAACGAAGAAGATAGCACGTTAAACGGTTGATAATAATAAGGTGTGACATATCCAAGGTTATTGCTATATTCAACAAATGCGACTAAATTTGTACTACTGTTAACCGCTTTTCCATAAAGAACTAATTTTCCGTTTTCATAATTAACCACAAGGTTAAAGGTTCCTTGTGAAGGAGGATTATACGTCACGGTATTTGTTCCATCGTCTTTTGTGATAATGGAAATTAAAGCAGAATCATCCGCTTTATTACGTCCAACCGCCATGATTTTAAAAGTATGTGCACTTTGGGGTACATAATTGGTTACATCTGAATTATAAACTGCAACATCTAATATTTTCGCATAGTTAGATAGTGTGGTGGTTGTGCTTCGAAAGGTAGATGCAAATATTTTTCTATAAACACATTTCGATTCATCAATGTCATTAGTAATTGTACTCATAACTCGTTCCCCCTATAAAATGACTTAGCATTCTTTTTGTTGCATCCGTATCCGCTAAATCATACCACCACCAAACCTGTTCGATAAAATCACGATTAAAATAGTCAAGCAAACCTGCCATATAAAGTGATTGTGCAACCCCATTTGTTGTAACCATATCTGAGGCATTCCATGTATAATTAGACGGTCTTGTTAATGCCACATAGTAATCCTGCATTCCTGATTCAGAAATGACAAATTTAACATTAGGGTAAAGAGATTGCATGTAACGGATAACAAAATTAGTTGCTTGCACTCGCCATCCCAATACACTATCCGTAACAGTGGCATTTGATTTTTTATTGGTCACATATGGATACACATTCATCAGAACATAGTCAACATTATTCAAAATACTAGGGTCTAAATTCATGCTTTCTTCATCGCCCATTGTCGTTATACCTGTTTTATATCCATAGGATTTAGCGAGATTTAGACAATCATTGACGAATTGAAAATGACTAGGATCACCATAAATGTTTCCAAACTCATTCATAATCGTTAGTATCGGTATTCCATAAGGCTGAAATTTAGTTGCAATTTGGGTAATAAATCCCTTCCAGGCTGATTGATAATTTGAATCACCAGCAGCATTTATATGAGCTTGGGTAAAGTTGTTATGCATTTTGATAGCATTTACTGTCATACCCTTGCTTTGAATAACAGAAATTGCTTTTGCTAAATTATCCAAGTTTTCAGCAATATAGAAAGAGTTATTTGTTGAATTAAATCCAATATGAATGGGGTAAACAACACCGTCTACATGATGTTTCTCCCATATATCAATTTGTGCCATCATATTATCCCATGACTTTTGATTATAACTACCATTATAGTCGTTCGTCCATCCCCAATAGGCACTTACACAAAATTGAGGTTTGAAAATTCGATTCTTCGCTTTCAGCGCATTATCCGCCAAGGACGCCGTATTGCTATTGATTGCATTTACCAAGCTCGACTTATCAGAAGTCGCTAATTTCGATAAATCACCAATAGCTGAAGTATTTGTTTCGATATTTGTTGTATTAGTATTTACTTTTGAATCTACATCCGCAAGCCGATCTCCTAACTTTGAAAAAGCACCGCGAGCGTCTACTACTTCCGCATTGGTATTTATATTGGATAAATTATTAATGGCATTTGTATTCGCATTAACTTGAGCATTCGTTGCGTCTAAATCCTTTTGTTTTGCGAACTGAATATTTCCATCCTTACTACCCACAAAAAGTTTTTCTGTATCGGTTGTAAATCCCGGTTCTCCTTCATCTAACTTCGGTAAATTTTTCTCGAGTCCACGTCGTAACTTAATTTTCGGCATTAAAACTCACCTCCATCATAGGCGCCTGAATTCGGATCAAAGAAGTCTCCTCCATCTACATTCGGCGTATTTGGCGCTGGGGATGCTGGTTGTGTTTCATTCCAGTTAATTCCCAAAACATCTACAATAGGAATAATAGTTGCTGGCCTCTTCCGTTTTAATTCGTCGTAACGTGCATTAAAAAAAGAGGCTCTGTTTTGATCCTCTGTTAAGAGCAAATGTGCCGCTAATCCATAGGGAAGAATGGTAAGGGCTGAACGGTCATCTATCATCAAGGGACTAGTTTCATTTAAGATGGCTAATGGAGTGGCTATCGCTGGCAATAACTCCGATTGAAGCAAAGTTAAAATCGGCCATGCTTTCTTTTTATAATCATCCGGATAGCCGTCAAATGTGCCATCCTGAGATAATTCATCCATAATATTCATTGCTATTGTAAAAACGTCTTGAGCGATTACTGTCATCGAATCACCCCTTAATATAATGCAATTATCCCTGTCGCTGTGGTACCTGTTGCTTTGATCTGTTTTACCATCAACGGATAGATAGTGCCGGCAGTTAAGTTAAAAGTGACAGTGCTACCTGTTGGCATAACCGCGACTATATTTCCGCTTGCTGTAACCATTAGGGCGCTTGATGGCGTTGCTAAACCTGTTGTATCATTCGGTGTCACGGCTACGGCATCCTGATACGGTTTGGTGAATGCTAACATTTACATCATCCTTTTCAATGCAAATAAAAAAAGGCAGAGTATTATCCCTGCCTTACTGGTTACTTTTTCTTAGAAGATTCAGTGACTTGATCTGTCACTTCTTCGAATCCTTCGTTTAAGTAAGCAGCTGCTTGAATATCATTAATAGCTGTTACTTGTACGGTTTCTCCTTCACTGTTGACAATTTGAAATACTCGTTCCATCACAATACCTCCTTAGTTTACAGTTAACCAAGCGTAAACCGCTTTTACGCGTGAAGTTAAAACAAAAGCATCATAGTAAATACGGCCTTCTACAAGATTTCCGTTAATGCCTGGAGGATTTTCGTGAATCTTGTAATCTTGAAGCTTTTTAGGTGCACACATAGCCGACTTGTGAACAATAATGAATGGAGTTTTGGCCGGCATATAAGAAGTTGGAACTTTGACAATAGCAACACCATCAACTTCCCCGACTTGGCCTGTAATTAGCATATTTTGAGCTAATTCAGACGCTTTAATGAAAGTTCCATCTTGCTTTAAGAAGTTATAAAACCTCGGTGTCACGAACGCAATACGGCCATCCTGCGGCACCTTATTATCATCAAGATAAGCAGTTGCTTGTAAGAATGAAGTATAAGCATTTGCTGCCGTAATATCCGTTGCAGTAGGTAGCCCGCCATTTGCCGCTGCTGCTGCTTGCCATTTAGCTAGTCGGTAAGTATCAATTTCTGGAACTACAACTTCATCGTTTTGTCGAGCGAGCGCTTTGCCGGCGTCACGTACATTCATCGAATCTTCTTGGTTTCCTGCATCAATCGTGAACGTGAAGGAACGGTCACGGGAAAGTGTGAAAGATGTAGTCGTGTCATCCAATTCAGCAGCAGTACCATAACGGTTTGTGCCGGTGCGAGAATAGTCATTCATTGCACTTGTTGAAATGTTGTAAATGGTAACGGTTTTTACACCATCCCAGTCATAATCTTGATGAGTGGCCGCCTCTGTTAAAGATTTAAGAGCAAACCTCTCGTCAACTTTGGAACTATATTTAGTAGCTAAGTTTTGAGCCATAGTTTAATTCATCTCCTTGATTTAAACAGAATTAAAACCTTGCAGGAATGGATCATCTTCCTCACTAATGTTTGACACACTTCCGTTTGCTGTTACAGAACCGACAGGTGCCTTTTTAGCGTTTTCTTCATTCTGCTTAAGGGTTTGTAATTGTTGTTGTAATTGTTGGTTTAAATGTTGCATATAAGCGTATTTCAAAGGAATACCATTTGCATTCATTTCCCATACGCTTTGTGGAATTTCATCGGTTTGGGAATTAAAATCCCGGCCGTTTGCCTGTTTGAAGTAATCGAAAAAATCGTTGTACTCCGCATTTTTCTTCTCTTCCTCTGCTTTTGCTTGCCGTTCGGCTTCAAATTGCTGGCGAAATTTTCGATTTTCAAGCATTTCTTGGGCTAATTCTTCCGAAATGCCTTGCTGGACTAATTCATTAATGCGTTCTTGCTCCTGTTGAGCTTGAACGGCTTGAATATATTCATCGGGAGTCATCCCATATTGTTTGGCAAGATTCTCAACAAACGAAAGACGCGGATCACTTTCAAGCGCTTGTAGGCGTTCTTGTAATTTGTCATAATTGAGACCTTTTTGAGCCAATTCACGAGCTCGTTCCTCGTCTAAATCCAATTCCTCTTTGTTATATTTCACTTTGAGGAATGGTTGTGGCGTTTCTGTTGTTTCGGTCGCTTGTGGTTGAGCTTCCGGGTTAATTTCGGTTGTTTCGGCTTGTGTTTCTACTTGCTCCGGTGTTTCAGTCGGTGTGGTGGCCTCTTCGAAACCTTCCGGTAAAATCATATCTTCATTCATTGTGATTCTCCTTCCGTGTATGGTTGCACGTATAGCCTTTTAACGCCTTACTTAGGGCAATAAAAAAACACCTATTTTTGGTGTTAGAAATTGAACATTCCTTTTTTAGCTGTTGCCTGCATAGGAGCATCAAGAGGCTTAGAAGTTACCGCTGGCTTTGGTGCAGCCGTTTGTAATCCTGGTTTTAATGCATTCGCAGGCTTAACAGAAATATGTTTTGTTCTTACTCCCGGCGTGTGGATGGTTGCTCCACGGGATTTCATGCCGGCAGTCGTGCCTTTTGTTTTAGTCATGGTATCACCTCCTCTCTTCTATTTGGTACGCCTATCCCATTGGTGGCGGCGCTTGTTGTTGTTGAAGATGTTGTGACAACTGTTGTATTACTGCTTGCTGCTGTTGTGGAGAGGCACTATAAAAGGCCTGCTGTTCCTGTGGTGTCAGCTGGCTAATAATAGCGTTCGGATCACTGGACTGCGCTTGTTGCATCATATCTTGCTGTTGCATTTGATCTTTCAATTTAGCAATAAGTTCCTGCTTTTGAGGAATGTATTCATCCGGAATACGCTCTAGATAGTCGATAAATTCAATTTTTCCGTTCTCCAACAGGTTATCTAATGTCGTGATAGATGATAGTTCTGACCAATAAGACGATTCTCCAACGTCTGCCCGAACCTTTAAACCCAGTGTTTTAAATTGACTAAAATCGAAATTGACCACTTGTTTTTGCTCTTGTACTTCCATAACAACTGGGCGGGTACCGTAATAAGTGCCCATGAAATCAAATAAAATATAGCCGATATCCTCTAACCATTCATACATGTTCATTTTTGGAAGCTGTAAAGGAATTGCCATCGCTTTTTGTACCGCAATAATCGCAGATGTGTTACGAGGTGCGATATTACCAAGTGCGGTATCATTAATGCCTAGCATTTCTTTTGTGTACTGCATCGCCATCTCGATGCACTGAATAATTTGCCCACTCATATTCCCAGGTTCTAAATAACCGGCAATATTTTTAATAGGCGCCTCGGGACCCATTCCACTAACCGGAATAGCAGAACCGATCGAGTTATCCCAAGTCGGAATGATATCTGCGTTATAAACGGCTTTTGGAAAAGCCGTCATCATCAAGTGATACATAACCATCGCAAACATCCGATTGATGAAGATTTGGTTCGGCAGCAATCCTGTTGCCAGCGCCCGGCCGTGATAACGATTCTTTTGCTTTTCCCAGTTATACCAGGCAATTGGGTAGCGTGATAAGCCGGTGTCAATATCTTTATAAATATAGGCATTCCGCACGCTCTTACTTACTTTGACAGTGCCGGTTTTCTTGTCTTTTCGGTAAATAATAATATATAAGGCTTTACCGTTATCATCGGCTTCGACTTCAAACTTGGCGCTGTCTCCAGCCTGCCAAAAATAATCCTTATCCGATTGGATGGCATTCGGGTCTCCGCCTTGCCGATATTTCTCCGCTTCATCCTGTAGATTCTTAACCATATCCCGGCCGCTAATGATGATATACGGTTGAGCTTCGACATTTGGATTGTTGGCGTTACCGAAAAATACATTCGTCCCGTCTACCATCTCCATGCAAATTTCGCCTTTAATATCCGACTGCACGCCGAAAGGCTGTTTATCTGGATCCCAATAAAAATGAGCGCAAGCATCACCTGTAATCGCTGCATCAAATAAAGAATCCTTGATTTTAAAATCCATTTTAAACTTATCGAACAATGTTGCTACTTCTTGGTTTGCAAAGTCAGCAGGCGAAAATTCTTCGTCATTGCTATCATCTGCATTTAAAATAGGCTCAAAGTGTAATTTTGTTTTATTGTTAGTTATAGATGCTACTTGAAAGTTGATGACACGCTTAATCACGTTAAAAACAGGCTTCGGCATGTTATCAGCTTTTAAATTTCGCCATTGATCCCCTTCGTAAAAGGCGATATTCGCATCCACTGTATTGTAATAATTAGGTTTTAATTGATTGTTGTATGTTTTTCCGGCTTCGTACAGTTTCCAGTCATCCGTCTGTGTTCCTGTTTTAGTCGGCAATTATTCCACCTGCTTTCTTTCCAGCGCCTTTGACACATCATATTGCATGAGTCTTTGGAAATCCTCATGAATCTTTTTAGCTTTTTCGATTTCTTCTTCAGACGGTTTAGGCGCTTCCGTTACCGGAATGTCAGGAGGTTTTGTTTTCGCTTGTTTAGTGCCCATTCTATAAGCTAAAAAGAGCAATAAAAAAAGAACTGCTGCGGTTAGTAGTCCTAAAAGAAATTCCATATTTTCACCTACCATTGAGTGAATGCTTTTACTTGAGGGCGTCCGCCCGTCATCGTCTTAATTGCTTTCTGATGCTTTTCAGCAGGAGTTGGGTTATCCGGATCACTCTTGCCGGTTTGTTCCTCTTTAAACTTCATGGCTTCATCATTGAGTGCATAGCGTACTGCATCAATTGAATGGTTATTCTTATCCGGGTAGCTGGCTTTAAAGTTTCCGTTTGCATCCTTATCCAATTCATAAGTTAAAAACTCTCGGGCTGTCTCCGGGCATCGCACATCGTCTATTATGATAGCTTCTAGGCTTTGTAGAAACTTAATTCCATACTCGATACTATCCGGTCCTTTTTTCACGCCACGTATTTTTAACCCGTATTGCCGTAATTCATGAATACTCTTTGGTTCGGCTGAATCCGCGAGTACCATGTCATTATTCTTATTTTCCGCTTTAATATGCTGATAAGCCGCATGATTACTTAGTCCAACTTTATAAAGTTCATGAAAAATATACAAACGTTTATGCTTACGATCATAATGCACCACGTTATAAGAAAGAGGATCAATAGCATAGCCAAAGTCGAGGCCGCGTTTAACATTGTAAAATCCTTTAATTTCTTCATCCGTTATTTTCCTTATCTGAACATTGTCAAAGACTTCGCCGCCGGTTCCAGTTACTTCGCCCAAGTATTCATGCTGGTATGCCATAGGCTTTGTTTTTTTTAGATGTTCAGCCTCAATAATGAACTGTTCTCCCAGCCATTCACGGGGCACTGTGAGGTAATTGGAATGGTGAAACAGCCTATCTTCCCTTGTTAATTGCACTTCGGTATTTACCCAATTATTGGCGCTTTTAGGAGGGTTGAAGCTATAAAATACGACGAATTTTTCACCGCCACGCATAAGTGATTGATTAATCATTCGTATTTCTTCCATTCCCTCAAACTCGTCAACTTCCTCGTACCAAATGAATTTACAGTAACCGCGGCTAAATTTGATGGATTTAATCTTTTTCGGCTTATCCGCACCACGGAATATTATTTTCTGTCCTGTTGGAATATAAGTTAAAGATAGCGGGCTTACGCTCTCATGCCAGTATTGGGATACGCCTAATACTTCTATCGCCCATTGAAGCTGTTCAAAAACTGAATCCTTTAAAGTATCCTTAACTTTCCGTAGACAAACGGCATTTGCATTTGGATCATGCATGATCCCGAAAATAATTTCAATGCCGACAAAAGAAGATTTCGTACTTCCCCGGCCGCCGCCTAACCAATAATGAGTATGCTTCTGTTCTTTGATATCCTTGTGAACAGAATGAAAAGAAGGAGCAATAACTTTAGAAAGCTTAGTCATCTATATCATCGACGATTTGAACGCCTACCGTTCCATCTAATTGCGTTTTATCTGTCCACAGAGTGTACCGCTTGCCGATAAGTTCAAGAGCCTTCAAACGGTCTTTTGCGCTCATTCCCTTTGTTGCTATTTCCGGTCCATTATCACCGAATACGACAACATCTTCCTTTACTTCATTCCGCGCAATAGCTGTTAAAGTTTGCATGACTTCTTCAGCGGTCATAATGCGTTTATCAGCCATTTCTTTTAGCCGTTCATCAATATATGTTTTGACACTAAGTTTTTCTAATGTTTGACTACCTTGAACATGTGGCTGCTTATAACCGGCTTTTCTTGCCGCTTCCGTTATATTGCCAGTTTCAATATAATAATCAGCAAATCTCCTTTGTTTCTCGGTTAGCTTCATTACATCCTCACCGCCTCGCTTTTCACATCATTTTTATTTATTTATTCGTAATCGCCCCATGCCGGCGCTTGTAGACTTGTCGTTTTGTTCCCATCAATTCTTCCAAATCTCGTTTACTCAGTTTTTCTTTTTTCCGCTTCTCAAGTCGTTGCCTCTGCTCTTTTGACAAACGTTCTTCAATAATCATGAGCCATCACCTCATACATAAAAAAAGACGAATAAAAAAAGACGATACCGCCCCTGATACGGTACCGCCATATTAGAACTAGATCGTGAAAGTCTGCTGGATTTTCAAAAGCTTTGTCGCGGACTGTTTCCGCAGCCCTTATCCTTATCATTACGGATTTATAAAGGTTTGTCAAAAAGTGTTTCTTTTGGGTTTTTTGGTACTTTTTATTTTGCTAACTGATCCACGATACTATCAACAATATTCCCCACTTGTTTCCTGCCTGTCCGCAGATGCCTGGCAATGGCCGAGATACTAAATCCATCCAGCAGGCAATCCAACACCACTTTTTCTTTTTCATCCGTAATGTGGCGCCTATTTTCGTTGATAAAGTTTACTTGATCAATGTATTCGTAAATGCGTTTGGATTTTTCACTCCGTCGTACCACTTCGTTTTCTAGTGCTTTACCGACAACACCTTTTCCGTTTGGCAGCGTCGCCTGGATGCCGTACTGCGCCACGCCTTTAAAATCAGTCCGTTGCAATTCTGCATATAGGCTTTTAATTTCATTAATCATCCAAAAGTAATTTTTTAAAATGTTATAAATTTGGTGCTTGTTATATTTCGACGCCACCGTCATTCTTCGACCTCGCTTTCCTACTATTCGGCCATTGCCACTCTTTCATGTGTACACCCCAACTGCCTGTTATTTCCCTTTTATATGGGCGTATAGGATGTTTGCGAATGTATTCAAGACGCTGTTCCTCCGTCATCTTCCAAACTGTAACTTTACCGTGCAAACTCATTTTTTGCCTCCAGAATCTTAATTTCATTTTCCGCCTCAACCATCCTGCCAAATCGATATCCTTCGATGAGGACATGACGTTCATGGTCATTTAGTCGGCGATGCCATTTTTGTTCCAGATATTAAATGACTTCCTGATACAGAATGCTATTGTATTCGAAAGGTTGTTTCACTTGTGAGCCTCCTTTTAATTTAGTTGGTTCAATTTCAAAGCACTCACAAATATCGTTCAACTCAATAGCAATTAGTCCTTCTTGCAATAATGTAACTTGCACGTCACCTTCGCTCAGATAATTATCTCCAAGCATTTCCGCAAATTCGGCTAAGGAATCAGAATCAATCCACAAAATCAGCTTATCGCCTCGCCAGTCAATTTCTTTACCTTGAACGAATTTATATAGTTCTAATTCCGTCATTTTCACAATCTCCTTTCCTCATCATTTCGTCGTATTGCGACCTAATCTTTTAATGCTTTTTCCACCAATTTCACAATCTTTTGTGTGTAATCAATTGGCAAATAAGTGTCAAAAGTTATTTCCCTAATCTCCTTCAATACCTTTTCATATCGTTCGACCTTTTCAGCCTGTTCGATTAGCCATTCGAAATTGCTTTTTGGAATAGAACACCATTGTTTACCAAACATTTCGCCAATTAAAAAATCCTCTTTTATGTCTTCTAACTTATCCATTTTCATCTCCCTTTCTTGCTACGCAATATCGTCGTAATGTGTCGTAACTAATTCACCACATCACTTACGTCAGCCAATATGAATTCTTCATCAATATTTTCAATTGGTGGCATTTTACCTAAACGATCAAATGCGATTTTTCTCATTTCTTCAAGTTGTGAATCAAAATTTGTACCTTCAATAATTCGCTCCAACAATTCACCAATTTTATGAAAAAACTTTATTGAATCCTCTTTAGTTACTGTTTCTACATATATTTCCCATGTCATCGGAATGGACATAACCTTAGCCCCGGTTGTTACTTCTGACACGTTTATAGAATTACTTAAAGGAATGGCGCAAAAACTGTATGAACCAACTTTAATTTCATGACCAACTACTGGTTCCCATTTTTTATTTGCTAAATAAAAGCGTTGAGCTTGCTCATTTACTTTAATTTCCATATCCATTCACTCCTTTTGTTTATTACGCCTTTTTCTTCAATTACGTCAACATTTCTCGTATTGTATAAAAATCAACTTTCTAAGTCCTCTGATTGAGGGCTTTTTTTGTTACTTCGCAATATTCTTCAAATGAAATTTCTCTAGTTCTTACATGATTAACTTCTTTTAAAATCTCTTTCACTGCGTCTACATAGCCTTTATTTAATAATTCTTCACAAATAATCAATACAGTTTTTAAGTCCTTCATTTCATTTTCTCCCTTAGCCATATAATTCAAATACGTCTTTTCATCGTAGGATGCATCAACTATCTCCAAGAGCTTACACGAATTTTACGTCCTTTTATAAATTCAAATGCTTCTTGAAGTGTGAAAAACGATTGTCCTAACAGCCCTTTATCAGTTTGGATATGCCATTTTTTATCTTCCAATGAATAAATTGGTGTCATTTTTACCCCTCCTTTTTTTCGTCACAATATTCTTCAATCCCGCACCTTATTTTTATTACCGTTTATATAATCCACATGGACAAGAGCATATCTCTGCCCACACATTTCAATGCTTGTCGGCACGCCGTTTTTAGCTTTCAGTACTTTAACAACAGGCCTGAATGACTCGCCTTTTTCACGGGGTTTTGGTTTTCTCATTGGTGGTTACCTCCCTACCGCGGACTTATACCGATTTTCCTTCACACAATACTCCGGCAGATTAGCCCGGACAAGTGCCTCCGCAAATGGTGGTGGCACTGCATTACCGCATCTGGCAATTTGCTCGCTTTTGGGATAAACCTTTCCTGTGTAATCCCGATCTATGATGTAGTTTGACGGGAATCCCTGGGCCGCGAATAATTCATGTGGCTGCAGCATCCTCATGCCGATGTCAACGATTTTGTAATTTTGTCCGTGCACTGTTACTAAACCAAAACGATCTTTAGTGGTTACGGTGTGCAAGGGTTCTGTTAGCCTTTTTCCAACATCGGCCCCATAATATTTTGTTAAAAATGCAGATACTAGATTAGCTTTATTAACTGCCGTTACTGCCCATAATGGCTCTTCAAGTTTTTGTCCAATGGATGCGCTAAAATTCTGCATGATATAGGCAGATACCAAAGCAAATCGATTTCCCCCAGCAGTAATAGTGTGAAGTGGTTCATCCAGCTGCAAGCCCCTGACCTCATGCTTTGAAGTTTCAGTGTAATAGCTTGATAGAAATGATGCCGCCAATGGTTTAATTGGTGCAATAAACGGCTTATCTGTATCTATCACAAACTTCTGAATCCCTCGAGCAATTCGACGCATAGTGTTCTCGCTCAATGGCTTTTTACGTTCGAATATTGATGGTGTACCAATATCCCAATCTATGATTTCACTTGCCGGCCGCCAAGTTTCTAACCGGCCTTCTTTAACTTCAAGGCTATTTGGATCACCGTGAGTCGGCTTTGGCCACACTATCGGTCGGCCATCACACCGAGCAATCATGAAGAATCTCTTTCGAATTGTTGGGGCGCCGTAATCACAGGCCCGTAATTCTTTAAACTGCACTTCATAGCCCAATGCCTCGAGGGCTTTTACAAATGATTGAAAGGTTCTACCCTTCATGTTTTCATCTGGATAACCTTCTTTGGTCAACGGCCCCCAAGTTTTAAATTCCTCTACGTTTTCCAACATGATGACACGAGGCTTAACTGCTATCGCCCATTTCACTGCGATCCAAGCAAGGCCACGTATTTTTTTATCAACCGGCTTTCCGCCCTTAGCCTTACTAAAATGTTTACAGTCTGGGGAGAACCAGGCTAAGCCCACTTTTCTCCCCTTGACCACCTCCTTTGGATCAACATCCCACACACTTTCACAATAATGTTCTGTATCCGGGTGATTAGCCTTGTGCATAGCGATAGCAGCCGGATCATGATTAATGGCTATATCAACGCTCAAACCTGTGGCCATTTCAATGCCAGTGCTCGCTCCGCCACCGCCCGCAAAGTTATCCACTATGATTTCTCTAAATAAATCAAGCTGCTTCATTGCTCCCTCCTTATTTATCCTTTTATTTTCGGAATCTCGGTTCCACCTAGCCGCTTACAGTCAGTTCCTAAACGGCTGGAACATTTTTTATAAAACTTGCATCTTGTTTGACAAAAATATTGTTTATCTTCGATGATCATCCATGCTGCTCTATTGTCCGCTATGACCACCTTTGCCAGATTCCTTCGCCGCCTTTCGATATTTTTTCAAATCATCTAACGTTACCCATCCGCCCCATTTCTTGCTGTATGTAATGAGTGATAGTTTATGGGGATATTTCTTTTCAAAAAGCTTTCTCTTAATCTTAAAAGCTTCAGTTTCGATGCCTTTTACATCAACCACTTCTATACTTCCGTCTAAATGATGGATTTCAAAATCTGCGATGTAATCAATGCGTTTAAACTTCTTCCCGTTTTTTTCGAATGCTTCCTGGAGTAAATATCGCGGTTGCAGTCGGAAAAAGAAGATCTGCTTATTTTCCTCCATCCATTTCAATTGTTGATAGTACCGATATTCAATCTGACTATCGAAAACATGGCCATCAGCTTCTACTTTTTTTGATTTATACTTACTTTCTGTCATTCATTCACCTTCAGTTCTACTCTACTTATGACTAATTTAGTCAACTTGTCCAAGATGGCTGCTATCGCCTGTTTTTGTTGCTTTTCAATCTTTAAACGTTGTCGTTTTCGCATAAACTAAAACCATCCACGTTCTTCTTTAACTTGTTCAGCCATCGCTGCCGCAACCGCAGCAACTTGGATTAATTCTTTAAACAAATCATGTGCATCTGTTTCCTTTTCACTAGCCATTCCGTTTTGCATCGCCTGCGCCACTTCTCCAACTTCCTCCACCAAAATTGCCAACCATTTTGTCATTTCATGACGCTGAATGCCATACAGCTCGTTCTGCCGATACCGTTCGTCTGTTATACAATCAGATACAAATCTCATAAGTTTGATATGTTCCTCAGACATTTTCATTTGCTTTGCTCCTCTAAATCTATTAATTTTTGCAAATAAAACTGACCTTTTTTCAAATCCTCAATGCCGTTTTTTCGATCATATCTGGTCAAATATTTGAGACAGTTAATTCGATAAAATCCTTTTAATTCAGCCTTATCAAACTGCAACTCAGCAAATCCAATTACATCAATGTTGCCGCGATAATAATGGGAAGGTCGATTAATCATATCCTCGGATAATTCTTTCAAACATTTGGTGCAGACCTTAGCTCCATCCCTTCTCGTGACCCAAAAATGAAATCCGCCTTGTTTACATTCTTCCTTCACCTAATTCCCTCCTTTTCACGGGCTCTTTTCACCCTTCTCATCTTGCAATCGATGGAAGCTAATGACCTCCCTGTAATAGCTGCTACCTGGTAATTCAAAATCTTGCCTTCGATCAACTGGTCAATGAGACCCAATTCCTCGCTTGTCCAGGTTTTCATCTGATGGACAATCCGGGTATGGTATTTAATAACCTCTACATGATCACCGCAATTTGGACAGCAGGGCTTTTTGAAATTGGATATTTTCGTATGAATCGAAAACAAGAATAAGCAGGTATTGCAAAAATACGGTTCATTTATATAGGTTTTCGTATCCAGTTTCACTTCAGAACCACCTGTTTGATTCTCTTTCTGTGTCAATGCTTCTAAAAACAGCTAAGGTATACTCATATTTGGCTTCATCGTAATCAAGCTGATGAATAGGCCGGCCAAGCTGGGAATGAGTAACTCCCATTTCCTCAAGCCCATCGATATAAAACTTGTGCATTTTCTCTTGGTGAAGGATTCCTTTTACATTTGAATATTTAACACTCATTTTCCTCACCTCGTCAGAGACATTTTAAGGCTGTTTCTAGCGTTTTTAATCTCTCGGAATATAAAACTATTACCTTTGCGTTTATCGTGCTTATTTCGCTTTGATTTGCGTTCTAGAATCCGAGTAACACTGGCAGCATAACCCCTCAACTGCAAATCCGTTAGGACGATAGCAGCTAGGGCAAATTTTCGATTCAGT